>MDTB01053910.1_pt1 | contig 10643 bp, 11 predicted proteins | sample 811161 | NCBI WGS metagenome assembly MDTB01 (sample SAMN05326650, study PRJNA326480) | marine metagenome | isolation source: seawater | place: Mediterranean Sea | collected 2009
CCTAGCGAATTTTGGCCACTTTTTTGATTCATAATTTATATAAAATAATTTATACATTAATTATCGATGTCTTTTAATACTTTTGGAAAAATATTTAGGTTTACTACATGGGGTGAGTCTCATGGTCCAGCTATAGGCTGTATTGTGGATGGTTGCCCACCAAATATACCTCTAAATGATAAGGACATACAAAAAGATATGGATCGTAGAAGACCAGGTAATTCCAAGTTTGTTTCTCAGAGAAAAGAGTCAGATAAAATAGAAATATTGTCGGGAGTCTTTGGTGGCAAAACTACAGGCACACCTATTTCAATTTTGATTAGAAATGAGGATAAGAGATCTAGAGATTATGAGTCTATAAAAAATAAGTTTAGACCTGGACATGCGGATTTTACTTATTTTAAAAAGTATGGAATTAGAGATTTCCGAGGTGGTGGAAGACAATCCGCAAGAGAGACTGCATCAAGAGTTGCTGCAGGTGCAATTGCCAAAACAGTTTTAAAAAATATTCTTGGAAAAAAATTTAATATTATAGGAGGAGTTATTCAATTAGGGATTATGGGGTGCGATAAAAATAATTGGAATAATAATGAAATAGGAAAGAACCCTTTCTTTTGTCCTGATAAAAAATCTGTTGCACTTTGGGAAAAATATCTTTTAGCAGTAAGAAAATCAGGATCATCTTGTGGTGCGATTATTGAGTTAAGAGCAAATGGTATTCCTACAGGGCTGGGTGCACCTATTTATTCAAAATTGGATGCTGATATTGCCTCTGCATTAATGAGTATTAATGCTGTAAAAGGAGTAAATATTGGTTCAGGTATGAGTTCCGCATACTTATCCGGAGAAGAAAATTCTGATGAAATGAGATCTGGATCTAAAAAAATTAAATTTAAAAGCAATAATGCTGGAGGTATACTTGGAGGAATATCTTCTGGACAAGAAATCATTGCTTCTTTTGCGGTAAAACCCACATCCTCTATAATTAACACAAGAGAAACCATAGATAAAAAAGGAAAAAATACAAAAATTTCAGTTAAAGGTCGTCATGATCCTTGCGTTGGAATTAGAGCTGTTCCGATAGGGGAAGCAATGCTTTCTTGTGTGATATTAGATCACTACCTGATGAATAGAGCTCAATGTGGTTAAAAAAGATTTTTATTTTTAGCGAGAACTACATTAGAATTTAAAATATTTTCAACTTTTTGAACAATACCTTCAGAGTCAAGCCCGGCAACATTATACATTTTTTCTGGTGTGTCCTGATCTAAAAATTTATCTGGAAGATTCATTGACCTAAATTTTAAACCTTTATCGTAAAATCCCCTATCAGATAAAAGTTTACTAACATGTGATCCAAAACCTCCGATAGATCCTTCTTCTATTGTTATTATAGCTTCATGATTTGAAGCTAATTCAATTATTAATTTTTCATCTAGTGGTTTTACAAATCTTGCATCTAAAATACTTGTTGAAATTCCTTTTTTTTTAAGAATTTCAGAAGCTTTCTTGCATTCATTTAATCTTGCTCCAAAATTTAAAATTGCAACATGTTTTCCTTGCAAAACCATTTTTCCTTTTCCTATTTCAAGCACTTCTTTTATAGTTGGTAATTCAACTCCAAAACCTGTTCCTCTAGGATATCTAAATGCTGATGGTTTATCGTTTATACCTACAGAGGTATTGATCATTTTAACTAACTCTGATTCATCGCTCGCAGCCATAACAATAAAATTTGGTAAAGTTGATAAATAGGTAATATCAAAAGACCCAGCATGCGTAGGCCCATCAGATCCAACCAAACCAGCTCTATCAATAGCAAATCTTACTGGCAAAGATTGAATCGCAACATCGTGGACTACTTGATCATATGCTCTTTGTAAGAAAGTTGAATAAATAGCAGCAAATGGCTTATATCCCTCGGTAGCTAAGCCTGCTGCAAAAGTTACACCATGTTGTTCTGCAATACCAACATCAAACATTCTGTCAGGAAATTTTTTTTCGAATAAATCTAATCCTGTCCCCGACGGCATAGCGCCAGTTATAGCTACTATTTTTGTATCATTCTCTGCATGTTTAATTAAAGTATTTGCAAAGACTTTTGTATATGAGGGGGTTTTTGATTTTCCTTTGGATTGCTCTCCAGTTAAAATATTAAATTTGGAAACTCCATGATACTTATCTCCGGATTCTTCCGCGGGTTTATAGCCTTTTCCTTTTTTTGTAATTGCATGTATCAATATTGGTCCTTGATGTTTTGAATTTTTTACATTTTCTAATATTGTGACTAAATTATTTACGTCATGACCATCTATTGGTCCAATATAATAAAAACCTAGTTGATTGAAAAGTGTACCTCCTGTTACAATGCCTCTTAACACATCTTCTGCTTTTCCAGCAGTTTTTGAAAATCTTTTTGAGAAAGCTGAAAGTATTAGTTTAATAGTTTCTCTAAAACTAAAGTAAATTTTACCAGATAAAAGTCTCGCCAAATATTTACTCATTGCTCCAACAGGTCTTGCAATTGACATATCATTGTCGTTTAATACTACAATTAATTTTGACTTCATCGCTCCGGCATTATTCATTGCTTCGTATGCCATCCCGGCACTCATCGCTCCATCACCAATTACAGCTACAACATTGTTATTGTCATTAGATAATTTTTTAGCAGTAGCCATTCCCAAAGTTGAAGAAATTGAGGTTGAACTGTGTGCTGCTCCAAAAGGATCGTATTCGCTTTCTGCCCTTTTTGTAAATCCTGATAGACCTCCTCCTTTACGCAATGTTTTGATTTTATCTCTTCTACCGGTAATAATTTTATGGGGGTAGCATTGATGACCCACATCCCAAACCAACTTATCTTTTGGGGTATTAAATACGTAATGAAGTGCGACTGTTAGTTCTACAACACCTAAACCAGCACCTAGATGACCGCCTGTTTCAGAAACAACGTTAATTACTTCAGACCTCAATTCATTTGAAATCTGTTCTAATTGATTTTTTTTTAACTTTCTTAGTTCTGCAGGATAATTAATTTTATCTAATAATTTCTCTTTCATTAATAAGTTCTATTTAATATAAAGTTTACTGTATTCATAAGCCTATCAGATCTTTTTCCGTATTTTTTTAACTTTTCAATTATCAATTTTTTTCTTTTTAAAGCAAACTCTAAAGTTTTATTATACCCAATTAGTTTGATTAGTGTTGATTTTCCCTTTTTTATATCTTTATTAACTGGTTTTCCTACGTTTTTTTTACTTCCTTTTATATCTAAAAAATCATCTGCAATTTGGAAAAGTAGCCCTATTTCTGATCCTATAGTGCTCATTGTTCGCTTTGTTTTACTACTTCCATTTATAACTATTGCGGGTGCCAAACAACAAAACTCAAATAATTTTCCAGTCTTTTTTCTTTGCATACTTATTATTTTTGAAAAATTAATTTTCTTATTTTCATAACTTAAATCTAAAAATTGACCTCCAGCTATACCAACATGACCAGCACATTCAGCAAGTCTTTTTAAAAGTTCTACTTTAGCACTATTTTTAACTTTAAATTTTTTGTCTGTGATAATTTCAAAAGCAAGGGTTAATAAAGAATTTCCCGAAAGTATAGCTGTCGACTCGCCAAATTTTACATGTGTCGAAGGTTTGCCCCTTCTTAATTTATCATTATCCATACATGGAAGATCGTCGTGAATTAGAGAATATGAGTGTATACATTCTACAGCTGCACAAATATTTATTACTTTACTTGGTTCTATTTTAAATATTTTGGCAGTATTTAAAATAATAGTTGATCTAATTTTTTTTCCTCCGAACAAGGTACCATATTTCATTGGCATTATTAAATTCGAATACTTTTGCTTTTTAAAATATTTTTTTAAAAAAATATCTACAGTTTTTGCGTTATTTTTTATATTTTTTAGCATTCATTTATTTTAAATTATTTTTTCCTATAGATTGTATATTTTTTAGTTTCTCTTTAAAAAGGTTGTCTATGTGGTTATTTAAAAATATAAGCCTTTCGTAGTCAGTTTTTGAACTTTCTAAGTCTACTTTTCCATTTTCTAATCTTTCAAGAATATCTAGTATTTCTGATTTTGCTTCGTTTATTGATTTACTTTTAATATCAGTTGGAATATTTTTCGTTTTCATAAAAATTATAATAATCGTAATATGAAAAATATCTATAAAAATTCACGTCAAAATTTGAATAAAGCAAAAAAATTTTTAAAGAATCACAATTTAATTGCTGTTCCAACAGAGACTGTTTATGGATTGGCTGGAAATGCCTATTCTAATATATCAGTAAGAAAAATATACAAACTTAAAAAAAGACCAAAAAGAAATCCTTTGATTATCCATTATTATAATCTAAGAAGTCTTAAAAAAGATGCGTTTATAAATAAAAATTTTTTAAAACTTTACAAAAAATTTTCTCCAGGTCCTTTAACTTATATTTTAAAGAAGAGAAAAAATTCAAAAATTTCATTAATAGCAAATTCGGGTTTAAAAACTATTGCAATAAGATTTCCCAAAAATAAAATTATTAGAAATTTACTAAAAAATTTAGAATTTCCTTTGGCAATTCCAAGTGCAAATATTTCATCAGCTTTAAGCCCAGTAAGTAGTAGTGATGTTTTGGATGAGTTCTCTAGTAAGATTAAATTTATTCTTGATGGAGGAACTAGTAAAATTGGATTAGAGTCAACCGTGATAAACTTATACGGAAAAACACAAATCCTAAGGCCTGGATCAATTAATATTGATCAAATTGGAAAAGTATTAAAAAAAAAAATTATCCTTTTTAAAAAAAACAAACAAAATATCTTCACCTGGTCTATTAAAAAAACATTATTCTCCGGGCATACCAATTAAACTCAACTGTAAAAAAGCGGATAATAAAGCCGCATTCATAGTGTTTGGAAAAAAGTATAAAGATAATAATAAAAATATATTCAATTTGAGTAAAAGAGGTAACTTGGAGGAAGCTGCAAGAAACTTATACAAGACTTTGAGAAAAATTAAAAATTTGGGTTTCAAAAAAATAAATATTGTTAGAATTCCAAACAATAAAATTGGGATAGCTATTAACGATAGATTAAGAAAAGCGGCATATTAAAAATGTTTATACAAATTAAAAATCTTTCAAAAAAATACAAAGATACACTTGCGGTTAATAATATTAATTTTTCTATTGAAAAAAACAAGACATTAGGACTTCTTGGCCCAAACGGTTGTGGCAAAACTACTTCAATAGGAATGATGCTGGGTTTAATAAAACCAACTAGTGGTGAAATACTTATAGATAATAAAAATATTGATACTTTTAAAAGAGATGAAATATTAAGCAGAATTAATTTTGCTTCACCATATATTGAATTACCAAAAAAATTAACTGTTAGACAAAATCTCGAAGTATATGGAAGACTTTACGGTATAAAAAATTTAAAAGATAGAATTGAAGAAATTTCAGAAGATTTAGATATCAAAAATTTTTTTAATAGAAAGACTGGAGAACTTTCATCGGGTCAAAAAAATAGAGTTTCTTTAGCAAAATCTTTAATAAATAAACCAGAAATTTTATTTTTGGACGAACCTACTGCCAGTCTAGATCCAGATATTGGTGATTTTGTTCGAACTTATATCCAAAAGTACAGATCAGAAAATCAAGTTACAGTTCTACTTGCTTCTCACAATATGAATGAAGTTGAAAGATTATGTGACAGTATAATAATGATGAAAAGTGGAGAAATTATTGACAGAGGCACTTGTGAGGAAATTATTAAAAAACACGGAACAAATAATCTTGAAGAAACTTTTCTTAAATTAGCCAGAGGTAAAAATGAACCTAGGTAAAATTTATGCTTTGGCATTGAGACATTTGTATTTGATAAGTAATTCTCTTCCAAGAATTGTGGATCTGATTTATTGGCCTACTGTTCAAATTTTTCTTTGGGGATTTATTTCTAAATTTTTTACTTTAAATTCTGATTATTATAGCAATACCGTTGGAATTATCTTAACTGCAGCAATATTATATGATTTCTTATTTAGAGTTAGCATTAGTTTTAATATGATGTTTTTAGAAGAAATATGGAGTAGAAATTTTACAAATTTATTTATAGCGCCAATTAAATTGAGTGAAATAATTGCATCTCTTACTTTAACAGCTATATTGAGAGCGTTAATTGGTATGGTTCCAGCGGCAATTATAGCAATACCTCTTTTTGGTGTTTCTGTTTTTGAACTTGGTTTGCCACTATTATTTTTGTTATTATCTTTATATCTTTTTGGCGTAACTTTGGGTCTTCTAGTAACGTCAGGTTTATTAAGATTTGGTCCATCATTTGAAAATATTGCTTGGGCAAGTTTATTTTTTTTAGCTCCCTTAGGATGTATTTATTATCCATTAGATATTTTGCCTATATCACTACAATTTGTAGCAAAAGGTCTTCCTCTAGTTCATATATTTGAAGAAATGAGAAATATTCTATTAAATGACGTGGTAAATTATTTCGACATATTTAAAGCAATATCTATATCTATACTTTATTTCGTTTTAGGTGTTATAATTTTCTATGTTTCTTTTTTTGGAGCCAAAACTAGAGGAACATTAATAAATATGGGTGAATAAGTATTATGCATATAAAAATTGAAGAAATAAAAAAAAATGAAGGTTCTCCAAAGGTTTTAAAAAATTTGTTTAGCAATGATGAGATCAATGAATTTTTAAAATTATATAAAAGTTTACCCACAACAGTTCATAACAAAAATCAAAACGTTATTAAAAAAAGATGGCTTCAAGGTTATAGTGAAAAATTGGAAAAATTATTTTGTGAGAGATTAAAAAATGAAATTGGTGAATTCAAAATGGATAATCTCCAAGATGAAAAAGGCAAAGATATATATGGGCTTATTCAAGAAAGTTACAACCCTATTGGACTTCATGTTGATGCTGGTTTTAATTCTGAAAATGTCATTTATAGACAGACGTTGATACCTTTAACACCTCATGGAAGTACTGTTATATTTAAAAATAGATACTACGGAGGTTCCACGATGTTTACATTAGATCCTAAAGAACTAGAAAAGAAAAACTTAAATTATGGCCAAAATAAAAGATCCTCAGAACATATCAAAATGTATGGAAAAAAACCTTTTAATAAGGAACATCATCAGAAATATTTAAAGCACGAAAAATTAGAAAATCTAGCCGGTTTAGAAATTGAGTATGTATATGAATGGGAGTTGGGTTCTATGTTAATTTTTGATAGAACCAATTTGCATTGCTCTTCTGATAAAATTGATGGAAAAAAAATAGGTTTAACGACTTTCACTAAAAAATAGTAATTTTTATGTTTTTAAGAAAAATTGGAGTAAGTATAACAAAGATAATATTGCCTTTTTTTTATAAAATACTTCAGGCATTAAAAACTAACACGAGGGCAATAAATTTTCTTAATGAAAAAAAAATTAGAGCAAATGATAACTACAATTTACAAACAAGTGTTGAAAAAATATTGGGGAAAAAAAAATTAATTGCTCTTGATGTTGGGTCCCAAGGAGGATTTAATTCTGACAAATTTTTTCCCTCTAAATACAATAAGTATTTTAAATCTGTATTGGTCGATCCTTTAAATAATACTTCAATTCAAGGTGAGGATGAGCAAATTATAAATAAAGGTCTTTGGAGTTCAAAATGTACTAAAGAACTTTTTATTTTAGGTAAACGTCCTGGAAGTTCCTCTATGTTTGAACCTAATAAAAAATCTTTACCGATTTATGGTTTCAAAGAAAAAGATTTTCATTTATTTGATATTACTAAAACACAAATGGTTGAGTGTGATACATTAAGCTCAAACCTAAATGAAATTAATATAGATACATTGGACTATCTAAAAATAGATACTCAAGGAGCAGAGTTAGAAATATTAAAAGGAATGGGAAGTTACAGACCATTAATGATAAAGTGTGAAGCTCAGATATTTCCAATGTACAAAAATATTTATAATTGGACAGAAATTTCAAACTTTCTATATAAATTAGACTATATTATTTCTGATTGGAGAGAAATAGGATCGCACGCAACAAGAACGCCAGTCGAAATGGATATGGTTTTTATTCCAAATTTTTTATCAGATAGTGGAAAAAAATTAATAATTGGAAAAGAAAGAGAATTTATAAGTTTAATGCTTATATCTGGCCAAATAAAATTATTAAAAAAAATATCAAATATTTTAAACTTAAGTTACTCTGAACATTACGCTAAAACAAAGGACAAATATTTTAATTAAATATTATATGGCTATCTTTGACTGTTTTCAGTATTTTAATGAAGAACATATTGTTGATTTGAGATTTAATATTATTAATAAATATGTAGATTTTTTTGTAGTTTCTGAGTCTACGGTCAACCATCAAGGGCAGCCTAGAAAATTACATTTTGATATAAATAAATACCAAAAATTTAAGAATAAAATTATTTACATTGCTGTTGATGATACTCCTGATGATATTAAAAAACCTCATTTTGGAGGAGAGTCTTTAGTAGAACAACATCAGAGAAATTCAATTCTGAAAGGACTAAAAAAATGTCAAGATAACGATTTGGTAATTTTGTCTGATGTAGATGAAATTCCAAATTTAAATAAACTAGGTAATTTCGATAAAAACAAATACGGGGTTTTTTCACAAAAAATGTTTATGTATAAATTAAACTTTCTAAATTTAAATGAGGATAACTGGCACGGATCTAGGATATGTCTAAAAAAAAATCTTAAATCTCCACAATGGCTTAGAAATTTAAAATTTAAACAATATCCTTTTTGGAGGTTAGACAAGCCAAAGAATCTCCAAATAATTAAGGACGGGGGCTGGCACTTTGCTTATCTTCAAGATCCAAAAAATATATCGAAAAAAATTAAATCATTCGCACATGGGGAGTTTAATAAAGAAGAAATAATTGATGTGGAAAATATACAATCTAAAATCGAAAAAGGTGAAGATGTTTTGGGAAGAGGATATAAATTAAGAAAAATTGAAATGGATTCAAGCTTTCCAAAATATATTATTGAAAATAAGGATAAATTAAAAAAATGGATAGCCTGATGATTGGCGCGCCCGGAAGGAGTTGAACCCTCAACCTTCTGATCCGAAGTCAGACGCTCTATCCAGTTGAGCTACGAGCGCTTAAAAGTTGTTTTAAACTATAAATGGATAAAATTAAAACATTTTTGGTAGAAAAAGATGACAGCAAAGTGAGGCTGGATAAGTATTTGGCATATAAATTAAAAAATTTCACAAGAACACATATTAAGAGGATTATACTTTCGGAAAATGTTCATATTAATGATAAAATAATACCTTTCCCATCTCAAAAATTAAGAATTGGAGATCAAATAAAATTATCAATTATTGAAAATAAAAAAGAACACATAAAATCTCAGAAGATTAAAATCGATATAGTTTATGAAGACAAAGATTTAATAATAGTAAATAAACCGAGTGGAATGGTGGTTCACCCAGGTGCTGGAAATAAAGATGGAACATTAGTAAATGGATTATTACATTTGTATAATGAAAACTTATCAAATATAAATGGATCTTCTAGACCTGGAATAGTCCATAGGATTGATAAAGATACAAGCGGGTTAATTGTTGTAGCAAAAAATAATTTTTCTCATGCAAAACTTTCAGAACAATTTAGCAGGCACACAATAAAAAGAAAATATATTGCTTTAATATGGGGAGTTGTTAGGCCCCTAAATGGTAGGGTTACAACTCTTTTATCAAGAAATAAAAAAAATAGACAGTTGATGTCAGTAAGTGAAGTACGAGGTAAAAAGGCTATCACTAATTATAAAACACTAAAGGTTTATAGTAGCAAAGAAATACCAAAAATAAGTTTGGTTGAATGTTTGCTTGAAACAGGAAGAACGCATCAAATTAGAGTTCATCTTTCATATAAAGGTAATGGTTTAGTAGGAGATAAAAAATACGGGAAAAAAAAATTAAAATTTAGAAAAATCAATAAAAGTTTTGAAAAGATTTTGTTAAACTTTAAAAGACAAGCACTTCATGCAAAAGAATTGGGTTTTATACACCCGACCAAAAATACCGAAATGAAATTTAACTCAAAATTACCATTAGATTTCAAAAAAATGCTGGATTTACTTGAGAAATTTAGCAATTGAAAAATTTAATTTAAGAAATATATATACACAAGATGAATACAAAAACAGAAATAACTAATCTTCCTATTCTTTCAGGCGAAGGTGGGCTATCATTATACCTTTCGCAGATTAAAAAGTTTCCAATGCTTGATGCCGAGGAAGAATATATGCTTGCAAAAAATTGGAAGGAAAGAGGTAATTTAAAATCAGCCCACAAATTAGTAACAAGTCACCTCAGATTAGTTGCAAAAATTGCAATGGGTTATCGTGGTTATGGGCTTCCAGTAAGTGAATTAATTTCTGAGGGGAATATCGGTCTTATGCAAGCGGTAAAAAAATTTAATCCAGATAAAGGGTTTAGACTGGCAACTTATGCTATGTGGTGGATTAAAGCTGCAATGCAAGAATATGTTTTAAGATCATGGAGTTTAGTAAAAATGGGGACTACAGCAGCACAAAAAAA
>MDTB01177973.1_pt1 | contig 10643 bp, 10 predicted proteins | sample 811161 | NCBI WGS metagenome assembly MDTB01 (sample SAMN05326650, study PRJNA326480) | marine metagenome | isolation source: seawater | place: Mediterranean Sea | collected 2009
AATATTTCAATTGATTTTTTGAGAGAGAAAAAATTAACAACTCAAGAAATAGGAATTTTTGAAGTTTATAAGCAAACTCTATTAAAATATAATAGTATTGGAATAGATTTTGAGGAAATATGGGGTCTACTACCATGTAGCCCGTTAATTGAACATAAAGATTTGTTGTCTATAAATAAAAAAATAATACAAAATAAAATTAAGCTTCCTTTAATTACAGTATCAAAATTTCCATCCCCAATAGAATGGGCTTTTGCAAAGTATTCAAATAATAAATTAAAACCCTTAAATATAAAAAAATTTGAATTACCATCACAAAAGATAAAACAAAAATATTTTGATGTTGGTAATTTATGTATTTTTTCCAAAAAAAATCTTATTCAAAATAGTGCAAAATCAATATTATCAAAATATTATGGTTACGAACTTCCAAGAGAAAAATCTATTGATATAGATAATATTGATGATTGGAATTTTGCAAAATTAATAAAAAAAAAGACAATTGATAAATAAAATTAAAATTAAAGTTGGAGCTATTTCCATTAAAGACTTGAGATTAAAAGATGCTAATAAAAATTATCAAAGTTGGTTTAGCTCTAAAAAAAATTTTAGATATATTGAAAATGGTAAATATAAACCCTCAGTAGACTATTTAAAAAATTATATTAAAAGCTTTAAGAATGATAAAAAAAAAAAACTACTTGGTATTTATTTTAAAAAAAAAATCCATATTGGAAACATAAGTTTGTCAAAAATATATTTTTCTAAAAAATCACTTTTTTTAGGAATTTTTATTGGAAATCCAAAATATAGAGGTAGAGGAATAGGTCCTAAATCAATACATATGCTAACCAATTATTTAATCAAAAATACTTTTATAAATAAAATTTATTTAGGAGTAAAAAAAAACAATATTAATGCAATTAAAGCTTATAAAAAAAATAATTTTAAGGTTTATAAAAAAAACTCTTTAGGATACATAATGATTTATAAAAAATTTTTTAATAAAACTAAAATTAATTAAACTTTATGAAAGATAGTATTTGGAATATTAAAAAAAAATACTTCAAAAAATACTTATCAAAAAAATTTTATCCTGAGACCTATATCCTGCAATCTTTCTTTTCTAATTCTTATTCTAAAATAAATAATTCTAAAAAAAAAAATCTTAAGATTCTAGATATTGGAACATTATATCTTAATAATCTTCTACCTTTCGAAGGTAATGGAAATAAATTATTTGGTACAGAAATAAATAAAGATACTGTTAAAATTTTAAATAAAATTTATAAAAAAAAAATGTACAATAAAAGTAGGTAAAAATACCAGTTTACCATTTGAAAATAACTTTTTTGACGTGGTATTGTCTATAAATACAATTCATTATGAAGAGGATATGAAAAGTTTGAGTCAAGCAATCTTAGAATTTAAGAGAGTCTTAAAAAAAAATGGAATTTTGTTTATTCAAACAATTGCTCCCAATCATTATTTTAAAACAACAAAGACTAAAAGTTTAGGTTCTAGTATATATAAATGTATTGATAAAAAAGATATTAGATATGGTCAAAAATTTACGTATTTTAAAAATTATACTCAGTTAAATAAAAAAATTAGTAGTTATTTTAATAATTATGAAATTGGAGAATTAAGTGAAAAATTTTCAAAGAGAAGAATTCATAGCTTCATGATAAAGTGTAAAAAATAAGTTATAATGAAAATTAAATAACACAGAGTTGTTAGTTGACATGAAATTACCCTATAGCAAACAATATATAGATAAAAAAGATATTAATGAAGTTGTTAAGTGTCTGAAAAGTGACTTTGTAACTCAAGGACCGTATATTGAAAAATTTGAAAAAAAAATTTCAAAATATGTAGGATCAAAGTATGCAGTAGCGGTATCAAGTTGTACAGCAGGATTACATATAGCCTTAAAGGCAATAAATTTCTCAAACAACGATAAGTTATTAACTTCAATTATATCATTTGTTTCTACTGCGAATGTCTCTCAGTTTTTAGATGGTAAAGTTGATTTTGTTGATATTAATTTAGATACCATCTCATTAAATTTAGAAATGCTTAAAAAAAAAATTGATAAAAATGTTAAAGCAATAATTCCAGTTCATATCTCAGGAGCGGCTTATAATGAAAAAGAAATTTATAAAGTTGCAAAAGAAAAAAAAGTTTTTGTTATTGAAGATTGTGCACATGCACTTGGAGGTGAATATAGTGATGGAACTAAAATAGGCAGTTGCAAATACTCAGACATGTCTGTTTTTTCATTTCATCCAGTAAAATCAATTACAACAGGAGAAGGAGGTGTCATAACTACCAACAATAAAGAAATATATAAAAAATTATTAAGATTAAGAAGTCATGGCATCAATAAGGTAAATGATAAGTTTATCAATAAAGAACTAGCATTTACAAAAAGAAAAAAAAATCCATGGTATTATGAGATGAGAGAATTGGGTTATCATTATAGAATAACTGATATCCAGTGTGCATTAGGCTTAACTCAGTTAGATAAATTAAATAACTTTATAAAAAAGAGGAGAGAGCTTTCGAGATATTACGATGATGAATTAAAAAAAATATTTGGTTTAAATTTAAGTCAAATTTCTATGAGAAAAAATACTGCTGCACACATATATGTAATTAGAATTAATTACAAATTTTTCTCAACGACTAGACAAGAATTTATGGCTTATATGAGAAATAAAAATATATATTGTCAAGTACACTATATGCCAATTTGTATGCATCCTTATTACAAAAATAAAGGTTTTAGAATAGAAAATTTTCCTAATGCAAAAAAATATTATGATGAGTGTATTAGTATCCCTTGCTATTACTCACTATCAGTCAAAGAACAAAAATTTGTGATACATCATATAAAAAATTTTTTTTATAATAAAAAAGTCAACCTTCTTTTATTTGGAGGCAGTGGATTACTTGGAAGCAATATATTAAAGATGAATAAATCAAATTTTAACATTTTTACATATTTAAATAAAAAAAATATAGGAAGAAAATTTTCTAAATCTGTGAAGTTTAATTTAAATATTAAATTTTTAAAAAAATTTATTTATGAAAAAAATATAAGTATTATTATTAATGCATCTGGTTTAACTTCTTTGGAAGAGTGTGAATCAAAAAGAAATCTTGCTATAAAATCAAATGTTAAAATTATAAGTACAATTTTGAACTCAATTCAAAATACTGACGTAAAGCTTGTGCACATATCGACTGACCAAATATTTGATAAAAAAAGAGGTAAAATTGCAGAAAGTGAAAAACTGGTTTTTAAAAATTATTACGCTAAAACCAAAGTACTAGCAGAAAATCAAATTAAAAAATTAAATCCTAAATCATTGATAATTAGATCAAATTTTTTTGGAAAAGGCACAGTGTATAGAAATTCTTACTCAGATTACATTGTAAAAAATTTACAGAGGAAAAATTTCATTCCCATATGGAGTAATATAAATTTTTCACCAGTAAGCTTAAACACATTAGTCAAATGTTTGTTTAAAATGATAAATAGAAACATTTCTGGGGTATTTAATATTAGTTCAAATCAAAAAATTTCAAAATTTAAATTTGCAAATAAAATTGCAGAACTAAAAAAATTGGATAAAAAATTTATAATACCTAAGAAATTTGACAATAAAAGAGAAAAGATAGATAGACCATTAAACATGTTTCTAAATAATAAAAAACTTTTAGATTTATTTCCTGAGCTAGAGAAAGAACTGGATTTGTCTAAACAAATTCAAAAAAAATTAATTTAAAAATAATATTTTAGAATAAAGATTTTTTTTTAAAAAGATCCTCATTTAAATCTTCCCTATTTACATTTAATTCCCATTTTTCTTGATAATCTATTTTATTCCAGTTTAAATTTAATTCGTTATATAAGCTTATCCAATCAGCAAAATTTATTGCCCTATGAGAAAGTGATGAATAACTTTTAAGAAACCTCTTTTCATATTGCCAATCTTTTTTTTTCCATAAAAAATCTACTGAATCTGAATCAATGATACAAAAATAATCTCTTAAGCACTGCCACCAATGATCAAGTGTCCATTCTAATTTAACACCTATATTTTTCAAATATCTTGCACACAAAAATGTTTCAGCAACTACTGGTGTATGATTAATTAAACAAGGAAATTTTCCAAATTTATATTTATGAAGAGATTCTTCGAAAAGTGTGGGCTCAAAGTATATTAACATGTCATCAATATGACCAAATAATAATATATCAGTTGTCCCATAAATTTTATATTTACAAGTGTTGACACTTGAGGCAATGATCCTATAGTTCGCCTTAACATTTTTTTTAATTGGAAAAGTTTCTATCAATGCTTTCAGGTAAGGATATATATCATTTTTATTCATCCTGCAGTCAGGTCTAGTTTTAATACAATATTTAAAATTGTTTAATTTTGCTAAATTTAGCCCTGATTTAGTTGATACTAACTGTAAGTTGATATTACCAAAACCAGGATCTTTTGGTTTTTTGTTAAAAATAATTTGAACACCAAGTTTAGATATTTTATTGAAATTTAGTTTATCTTCGTCATCCCAGGTTGAAATTATTATTAATGAATTTGGAAATATTTTTTTATAAATTTTGCAAGTTTCTAAAAGGAATTTAAAGTTTCCACCTACATTTCCTTGGATAATAATTGCTAAATTTTTAGTCTCCGCAGCAAATGTGCTTAAGTTGTAGTAATCATCTGCATGTTTAGGTCTAAGATGAAAAGTAAAGTAATTTTTAAAAATAAATGAGAGTATAAAGCCATTTTCTCTTTTTATTATTTTTGCACCTTTTCTCTTACTTGATAAGCAAATATGAATAAAGTTATTAAATATTATATTATAAACTTTTGTGATAAATCTTTTTACATTTCTTAGAAGTAGAAATATAAACGGGAAATTAGTTTTCAAAAAGTTTTTAATATAATTCATTATTTTTAAATTGATCTAATTCCTCTGGTGTTCCCAAGATATCAATATTATCTACTTCATCTATTATTATTTTTTTTTTTATTTTAATTAAATCATTATAGATAGGTGCTATATAGTATTCACTTTTAGTTGTTTTTTTTTGGAAAATATAATTATTGCCTATTTCATAAAATAGATAAGGATCTGAAAACATATACAAACCCGATAATGCAATATTCGAAATTACTTTTTTTTCAGCTGTTTCTGTTACAGCATTATCATTGACTTTTGCATAACTAAATCTACTTTGATTAGAATTAAAAGTACCAACTAATCCGTCGCATTTTTTTTTTAAGTTATATTCTAAACTTTGTGAATTAAATTTTGTATCAATATTAAATATAAGTAATTTTTTAGTTTTATCTATGTAATTCCAGCATTTTAAAACGGTTTCTAGTTGTCCTCTAGTAACTTTTTCAATAATACAAAAATTTATATTTAAATGTCCATAAATTTTTTTTATTGTTTCAACAACATTAAATTTATCATTATGTGACTTTAAAATAGCAAAAGTTATTTTTGTGGAAAGATTTAAAGGGAGAGAATTTACTGACCACTCAAGTAATGTTTTATTTTTTACTTTAATTAAATATTTTGGTTGGATATAACCGCTATCAATAAATCTTTTACCTAAACCTGCCATAGTTATGACAAAATTCAATTTTTTTCCTTTACTTTTTTTTCTGTAGATTTTGGTAAATTTGATCCAGTAGAATTAATTTTACTCCAATTTAAAAACCTCAATGCATTATCATCAATATAAATATCTGCCCATGGTTTTCCAAAATAAATTTCATCATAAGGAACTTTATATTTTTTTAACCAATCCAAAGTTAACATACCAATTTTAGAAATTACTTTACCTACATTTCCATCACAAGTTTTCATATGCCTCGCTGTATAAATAATTATATAATGACCATTTTTTTTCAAATCTTTAATTTTTTTTACAGCACCTTTTATTGGTTTTAAGTCTTTATAACTTTCATTATTTTTTTTGAGGTTGGAAATTACCCCATCTAAATCAATACAAATTCTCATAACAATTTTAATTTATACACATTTGTTCAAAATAGAAATTCCATGCAAAAACATTACTTTTTGTCTTAATTTGTCTTCACTATGCAAAGGTGTCATAGATAAAAATAAAATGCCAACTAAAAAATCAATATCTGCTATTTTATAGCCATTTGCTTTTATTTGATTATTGCATTCTTCTGAAATTAGCTTGTAATTATCTTTTTCTAGAAAATTATAATTAAAGCTATTTTTATATTTAAAGAAATTATATTTTCCAGCAATTAAATAATCATAATAATGTACTGCTGAATGAGATAATTTAGCAAAATCATATTTTTGATCACCATATATTGAATTATTTGAAGTATCAAAGGATCCTCTTGGATCAATCAATTTTAATGTTGATGTGTATGGTTCATAGAGAATATTATTAAAACAAAAATCTCCATGCATTATACAAAAATCTTTTTCATTATAAATTTTCTCTATTTTTTTTGGAATTTTCTTAATTAAATTAATATATCCATTTAAATTTTTATTATTTATTCTTATAGTGTTTTCTAAAAATAGGCTTTTATATTCTTTATCTAAGCTATTGATATATTTATTAACACGTTCTATTAACCTATGATAATAAAAATTAATATATGCTTTCTTTGAAAAAAAAAATTTATGTTTTTTAAATTTTTTTAGTATATTTGACAAATTTTCAAAACATTTTTTCCATTCACCTTTATCAATATTCCAAAATAATGAAGTTTCTGCCATCGTAGGATATGCACAATATTCCATTTCTAAGTAAGATATTTTTTCAAAAGATCTGTTATCTACAATCCGTGGAAAAAAAACTTTCAATTCATTTGGTATTTTTTTTACAAACAAATTTTCATTTTTTAATTTTAATAAGTTTCTTGATACTTTTGTAATAGTTCCTGTAAAATCATTAAGCCTGATTTTATTAAAGTTTCTAGATACGATTAATTTTTTCTTGGTCTGAAAATAATTTGCAGAATGTCCAATATCTAACCATTCTTGAAAATTCAAATTAACATTCTTATAATTTTTGATGTATGACTCAAGTATTTCAATTTGATCATCTGTTTTCAAATTTTTTGCAATTTTTTTAATTTTCTTTCCTTCAATTCTAAAAATACCAATAAAAGCATTAGACAATTTTTTTTCTATATTTTTTCTATAAAATATTTTTGAAATTTTTTTTTTCTTTAAAATAATTGATGACCAGTTTTGTTGAATTGTTTTTTTTTTATCTATTGTGAAACTGTTTTTTTTTAAAAAATTGGAAGGCAAAGATGTTGATAAATTAAATATGTAACTATTTGTATTTTTAATTGAATGATTTTTACAAAAGAATTGTAATGTTTTATTAACATTCTTAGTTTTGCATCCTTGAATTTGAAAAAAGTCTTTATCTTTTTTTAAAAGTTCAGGAAGTAATTCTTTATAAATTTCTGATACATGTTCAGGATTTGTTAATATAATAATTTTAGATACCTTTTTTTCATAAAAATGAATTTGATGAAGTAAGGATGATTTAATGCCCAATGGAACTAAAGCTGGACAGTCAGATAATGACGACAGAAAGGGCAATTTTGCAATTACCTTTCCAGCTGAAAGAATGACCAATATTGGTTTTTTTTCCATTTAGTTTAATTTTCAAAGATTGAACTATATTTATTTGAGTTTATATCAATTATCAAAAAAAAAAATTTATGTTAAATAAGTTCTTAAGTACTATTTAAGTAAAAACATATTATTTAAACTAATTTAATCTAAACTAAATTAGAATTTAAATTAAATATGTATTATTAATTTATATATTAAAGCTTGTTTAAGCATTTCTAAACAAATTATTATGAAACTAATAAGAGACATCTACAAATTTCTATCCCCAAGAGAGCAGAAGTATTCAATAATTATAATTATAAATGGATTTGTAAACTTAATCTTAGATATTTTTAGTTTGGGTCTTATTATACCTATTTTATATAATATTTTAAATGACGAGTCTTTTAATGTTCCTTACCTAGGAAGTTTTAAAATTGATTTGTTAAGCTCATTATCTCTATTTGGATTTTTAATAATATTTAAAAATTTATATTTTTTCATGAATACTAAAATTTTATTAAGTTTTTTAAAGTCGTTAAATATTAGAGTTTCAAAACAACTTTTGCAAAATTATTTAGACATTGATTTTTTAGAATACTCTAAACTAGGTAATTCTGAATTTTCTAGATCTATAATTCTTGAAGTCAATTATTTAGTAAGCTTTTTCAGAGGAATAATTAATTTAATTTTGCATTCAACAATTTTATTTGGAATTTTAATTTTTTTATTCTTATATAATCTTTATGCAACAAGTTATTTAGTTATATTTTATATTATTTTTCTAATGCTGCCAGCTTATATAATTGACAGAAAAATAAACTTTTTAGCCAAACAAAGAAAACTTTTAGATAAAAGTAAATTTTATATTTCAAATCATATTTTTGAAAACCTGAGTGTTATCTCTCTTTTTAATGTAAAAAAATTCTTTGTAGATAAATTTAATTTTACAAATATTGATCAACAACAAAATTTATATAAGATATCTTTATTTCAATCTTTACCTAGAATTTTTGTAGAGCTTACTACTTTAATTTTTTTAGTAGGTGTAATATTTTATAATTCTTTAGTACAAAATAATTTAAAAGAAATTATATTGTTAGTTTCAATTTTTCTTTATGCTGCAATAAGATTAATGCCTTCTTTAAACGAAATATTATCTAGCTATCAGTCTATAAAATACTTTTTAATTAATTTTAAATCAATCTCAAATAAATTTAAAAATATAAATAATAATATTACAAACAATTCAAATTCTTTATCACCTTTCAATTTTAATGATAAGATTTTTATAAAAAATCTATCTTTTAAATATAATTCTGACGGCAAATATATTTTTCGTAAGTTAAACTTTGAAATTAAAAAAAATAGTTTATTTGGCATTCAAGGCGAAAGTGGCTCAGGAAAAACAACATTAATTAATTTAATACTCGGTCTTTACAAACCTTCAGAGGGAGAAATACTTTGTGATAAAAAAAATATTCATGAAAATTTAGAGAAATGGAAAAAACTAGTATCTTTTGTCCCATCAAAATATTTGCTTCTTAACTCATCAATTAAAGAAAATGTTGCTTACGGTATTGATTTAAAAGATGTAAATTTTGATAAAGTAAAATCCTCACTTAAATATTCCGAATTAGACAAATTTGTAAAAAATGATAATTTTTTGAATAATTTTATTATTGAGGAGAATGGTAAAAATCTTTCTGCAGGTCAAATTCAAAGATTTTGTATCTCAAGGGCACTTTATAGAGATACTCAAATTATGATACTCGATGAACCTACAAGTAATCTAGATAAAAATAATGCTTATAAAATAATAGAGTGGTTAAAAAAAATGGAAAACGTCACAGTAATTATTATTTCTCATGACTTAAATATCATAAATAAGTGTGACGATAAGTTAGAGTTATAGTAAGGTGATAAATAAATTTCGCAAAAACATTATATTACCATCTCATCCAAAATTTATTTTAAATGTATCAAAAGAACTAGCAAAAGAAAGAATAAACATTTTTTACCATGGTAAAAATGTAAAGAAGTTAAATTTAAGAACAATTACAAGTTTTGAGGAAATTTTAGACTTTCCTAATAATAATGGTAAATTAATTTCAAATTTAATACTTAAAAAAAAAAAATTACAATTATCATTTCACTTATTTTAAAAGAACATTTAAGAGAATTTACTATGATAATAAAATAGATAAAAAAATTTTATTTAGGAGTTTGTGTAGTAAATATTTTTTTGAACTAAAGAAAAATAAAATATCCCATGTATTTTTTTGGTGTACACCTCACTATCCTTTTGAAATAGGCTTATTTCACATATGTGAGATTTTAAATATTAAAACATTTATATTTCATCAAACTAGTTATGATAATTACTTTATAATAAAAAAAAATTGGTATTCTTCTATAAAGTATGAGAATAAAAAATTTCATAAATTAATACCAAGAAAAGATTTAATTAATAGTAAGAATAGTAAAATAATTAAAGCTATTAAGTTATTTAAAAAAAAAGACTCTAAGGGAATTTTTTTTATAAATATTTTTTATTATTTAATAAAAGAAATATTAAAAATTATTTTAAAAAATGATAATAGTGATAGGGATGGTTATTTTTTGCATTCTAAAAAGAAAAATAAAATTTTAGAAATTTCACTAAGAATTAAACTTTCATTTAGAAATATGTTAGCAGAGTATTTATACAATTCTTATTTTGCTAAAAAAGTAAATTTCAAAAATTTAAAGTATATTTATTATGCAATTCATGTTGAACCTGAAAGAACTGTTTGTCCTGAAGGGGGTGAATTTTCTAACCAGTTAAAAGCAATAAGTTTATTAAGTGAGTGTTTACCAAAGAATTATTTTATTATTGTCAAAGAGCATCCAAATCAATTTATAGTTAAAGGGGCACCAATAGACACTTTATTTTATAAAGGTGTAAATTTTTATAAAAAATTAAACAGTATCAAAAATGTAAT
>MDTB01229514.1_pt1 | contig 10643 bp, 9 predicted proteins | sample 811161 | NCBI WGS metagenome assembly MDTB01 (sample SAMN05326650, study PRJNA326480) | marine metagenome | isolation source: seawater | place: Mediterranean Sea | collected 2009
GTCACCATATTGCAATGGAGTTTTGTCCGTGATGATCAGCCTAGATCAGAAACAACGTTTCAAATCGCACTTGCGATTCGAGATGAGGTTGTCGATTTGGAAACCGCTGGCATTGCAGCCATTCAAATTGATGAACCCGCGTTTCGTGAAGGCTTACCATTACGTCATAGTGAATGGAATCACTATCTAGATTGGGCAGTCAAAGCTTTCCGTTTAACCGCAAGCGGAGTAAAAGATGACACTCAAATTCATACCCACATGTGCTACTCAGAGTTTAATGACATTATTGATTCAATTGCAGACATGGATGCCGATGTAATTACCATTGAAACTAGCCGATCGAATATGGAATTATTAGATGCTTTTGTAAACTTTAAGTATCCAAATGAAATCGGTCCTGGTGTATATGATATTCATTCTCCACGTGTACCAGAACTGCAAGAAATGGTTGGGCTAATGGATAAGGCTGAATCTGTTCTTCCACGCCGAAACCTATGGGTTAACCCGGACTGTGGTTTAAAAACACGTGCCTGGGCAGAGGTTAAACCATCATTGCGTAATATGGTTGATGCTGCTGAAAGATTACGTCAGCAACCCGCTTAGAGGAAACAATAAAATAGGGGATTGCGAATTAAATAAAGGAAATAAACCAACTTTAGAATCAAGCAATCCCTTAATGGTTTAGAGACTCACAGTTATCAAGCGTTTATTTTAACTCAGGGACATGATTCTTAATCTTAAAGAATTTCAAGGTGTTTTTATTACGTCCCCTTATTTCTCATGGTCAATGCCTAGCGTAAAGGGTGGGGATAATAATAACTGGGGCACAGCTCAAATCTTCATAAGGAAATATGGATAAGCCAATGAAATACTTCAGAAGTCGAGAAGAGGTGCCGATCATTAACTGTTTGCACGATGATACCATTTATTTAAAAGAGCAGCAGCAGCATATTATGACAATAAAACAAAGCGACTTTTTTAAGGCTAAACTGAATCGATTTTACATTTCCTTCTAGACACTAATCCCTGGTGAACTACACCATAGTTCTATCATTGAAACCAAGCAGGTTAATAGTCAGAAAAAACCTCATTTTGAAACACATGAATTAAACCATACTGAAATGAAAATGGCTCTGCGTCATAACTCAACAGATCTGAAAAAAGAAATAATTTCTGCGATCACAGAAGCATCTCGTAAAATTCTTCGATGACCGAGTCCATTTGTTTTCAATAATATGGCATTTTGCAAACTATTTTTTAAACTTTCCGCAGCATTAACCAATACATCTTGATCATTTAAGCAATGAATAATTAACACTGGTAATTCTACTTTATGTATAAAGCCGGGAAGATTATAGTCAGAAAAATCTAAATTTAATTTATCTTTATAATGAAACAAAATTTTTTCAACGTAGTTCATCGGTAATTGAAGTGTTTGAACGAAATCAATAAAAATATTTTTAAGGTCATACTGACTACTAATAGTAATAATTTTTTTAAAGGGTGTACCGAATCTTACTGCATTAAAAAGCGCGGCAGCTCCAAAAGAGTGACCAATTGCATAATCAAAAGGACCAAAATCATTGGACAGAGATTGAATGCATTGAATAAACTCTGGCAGTATGGTTCGGGTTGCACTTGACTTTCCATGAGCCGGGGCATCAAATAATAAAACATCAAAACCGTTTTCATTGCACTGCTTTGCAATTTCATAAAACTGGGTTCCTCGACCACTCCATCCGTGAACCATCAATATTTTTGGTCCACTGTTTGGTAAATGGTACAGATGAATACGTTTATTGATGGCGGCAATAAATTTATCAAGCGATTGATAATTAGGAAGCGTATCACGTTCTCTTTTTGGCAATGGAAAACGAATGGGTCGTTCAATAAGCAAGAGAAGTACTTTCAATGTTAGATAGGGAGAGAATTTATTTAGAAATTGAATAAAAAATATAAGCGGTTTTGGTAATAACTGAGCTGTTTGTAACGCTCGATTAGAATTCATAATATTAATCTTATATTAAATCAATTTAAAACTGCATTTCATATGCAAAATAAGTTTCTTATACACGTCATAAATGATACTTTAATAAATATGAATAAAGAAACCATTTGTGACTATTCTGATTATGATTATAAATCAGAATTTTGGACCAATCAAAATAGAAACTATGAACATAAATTAGAAATAAAAGTTGTTCGCAACTTATTAAAAAAATATGTTAAAAATAAGCTGATCATTTTAGATGCGGGCTGTGGTTTCGGCCGAATGTCGCCATCATATCATGATCTATTTAAACAATTTATTTTAGTTGATTATGCTGAAAACCTATTAACTCAAGCTCGTATCACATTAAAATCAGTTCAAAATGTAGACTACTATCAACAGTCACTTTATAACTTAAATTTAAATACGAGGACCAGTGCAATCATTTCCATACGAACGCTACATCATTTGAATAACATTGAGTTACTGTTTCAACAATTTTATAACGCTTTGGATAAAGATGGGATCTTAATATTGGATATACCCAACCATTACCACATTAAAAATAAATTACGTCATCCATTTAAAAAAAGAACGCCTATCACAAAAATTTCAAACGCATATTATAATTATGATCCGACCTATGTTATTGAAAAACTCACTGAATCACGGTTTAATATTATTTGCAAAAAGCAAATTGGGCTATTTCGAATTGGTTTCATAAAACGGATCATACCTGCAACAATACTTGTTGGATTTGAAATCTTTTTAAATCGATTCATCAGTGCTCTAAATGTTGGACCAAGTGTGTATGTTATTGCTAAAAAAAAATAGTGGATAAGTTTGTGGATAACTTTTGGAGTGAGCCTAGACAAATAAAAAGAGTCGTGGATAAGTATAATGATAACTAAAGATTTATTGCTGGAGAAATTAAAAGAGGACTTAAGTGAACCTAATTTACAGATTTTTAAAAACTCTGTTTCATTAGCTACTGATACAGATCGGGTTATCTTAATTGTTAATGATATTTACATGAAACAGTGGATTGAAAGTAAATGCTATTCCATTATTTCATCACATGTAGACTGCCCTGTCATGATTGAAATTCAAGAAGTGGAAGAAGATCCAGCTGAAATGGATCAATTGGAATTGTTCCAGTCGAAATCTGAACCAAAACCAACAAAGTTTAACGCATTATTTACATTTGATCGATTTATTGTTGGAAATAATAATCGATTTGCATTTGCTGCTGCTGAAGCTGTTGCGAAACGACCTGCAAAAGCATATAACCCCTTATATATTTATGGTTCTGTTGGAATTGGAAAAACACACTTACTACATGCAATCGCAAATGAAATATCAAAACAAAACCTTAATGTTTGCTTGGTAACTTCAGAAAAATTTACAAATGATTTAATTAATTCATTAAGGAATCGATCCACGAGTGAATTTAAAAATAAATACCGGTCGATTGATGTTCTCTTAATCGATGATATTCAATTTCTTGCAGGGAAAGAATCCACACAAGAAGAATTTTTTCATACATTTAATGAGCTTCATGGGCAAAATAAACAAATCGTTATTACTTCTGATTGTCCACCCAATGAGATTCCAACATTACAAGACCGATTAAAAACCCGTTTTAGTTGGGGTTTAACAGCTGATATTCAACCACCAGAACTTGAAACAAGAATTGCTATCTTGAGAACAAAAATGGATGAAAATAATACAATTATTTCAAATGAAGTATTGCACTATGTTGCTTCACAAATTCCAAATAATGTTCGAGAACTAGAAGGCGCACTAAATCGAATTACAGCTTATTCAAACTTATTGGACTCAGAAATTGATATTGTGATAGCAAGTAAAATCATTAAAGATTTAATTAGTGAGCAACACAAAAAACCAATGACCATTCCACAAATTAAACGATTGGTGGCCACCAAACTCAATGTATCCATTGATGATTTATCATCCAAATCCAGAACTAAAGATATCGTATTCGCGCGACAAGTCGCTATGTATTTGTCTCGAGAAGTTACCAATATATCATTATTGAAGATTGGTGATAATTTTGGAAACAGGGATCATACAACGGTGATGCATGCTATCGACAAAATTAAACAACTTATTTCGTCAGATAATGAAATAAAATTAATTGTGGATGATTTGACACTACAGATACAAAAGTCATCCACATAAATGTGTTAACGCATTGTTAATAATTATGTGATTAACTTTATATGTTGAAAACCAATCAATAATTCACAATTTATACACATGTCATCCAGTGTTAAAAATTGAAAAAATATACTCAAAATATAGACTTATCCTCATATACAGACTACTATTATTACTGCTAATCTATTTATATATAATATAATTAATAAACAATTAGGAGTGTATAATGAAGTTTTCAGTTAATCGATCTGATTTAACTTTAGGTGTTAATACCGTATGTAAAGCGATATCAAATCGCACAACATTACCTGTCTTAGAAAATCTATATTTAGAATTATTAAATAATAAGATTGTCATGCGTGGAAATGATTTAGAATTAGGAATCGAGTATGTATTGCCTGTTGATGTCAGTCAGGATGAATCACCTTCCGGTGTTTTGCTAAAGGCGAATACGTTAAATGAAATTTTATCAAAACTTAATTCAGAACAAGTTGATATTGATTTAAATGAAAATTTAAAATGTAATATTAAATCTTCGGCGATTGATTTTGACATTCATGGTATCGCTATTTCTGAGTATCCTCAGTTTCCCGAAATTGAGAAAAATGTTCAACTTGAAATTGATTCTAATGTGTTGTTGGATCTAATTAAACATACTATTTTTTCCGTCTCTTATGATGAAACCAAGCAGTTTTTAAACGGTATTAAAATAGAGTCTAAAAATAATCGCTTTGATTTTATTTCAACGGATGGTTTTCGCTTGTCACTCAAGTATGAACAATTTGAAAATGATTTGCCTGAATTCTCTTGTATTATCCCATACAAAACCATGAATGAACTTTCGAAAATATTAACATCCATTAAGTCAGAATCAGTTAAAATATTTTTGTCTGAGCGTCAAATCTCCTTTAAGGTTGGTACTTCTACCGTTGTATCACGTCTTATTAATGGTCGTTTTCCAGACTATAAACAAGTTCTTCCCAAAAATACTCTTTTTGAATTTAAACTCTCACGTCAGTTACTTATGAATGCCGCAGAACGCGCAAATATTATAGCTTCTCATTCTAACTTTGTAGCTCGATTTAATTTTAAAGATGAATTACTTACCATTTCAGCTTCAAATTCAAAACTCGGTGATTACGTTGAGGAGCTTGAGGTGAAGCGACAATTAGGAGAACGAGAAATTACGGTTTCATTTAATATTAAGTTATTACAAGAAGCTTTAAAAATTATTGAACAAGATGAAGTGATTTTTGAAATTAATAGTGAACTTAGCCCATGTGTTATTAAACCTGTTGGTGATCAAACTTATACGCATATATTAATGCCAATTCGAATGAGCGAGTATTCAACAACTCAAGATGAATCGGCGGAAGTTACGCCACAACCTGTTGCATCATAGTGAATGATTAATTCGATATGGATTAAATCATTTCGTTCTCTTGATGAGCTTTCTCTATCTTTTGATAGGGGATCAATGATTTCAATTGTATCTAAAAATAATGTTGGAAAAACATCTGTGCTAGAAGCTTGTTATATTTTAGGGTATTTAAATTCATTCATAGCGTCTGATTTATCTCAGGTGGTTCCGTTTGATACAAATGCAAGTTATATGGGCATTAAGATTGCAAACCAAAAAATGAATTATAATTATTATTTAAAAGTTGGCAGTGAAGGGGAAAAGTATATTAATCTAAATGAACGAATGGTAAAAAGCCGTTCAGAGATTCAGTCTTTGTTTCGAACAATGTATATTTCATCGGATAGTTTGTTATTGATTACATCTCGTCCATCGTATCGCCGCCATCAATTGGATCAAAGTATTTCGCTTTATTCGTCTATTTATCGGAAAAATTTAGCGACTTATCGTCGATTGCTGATTCAGAAAAATAGATTATTAAAAGATAATGGCCCAGAGCATATTATTAAACAAATGAATCAACAATTAGCGCCTTGCATTTATGAAATTTTAAAAGAACGTATTAATTATTTAAATAACATCGAAAATCGAGTTCATTTGTATTTTGATACATTAAATATAGCTGATGGTAAGTTTAATATAAATTACATTACACAGGGCCTAGAACGTATGGATGGTGATGAAATACTAAATTACTTGAATCAGAATTTAGCTAAAGAGAAGATGGTACGTTACTCTGTTGTTGGTCCACACCGGGATGATTTCAATTTTACAATCAACGGTCGAAACATTAAACAGTTTTATTCCCGTGGCATTTGTCGTGTGTTAGCTTACTTTTTTTATTTATCTCAAGCTTGCTTTATTGAAAAGGAAACCAATCTGCCAATGTTGTTATTATTAGATGAACCATTTTCTGAAATTTTTAGTGATTTAAAAAATCAGCTTATTCATAATATCCCGAAATCTTTTTTTGTAATATATACTTCGACACAATTTGATGAAATTACAAACTTTAATCGCGAGCAACTTTATGGTATAAAAAACGGGTCTTTATGCAAAATATAGCTTCTTTGTTAGAGAAAAAATATAAATACGAGCTTCGTTATTTTAGAGCAACAGAAATTATTGAAAAAAACTGGAATGCTATTGTAAAGGACTTGGATCGATTTTTATTTCCTAAAAATATCTATAAAAATCAATTGGTTATTGAATGTAATAACCCCGTTTGGTTATCTGAAATTGATTGCTTTCAAACTCAGATTGTTTCAAAAGTTAATACCTTGTTGAGTGATCATCGTGTCAAAATTACAATTATTGGACTAAAGCCTATTTTTAATGCTAATTCCTCGCATCAAATAAAGCCAGTTGCTTTCGATTGTCCAGATGCAGTGGAAGATCGTATTCGATGGAGTATCAAAAAGAAACAAGGAACCGGTGCTAAATTATGTCGAATTTGTGAAAAAGTGTGGGATGATGTCGACCCTTGCCGTTTATGTGAATTGACAGTACATTAACAATTTGAAAAACTAATGAGATAGAAAAACATTATTGGTATCTTAGCTTAAATAAAATGGAGGATTATATTGGGAAGTTTGATTAAAAAAAGAAGAAAAAAAATGCGTAAACATAAATATAAAAAATATGGTAAGCGTATGAAAGCAAGAAAATCATAATTTTTAATTGTTGAGATTACGTTTATGAGTTTTAAATCAAGTGATAACCGTTCATTTAAAAATGTTTTAGTTGTTGATGATGAGCCGATGATTCGTGATATTTTTTCTCAGTTTTTGGGAGAATCGGGTTATGATGTTCAATCTGCCAACTCCAATGACGAGGCAAAACTTTTTATCAATCAAGAGTCATTCGATCTTATTTTATTGGATGTTCATATGAAAGGCATCCCTTTTTCTGAATTTTTAACGTTTTTAAAATCAACGACAACTGAAATTGCTCAAATCCCTGTTATTGCTGTGACTGGCGTTCCGAATCTTATTTCTAAACAACATCTGCACTTTCTTGCTGGTATTCTAGAAAAGCCATTTACGCCCTTTGAAATGATCAATTATATCGAAACCGTTTTAAATTAACCTTACTGTAGTGTGTTAATTCACACTGTCTAATATTGTTTCAACATTTGTATATTCTGTTGAATTCAGTGTGTAGTTTTCGAGGTTTAAATGATCGCGAATCATTGCATTAAAATTTTTAATATTTCCTGATGTTTTAAATGTGTATTTCGGTGTACTTAATTTTTCTTTAATTAGGTTTGATGATTCAAGATATTTGGCTGGATCAATAAAAGTTTTATTTGGAAACTTTCCAATAATTTTATTTGATATTAATGGATAGTGAGTACAGCCTAAGATAATTGTTGAATATTTTGTTTGTTCAATGAATTTGGATATTAGATCGATCGCTTCATTTTGTTTGTTATTTTCAATTAAGTTCGCTAGATTTTCGCAGGGAATTTCTTGAATGATTTTATTGCTTAAAAAATTTGTAAATAATTTATTTTTAAATGAATTCTCTGTCGCAAGAACCGAGTATTTTTCTTTTGAGTAATATTTTTCGGTATTTTCTAAAATATTAAATACTGGAATGTCAAAAATTGTTGTTAAATTTTCTTTAAATAGACTTAGTGTTGTATTGCAGCCTGAATAAATACAATCAATATTAAATGATTTAAACCATGATGAGATATCAATTAAGATATCAAATAATTCTGTTTTTGATTTGTTACCCCATGGATTATTCAATGAATCACCATAATAATATAACTCGCCTGTAAACCCTTGCTCAATAAGCTGATTAACTACCGAAAATCCCCCACAACCAGAATCATAAATTCCTACTTTTTTCATTCGTTTAATATAAATGAAATTTTTAAATTCGTCATTTATTTTTATAGTATTCTTCTAAACCATTGACTGTGGCTTTTGCGATTTTGTTTCGAAAAGGTATTGTTTTTAATAGTGTATATTCTTTTTTATTTGTTAAAAAACACGGTTCAATTAAAACTCCAGGTATTTTTGAATATTTCAAAATATACATTTTCGCATGTTTAATTCCATTATTTTTTAACTTTAATTCGCGTGTCATATGTTTCTGTATGTATATTGCAGGTGTTCTTTCACTTTTTTTGTAATAATATGTTTCTGATCCGTTTGCTGCCCCATTGATAAATGAATTAATGTGGACACTTACTAAGAAGTCTCCGTTACTTTGATTTACTTTTTTTACTCGTTGATAGAGTGATTTATTTGTATCTTTTGTTCGTAGTAAAATAACCCTTGCTCCTTTTTGTTCTAATAGTTTTTTTATTCTTTTTGAAATATCTAGTGTGTAAAATTTTTCAAAATCATTCCTTTTGGTTACAGCTCCCGGATCATAGCCACCATGACCGGGATCAATAATTATCGTTTTTCCTCGTAAAGGGCGTTTTGAAATTGCTTTTGAATGCGTTTTAGGTATGTATTTTTGACTGGATTTTACAATTGAAAATGTGGTTTCCAACGGCGATATTTTTGCAACGTTAACTTTTTCGTTATTTTTAAGATGAAAGACCATTCGACATGTGCTATCTTTTTGGCCAAATGTTATTTGTTTTATTTTATTGGAATTTATAACGACAGCTTTATTTGGGCATTTTGTAAATTTCAAATCCCAATAAACACGAAATGGGTTTTTTAAATAATTTCCTGACGTTATCGTTATTCGACTATTCTTGTTTAACGTAAATGAATTATTATTGTTCATTGTGATGGTGTTTAGTTTTTTAAGTACAACAATTGCCTTGTTTTGGTGGACATAATCAAAACCTAAATCATTTAAAAATTGCTTTAAATTAACATAAAAGCGATTGTTGTATAGGCTTGGTGCATAGTTGAGTTGTTTAATTTTTGTTTTTGATTCGTCTACGATTTTAACTTTGTTAATACCACTTACAAACATATAGCTAATTTGGTTTTTTTTGAGTGTAAAGCTATTTTCTTTGGCGTATAATTTATATCCGAGATAATTAATAAAGTCTGTTAGATCTGTTTTTAAAATGTTATTTATTTTTCTTGATTCAATATCAAGTGCAATTTTTGATATTGGTAAAATCATTTGATTATATACTTCTTTTTTTGTTGATGAATAATCCAATATTACTTTTTGACCAACGGGAATTTTTTTATGTTTTATTACTGGTTTTGGTTGAACTTTTTGTACTTTCTTTTTTTCCACATTGTAAGCATAAAAATTTTGCTTTTTAAGAACCGTTTTATAGCCTAAGTTATAAAGCAGGTTATTCATTGGAACATAGAGTCGTGTTTTATATATCAGCGGTTTATATTTATACGTTTTTTTTATTTTATTTATCGTATATTTTTGATTGTTTGGCTTTATTTCAAGCGTTTTATTTTTAAGTTTTATGATGTAGCTTCCAGATATTTTTGACTCGTTCATGTTTCCATCAAAATAATTAACAATTGATCGAATCGGAATAAAATAGACTGAATTTTTTTTGATTATGGGAGGGTCAAATTCAATTGGGTTTTCAGAAAAATATAATTTAGCCGGCATTTCTTTTACGTTTTGTGCTTGTATTGTCAAAGAATTCATCATTAAAATGATAACTACAACATATTTTATGAATTGCATACTTACAATTTTGACAATTTGTAGCTATTTATTCAATAAAGATCTTAATTAGAGTTCTAAACGTACATTAAATAAGAGTCCATTAATCATTATTTCGTTTTCTGAGTTAAATTTATCGATTACTTTCTTATAATACCCTTCACCTGAAAAAATTATTTTTTCTAAATGTTCACTATTATTTATGGGTAACGTAATCATTAGGTTAAGCGAGCCAAGATACATTTGATCATCTCTGGGTACGATTTCAAGAACCAATGTTTCATTATTGGACTGTAATAGTAATTCTTTAGCAATACTGTTGAAACCAAATCCCCAGTTTTTTTCACGGCTTAAATTGAATTGTATTTCAAAGTTTTCATATTTTATTGGATTATAAACAATTGAAATTAAATCTTTATACCCATTTAA
>MDTB01063995.1_pt1 | contig 10642 bp, 9 predicted proteins | sample 811161 | NCBI WGS metagenome assembly MDTB01 (sample SAMN05326650, study PRJNA326480) | marine metagenome | isolation source: seawater | place: Mediterranean Sea | collected 2009
GAATTGAGAGCTTCCTGGATCACCCTGTCTTCCAGATCGACCTCTAAGTTGCCGATCTACTCGACGAGAGTCATGCCTTTCTGTTCCAACAATTGCTAACCCTCCGGAATTTTTAACCTTATCGGAAAGCTTAATATCTGTTCCTCGACCAGCCATATTTGTAGCAATGGTAACCACACCTGGGTTTCCTGCTTCTGCAACTATATCGGCCTCTTTCTTATGAAGTTTTGCGTTTAATACATTATGGTGCACTTTTCTGATTTGAAGCATTTTACTCAAAAGTTCAGAGATCTCGACTGAGGTAGTACCATTTAAGACAGGTCTTCCAGCTTTAGAGAGTGAGGTGACTTCCTCGATGACAGCATTGTATTTCTCTCTTTTTGTTTTGTAAATTAAATCATCTCTATCCTTCCTTTTAATTGGTCGATTAGTTGGAATTTCAATTACATCTAGTTTATAAATTTCCCAGAACTCGCCCGCCTCAGTTATTGCAGTTCCAGTCATTCCAGAAAGTTTTTCATACATTCTGAAATAATTTTGTAAAGTAATTGTAGCGAATGTTTGAGTTGCTGCTTCAATTTTTACGTTTTCTTTCGCTTCAATTGCTTGATGAAGCCCATCAGAATATCGTCTACCATCCATTATTCGGCCAGTTTGCTCATCGACAATCATAACCTTATTCTCCATAACTACATATTCAATATCTTTTTCAAACAGTGTGTAGGCTTTAAGTAGCTGATTCATGGCATGAATACGCTCTCCTTTGATGCTGAAGTCCTTGAATAATCCCTCTTTTAATTCGGTTTCTTTTTTTGGTTCAAGTTCTTTAGCTTCTATTTTGGCAATCTCTCCTCCTATATCAGGTAGAACGAAAAAGTTTTTATCTTCAGCATCTGATGATAGAGTTTCTATTCCCTTGTCAGTTAACTCTATTTGGTTATTTTTTTCATCGATTGTGAAGAGCAGTTCTGAATCGATTTGATGCATCTCTCTGTTGTTGTCTTGCATATAAAAGTTTTCAGTTTTTTGGAGGAGTTGACGAACGCCTTCTTGACTTAAAAACTTAATTAAACTTTTGTTTTTGGGTAAGCCTCTGAAGACTCTTAAAAGTAAAACACCTCCTTCTTTTGTATCGCCTGCGCTAATTTTTTTCTTTGCCTCAGTTAAAACACTTGTTAAGTAGTTTCGCTGGTTGGAGACTAATGAAGACACCTTGGGTTTTAGAAGGTCAAATTCATGTCTGTCACCCTCAGGTGTTGGTCCAGATATAATCAATGGAGTTCTAGCGTCATCAACAAGAACAGAGTCAACTTCATCCACGATTGCAAAGTGGTGTTTAGGCTGCACTAAATCATCTGGGGTATGGGCCATGTTGTCCCTTAGGTAATCAAATCCAAATTCATTATTTGTTCCATAAGTAATGTCAGCTAGATAAGCTTTTTTTCTCTCTTGACTATTTGGCTTATAGTAATCAATACAGTCGATACTAAGACCATGAAACTCAAACAATGGTCCCATCCAAGCACTGTCTCGCTTAGCTAAATATTCATTGACTGTCACAAGGTGAACACCTCGCCCAGTCAGGGCATTAAGGTATATAGGTAATGATGCAACTAGGGTTTTACCTTCTCCAGTTTGCATTTCAGCAATTTTTCCTTGATGCATGACTATACCTCCAATAAGTTGTACATCATAATGGATCATATCCCAAACGATAGGTTTTCCAGCCGCATCCCAAGAATTTGACCATTGGGCTATGTCTCCGTTTAATTTTATGTAAGATTTATTTTGAGAAAGTATCCTATCAAATTCACTCGCCGTTACTTCAATTTTACTATTTTCTAAAAATCTTCGAGCAGTTTCTTTTACCACTGCAAAGGCCTCTGGTAATATTTTTTCTAATGTATCAGCGGTAATTTCTCTGATTTTTATTGTCAAGTCATCAACTTGGTGGTATAAGTTTTCTTTTTGGTCAATATCGTCTGTTTGGTTGATTTCTTCTTTCAACTTGTTGACTCGATCTTCAATTTCATTGAGGTTTTTGTTGAGTATATCCTTGAATCCAAGGGTTTTATTTCTCAATTGGTCATTAGTCAATAAATTGTAGGAATCAGAGTGCTTATTAATTTCGCTTACAACTGGCAAAATACCAGCAAGGTCTTTTTTGGTTTTATCCCCTACAAAAACTTTTAAAACTGAATTTAATAGACCCATTGGGTTGGTTTAAATCTTAATAAAAATAAATAAAAAAAGAGCCTCCAAAGATACTTTAATCCTTAGATTTTAAATATTAATATTCATCTTCATTCCAGAGATAATCTTCCTCAGTTGGGAAATCTGGCCAAATTTCCTCAATTGATTCGTAAATATCTTCTTCATCCTCCATTGACTGAAGGTTTTCAACAACCTCTAATGGGGCTCCAGTTCTTATAGAAAAATCTATCAACTCATCTTTTGTGGCGGGCCAAGGGGCGTCGCTTAAGTAGGATGCAAGCTCTAATGTCCAATACATAAGTATAGAAATTTGTGCAAAAATAAATTTTTAAGGGAATTAGACAACAAAGGACTCCTATTTTTTTTTGAAATCCATTTAATTTCACTCATACCCATGTCATAAGTGAATTTTCTTGCCAGAGTAAAAAGATAATAAGAAAGGCGATTGATATATGCAATGATCATATTAGGTACCCTTTTTTTATCCTTATGTTCAGATATTAATCTTTCTACTCTTCTACATGAACATTTAGCAACATGGGTATATGAAATAATGCTATGGCCTCCTGAAATAACAAAATTTTTAAGTTCAGGTAGTTCTTTTGAGATTAAATCAATTTGATTTTCTAAAAAAATAACATTGTTTTTATCCATTGGTTTTAAGGTATGATTCTTTTTATATACTTCGAAAGCTCTATCATCAGCTAATTGAGTAGATATTGACATTAGTTCTTGCTGAATTGTTATAAGTGTATTTCGGGTATTTTTATCCATTTCAAAATTTCTTATCATTCCGATCCAAACATTTAATTCATCTAAAGTTCCGTAGGTTTTAATTCTTATTTAGTGCTTTTTGACTCTACTTACAGAAAACAGCCCAGTTGTTCCATCGTCTCCTGTTTTTGTGTATATTTTGAGTCTAGTCATTTTGTTTTCTTTATTTTTAAAAAGTGAAATTAATTTGCTTGCCCTTGAAGTAAAGCAAAATTAAAATTATTTCTTAAAATTATTTGGTTTAAGTCTTCCGTTTAGTGCTAAAAGAAAAAAAAGAATCATTATTAAACAGGATAATCTCGCAATATAATCTCCATATTGAGTATAAAAAGTAATTTTTTTAGCTGGAGAAAAATATCCGCGAAGCAAACCCTTATGGTTGTAGGGTAATTGATTTATCAACTCTCCTTTTTTATTAATAATTGCGGAAATTCCTGTATTAGCGCTTCTAACAATACTCCTTCTGTTTTCAATCGCTCTTAGTCTAGAGTAACTCAATAGCTGCCTATGACCAGCGGTATTCCCCCACCAAGCATCATTAGTGATTATTGCAAGAAAATCTGCACCTTTCCTAACATATTCTGTTACAAATGATCCATAAATTGATTCATAGCATATGATTGGCCCTACTTTTAGATCTTCTGTTTTATGTTTAAAAACTGTTCTTTCTTTTTGTGTAACTCTACTAGAAACTGTTCCTCCAAGGTCAATAAGAAATTGACCTAGGATAGGCTTAAAGAAACTTTTATATGGCATGTTTTCAACTCCAACGACTAATTTTGATTTGTGATAAAATTCATGTTGTGAATTACTTTGCATTTTTAGTGCAGAATTATAAAAATCTAACCAATATCCTTTTTTCATTTCATTGGCAGTCGAAGTTGGCTTTTTCTCAGATTGATAGATATTAAAGGATTGAATTCCACTGACCAATTGTATTTCAGGATTCAGCTGAAGTAGCGAATCTAAATCACGATAAAGTTGACAATTATCAAAATTGTCTAGGGGCTCACCTAATCCTGAGGCAAAATATGTTTCAGGAGTAAAAATATACCTAGTTTTTTTGCTGATCTGTTTCGAAACCATTTGAATCATTAAATCGAAAAAATAACGATTGTCCCTTTCGTATTTTTCTTCGTATGGATCAATATTGGGTTGAAGAAGTAATACCTCAGTTCTTGACTCTCCTATTTCCTCTGACTCATAAATAATCAACGATATTATAACTGGAAAAGCAATACCTATCAACCAAGGACTAATTTTTGCAATCCATATTGAGTTTTTAAAATTTGGGGGGTGATTTTTCAAAACTTCAAATACACCAATATTAATTATTAAAATCCAAAGAGATCCTCCAAATATACCAGTGTATTCATACCATTGAATCCAATGAATATCTTCAGAAAAAACATTACCTAAGTTCAACCATGGCCAAGAAAATTCCCACTCCAAGTGAAATTTTTCGAAAGTAATCCAAAGCGTAACCAAGAATATATATGCTGTTCTAAGAGGTAATCTCTTTTTTGACCAATTGAAAAGCATTATTAAAATGGTGTAAAAAAGGGTATTACAAATCACTGCAAAAGAAACACCGAAAACAGAGGAATTTACAATCCACCAGGTTGTTCCTAGATTCCAAATAAAAAAGGAAAGAAAAGCATTCCCAAAAAGTCTTATTTTTTTTCTTTTCTTATTGTCTTCAGAAATTAAGTGCTCTGATAGAAATAGCGGAATTAGTCCAAAAAAAATCAAGAACGAGAATCCACTTACTGGCCAAGAAAGTGCCAATAAAACCCCGGAGAGCAGGCTAAGAGTTAATGGTTTTTTGATAAAAAACATATATTTTACATCATCAGATTTTTTTCTTAAAATTTCAAACCTTAATTTGCCGGAATATTTTACCAAAAAGGTATAGACAAATCTAATGATTAAACAATCAGTTCCCCATTTTTTTACATCGTTAAATTTATTGTGTGGCTGTTTTTCAATTTATTTTGCATATATATTTCAGTTCGAAACAGCTTTTTTATTTCTGTTGGCAGGAGTTTTTTTTGATATATGGGACGGTCTTTTCGCTAGATTACTAGGTGTTGAAAGTGAATTAGGAGTTCAATTAGATTCTATGGCAGATATGGTTACATCTGGCTTGGCACCTGGAATTATTTTGGCGCAATTGTTTGTGTTGGCTGGAAACCACCCACTAGAGGTTGTTCTTGGGTGGCCCATTAATTCTGTTGTTGAATTTATACCATGGGTGTTTATTGGTTTTATCTTACCCCTTGGTTCTGCATTTAGGTTAGCCCGATTTAATATTAATGGATCGAGAAAAAACCATTTTATAGGTTTACCAACTCCAGCTATGGCAATGTTTTTTGGATCCATTCCATTAATTGTTCAACATCCAAATTTAGCCTTTTTAAAGCCAATAGTAATATCAAATCCTGGGTTGATTTTAATGGCAGTCCTTTTTGTTATTTTAATGAATACTAATCTTATTCTTTTTTCTTTCAAGTCATTTTCTACAGGAAGTGTTGATTTAATTTTAAGAATATTAACCATCATAGTAACACCGGTATTCATCTTTTTTTTTGGTTTGGGCGGAATAAGTTTTGCTATTTTATTCTATTTGGTTCTTAATCTTTTAAAAATTAGCATTCTTAAAATTGGGAATGACTCTAACATTAATTGATAAATATTTTAATTTGATTACTAAAATATAGTAGAGGAACTTATATTAAAAATATTACGAGTAAACTTTAGGATGAATAAAAATGGATTCTTGATCTATTACTCTACAGTAACAGATTTTGCAAGGTTTCTTGGTTGGTCAACATTACAACCTCTATTTATTGCAATTTGATATGATAAAAGTTGTAAGGGAATAGTTGCAAGTATTGGAGTAAAGCATTCAGAAACATTGGGTATTTCAATTACATGATTTGCTAACTTTGATACGGTATCATCTCCCTTAGAAACTATTGCAATAATTTTTCCCTCTCTTGATTTAATTTCTTGAATATTACTAACCACCTTTTCGTAATTTGTTTTTTTTGTAGCAATTACAACAACAGGCATATTTTTGTCAATCAATGCTATTGGACCGTGTTTCATTTCGGCAGCAGGATAACCTTCAGCATGGATGTAGGAAATTTCCTTTAGCTTAAGTGCCCCTTCAAGTGCGACTGGGAAATTGAAACCTCTGCCAAGATAGATACAGTTTTGGGAATCCGAATAGTTTTTCGCAATTTCCTCTATTAAAGGAGCTCTTTTAATAAGTTGCTCTATTTTTTCTGGAATTTGAGATAATTCAGATTGATAATCAAGAAGTTGCTGAGAATCAAAAGTCTTTTTAAGTTCTGCTAATTTTAGTGCAATAAGAATAAGAACTGTTATTTGAGTAGAAAAAGCTTTCGTGGATGCTACCCCGATTTCAGGTCCTGCGTGAGTATAAATTCCAGAGTGTGTTTCTCTAGAGATCGATGATCCTACGACATTACATATTCCATAAATAAAAGCTCCTTTCTCTTTTGCAATTTTTAATGCAGCAAGTGTGTCAGCAGTTTCTCCCGATTGAGATATGCAAATCACTATATCATCTTTTTGAATTATTGGGTCCCGATATCGAAACTCAGAGGCATACTCAACTTCAACGGGAATACGAATAAAATACTCAAAAAGATATTCCCCTACCAAACTAGCATGCCATGAAGTTCCACAGGCAACAAAAACTATCCTTTTGGCATTTAGGAATTTCTCTTTATATTCATTTATACTATTAATTTGAATTTTTCCTTTATCAACTAATAACCTTCCCCTCAAGGTATCGCTAATTGCTTTAGGCTGCTCGTGAATTTCTTTTAACATAAAATGATTATAACCACCTTTTTGGATACTATTCAAACTCCATTGAAGTTCCTCTATGTATGGGTGAATCGGCTCATCACTTATAATATTTTTAATATTAATTTTTCCATTTTTTGATAAAACTGCCATTTCGTTGTCTTCTAGATAGACCACCTTTCGTGTATGATCTAAGAAAGGGGTTGCATCAGAACCAACATAAAAACTACTCTCTCCGAGTCCGATGGCTAGAGGACTCCCTAAACGAGCTACAATTAATTCTTTTGGGTTGAAAGTATCGCAGACTACTATCCCGTAAGCACCTACTACTTGATTTAAAGCTAGTTGCACAGCCTTATGTAATTTGACATTTTCTTTGACCTTAATTTCTTGAATTAAGTTTATCAATACCTCGGAATCTGTATCGGAATAAAATGAATATCCTCGTTTAATAAGCTCCATTTTGAGGGTATCGTAGTTCTCAATAATTCCATTATGCACAATATATAAATTGCCAGAATTTGAGTAGTGAGGATGTGCATTTGAGTCATTAGGTATTCCATGGGTAGCCCATCTGGTGTGACCAATGCCTAAATGGGGAGCAATGTTGGGTTTAGCTTCAAGCATTTTTGAAAGGGCATTTACTTTACCCGTAATTTTTGTTAACTGAGATTCAGAGTTATTACATAAAAAAATACCTGCACTATCATAACCCCTATATTCCAATCGATGCAACCCGTCTATCAAAACAGGTTTAGGGTTCTTATTACCAATATAAGCGACTATTCCACACATATTATTTCTCTCTTAATTCCATTTGTAATTGTTTCTTTATGAAACCAAAATATTCATAATATTGAACAGTCTCCTCGTTTGTGTTAAGAATAAGTTTGTAACATTTTAAATCTTTAGAAATTTCTATTAATTGTTTAATAAGTTCAACTCCAACCATTTTTCCCCTGTATTTTTCGAAGACTACCACATCCTCAATAATTCCAAGCCTTCTATTGATTTTTTGCAATAAATGCAATGAAGCTGTTCCCATCATTTCACCTTGGTCATTTTCAGCAATTAAACAGGTAATATTCTTATTAGTAAAGAATGATGATTCGGAGGGTTTTGTGTTTTCCCAACCAAATCCTTCATTCATTAGAAGTGATAGTTTTGATGCATCTGTAAGTTCAGCGTTACGGATTATCATTCAATGAATAATTAATAAACATATTAAAAAACTACTTTATTTTTTCTTAATTCAAAATTTTTTCCGAGATATACCTTTCTGACCATTTTATCTTTGGCTAATTCACTTGGAGTACCAGCTTTTAGTATACTTCCTTCAAACATAAGATAGGTTTTATCAGTAATTGCAAGGGTTTCTTGAACATTATGGTCTGTGATAAGTATTCCTATATTTTTTTTCTTAAGGTGTGCAATAATTCTCTGAATGTCTTCAACAGCCACGGGATCAACTCCAGCAAAGGGCTCATCTAACAATACAAACTTGGGATCAGTTGCCAGAGCACGGGCAATTTCTGTTCTTCTTCTCTCTCCACCGGATAGCAAATCCCCACGACTTTTTCTAATATGGGTGAGTCCGAATTCTTCAACTAATGCCTCAACTTTTAATTTTTGTTCTTTTTTGGATAATTTTGTAAGCTGGAGAACACTTAAGATGTTTTGTTCTACACTTAGTTTCCTGAAAACTGAAGCTTCTTGAGCAAGGTATCCAATTCCATTTTGTGCACGCATATACATTGGAAAAGTGGTTATGTCTTGCTTATCAATGTGTATTGTTCCCCCTTGGGGTTTAATTAGACCTACAATCATGTAAAAAGAAGTTGTTTTACCTGCTCCGTTTGGACCAAGTAAACCAACAATTTCTCCTTGTTTAACTGAAATTGAAATACTTTTTACTACTTTTCTACCTTTGTATGACTTCTCTATATTTTCTGCTCTTAAAATCATTTAAATTATTATAGATTTTGCATTTGTTTTTCCAAACGTCTGAAAGTGAATTTCGATATAAATATACTTACTTCATATAATATAAGTAACGGGATACTGACAATTATCTGACTGACAATATCTGGTGGTGTAATGATAGCTGATAAACTCAATACTATTATTAGTGCAAATTTCCGATTTTTACTTAAAAATCTTGGAGTAACAATTCCCACCTTAGTTAAGAAATAAATTATAATAGGTAATTCAAAAATAAGACCACTTGCTAAAACTGAAGCTCTAAGTAGTCCAATATAGCTAGATAAATCAAAGTCGTTAAAGACCTCACTACTTACAGTGTAATTACCTAAAAAATTAATTGATAAAGGTGTTACAATATAGTAACCAAATAATACACCAACAAAAAATAATAAAGAAGCAATTGAAATGAACCCTCTTGCATTTTTTCTCTCAGCATCATGAAGACCAGGGCTTACAAACTTCCAAAACTCGAAGATAACATAGGGAAAAGCCAAAATGAAACCTGCCAAAATAGATGTCCATAAATGGGCCGAAAATTGACCGGCAACAGTTCGACTTTGAATCCTGAAAGGCATTTCTGTTATACAAAAACTATCTCCTTGACCAAAGGATTCAGATAGGTTACAAAACCAGCGATAAGTTGGAAAATCGATTTTTTTTGGACCAAAAATGATTATGTCAAAAATAAAGTCTTTAGCCAAGAAAGCTAGGGATGCTAATATTAAAATAGAGAGGCAGGAACGAATTAAATGCCATCTCAAGTCCTCAAGATGGTCCAGGAAAGACATTTCATTTGGATTTTTCATTAATTCAATCCTTCGTTAATAAAATCTAGAATGTGAGTTATCCCAACATAAGAATCTTTGTCGTCAATTATAATTAAATGGTTTATTTTTTTATTTTGCATAAAGTAAAGCGCATCAATTGCCATTAAATTATCACGAACACAAGTAGGATTTTTAGTCATAAATTGATCTGCGTTAAGCCCACTTATATTGTCATGTTTTTCTAACATTCTTCTAATATCTCCATCGGTAATCATTCCAACTATTATATTACCTTCAATTACTACAGTAGCTCCTAATCTTTTTCTTGATATCTCTAAAATAACGTCTTTCATTTTTGTTTTAGGTGAAACTTGAGGCCTAAAATCATACCTTAACAAATCTCGGATCTTAAGATTAAGTTTTTTACCTAGGCTTCCAGACGGATGAAGTAATGCAAAATCTTTTGTTTTGAAATTATTCAATTCCATCAGAGTCATAGCTAGTGCATCGCCAATGGCCAATTGTGTCATTGAACTTGACGTTGGTGATAGTTTATTGGGGCAAGCTTCTTCGTTAAAAGGTGTAAAAAGAATTAGGTCCGATTTTTTGGCAAGCGTTGAGGATCGGTTTGAAGTCATACCTATTAAGAAATTTCCATTATTTTTCAAAAATGGGATCAAGTCTCTAATTTCTCTCGTATTTCCACTTTTAGAGATTGCCAAAACGATATCTTTTGGTTTTACGGCACCTATATCCCCGTGTGAAGCTTCTCCTGCATGAATAAAAATTGCTGAGGTGCCAGTTGAATTTAATGTGGCAGAAATCTTTTTCCCGATTAATCCACTTTTACCAATACCACAAATAACGACTCTTCCACTTGAATTGAAGATTGAGTCTACGACTTCACAGAACTCTTTTCCAATTGATTTTTCTAATGATATTAAGGATTCGGCCTCGAGTTTGATTATTTTTCGAGCAATTTTAATAATACGAGAGTGTTCACTCAATTTAAATTTCTTTGATTAGTTTTTATTTTTTAAAAAACTTATATTGTATTATGCAAA
>MDTB01093408.1_pt1 | contig 10642 bp, 10 predicted proteins | sample 811161 | NCBI WGS metagenome assembly MDTB01 (sample SAMN05326650, study PRJNA326480) | marine metagenome | isolation source: seawater | place: Mediterranean Sea | collected 2009
CGGCTACAGAATCAGCAGATCACTCTGCCTCTAACTTAGCCACCCGCTCTTCCAACTCCGCCAGTCGTGCACTGGTACGACGCAGCACTTCTGCTTGTACGTCGAACTCTTCACGTGTCACCAGGTTGGCATTGGTGATCAGGCTCTGCAGCTGAGACTGCAGGGCTAGTTTCAGATCGGATGAGAGGCTGGCAAACGGGCTCTTTTCCAGCATTTCTTCGATTCGGCTTTTAATCGCATCGGGTTTCATTGTGTACCTCCGGAAGGGTTTTGGCGCAGTGTACCAGAAAGGGCAAAAGGGATAATTTCAAATACTGCACCTAAACAGTGCAAAGGATCGCAAAGGTGTGCAATAAATGGGTGCTGGTTTTAGTCCTGTGCCCTCTTTTGGTTGCGTCAATGACTGCAAAAATCCGCATGTTTTTACTAAGTTGTTGATTTTAAAAGATATATCAAAAGTTGGCACACACCCTGCTATAACCGAGTGACAGAAAGATATCGGTGCGAATCACCCTTATCGACCAATTTGAAAGATCAACAGCTAAAAAAACCGTAATAGGAAAAAGAACGATGAAAAAACTGACTAAAGCAATCGCTCTCGCTGGTGTTATGACGACTGGCCTCACTGGTGCTCAACTGGCTCAGGCTGAAGTTGATGTTTCTGCTTCTGCTGCGGTTGCGAGCATGTACCTGTGGCGTGGTCTGGATCTGGGTAACGGTGATGCTGCCGTATCTGGTGACATTACGCTTTCATCTGGTGGTGCTTACGCTGGTATGTGGACTTCTAGCGGTGATAGCGCAGCTGGAAACGAATACGACCTGTATGTAGGTTACGGTGGTGAAATGGAAGGTTTCTCCTACGACGTATCTGTTTTGACTTACGTTTACCCAAGCGCGGGTAACTTCGAAGAAGACGCAGATACCAGCGGCAACACTTTCGACCTGTCTGAGCTGATCGCTTCTGTGGGTTACATGGGTGCATCTTTCTCCTACTACTACCCGCTCGCTGGCGATGGTAACGACGATTACAGCTACATGACGCTGGGTTATGGCATGGGCGCCTACAGTGCAACCGTTGGTATCTCTGACGATAACGAAGATAACGAAGATAATATTTACACTCACGTAGACCTCAGCTACGCGTATACCGATAGCCTGGCTTTCACTGTAAGCAAGGTAGTATCTGCTGAGCTGGACGAAACTGAAGACGACACTAAATTTGTTGTTTCATACAGCCTGCCTATCGACCTGTAAAAAGCATACAATAGCCCGTGCCCCCGCACGGGCTATCTGTAACCTTATCTAAATTACGAAAGGGGTTTTCTATGAAACTCATTACTGCTGTTGTTAAGCCGTTCAAGCTTGACGATGTTCGTGAATCACTGTCTGAGATCGGTGTTCAGGGCATCACAGTGACTGAAGTGAAAGGCTTCGGTCGTCAGAAAGGCCACACTGAACTGTACCGTGGTGCTGAATACGTGGTGGATTTTCTGCCTAAAGTAAAAATTGAAGTGGCGGTTGCTGAAGATCTGACTGAAAAAGTTATCGAAGCAATCACTAAAGCAGCGAACACCGGCAAGATCGGCGACGGCAAAATCTTTGTCACCAGCCTTGAGCAGGTTATTCGTATCCGTACTGGCGAAACTGGCGCAGACGCGCTGTAAGACGTCCGACCACTACATAACAGAGCCTGATGCGGGGGGCTTATAATGGAATCGAATCTTAATCATATTTTTGAACTTCAGTTCGCCATGGACACCTTTTATTTCCTGGTGTGTGGCGCGCTGGTAATGTGGATGGCGGCAGGTTTCGCTATGCTGGAAGCGGGTCTGGTCCGCTCTAAAAATACCACTGAAATTCTGACCAAAAACGTTGCCCTGTTCGCGATCTCGTGCACCATGTACCTGATCTGTGGTTACGAACTGATGTACGGCGGCGGTTACTTCCTGTCTGGTGTGACTACTGTTGCTGGTATGGACGACGCTGCAATCGCAGGTGTTCTGGCCGCTTCTAACGAATCAGGCTTCGGTGACATGGGCGAATACGCCGGTGCTTCTGACTTCTTCTTCCAGGTTGTGTTTGTAGCAACTGCAATGTCTATCGTATCTGGTGCGGTTGCTGAGCGTATGAAGCTGTGGGCTTTCCTGGCGTTCGCTGTTGTGATGACTGGTTTCATCTACCCAATGGAAGGCGCATGGACCTGGAACGGTGACTCTGTATTCGGTCTGTACGAGCTGAGCTACTCTGACTATGCAGGTTCAGGTATCGTTCACATGGCGGGTGCTGCTGCAGCTCTGGCTGGTGTTCTGCTGCTGGGTGCACGTAAGGGTAAATACGGTCCTAACGGTGAAGTTCGCGCTATTCCTGGTGCTAACCTGCCACTGGCTACCCTGGGTATGTTCATCCTGTGGATGGGTTGGTTCGGCTTCAACGGTGGTTCTACTCTGAAACTGGGTGGTATCGCGGTTGCTAACGAAGTAGCTAACGTATTCCTGAACACCAACGCTGCTGCATCAGGCGGTCTGATTGCTGCTCTGATTACTGGTTACATCCTGTTCCGTAAGGCTGACCTGACTATGGCTCTGAACGGTGCACTGGCTGGTCTGGTTGCGATCACTGCTGAGCCTGCTGATCCATCACCTTTCCTGGCAACTCTGATTGGTGCTGCGGGTGGTATCCTGGTTGTTCTGTCTATCCTGACCCTCGACAAGCTGAAGATTGATGATCCAGTAGGTGCGATCTCAGTACACGGTGTTGTCGGTGTATGGGGTATCTTCGCGGTACTTCTGTCTGACGCTGATGCGACCTTCATGGGTCAGCTGGTAGGTACTCTGACTATCTTCATCTGGGTATTCGTAACTTCTCTGATCGTTTGGAGCGTGCTCAAGGCCATCATGGGTCTGCGTGTCAGCGAAGAGCAGGAATACGAAGGTGTCGATATTGCTGAGTGCGGTATGGAAGCATACCCAGAGTTCACTTCTAAGTAAGTCGAACCTCAGCTGGCAGGGATGCCAAAAAGAAGAACCGGCCAACTGGCCGGTTTTTTTATGCCTGTTATTTTTAAGTTCAGGATTGATCCGTGAGTATTTAAAGGAGATCGATTAACGACAGAGAAATTCTTAACCGGTGCTCTTTTTTAATGTCGGATAAGTATCGGTAAATATCGTGAATATTCGGTATGCGGGATGTTGAACTCAACCTGCGTGAGTTGTCTGGCTAGTCAAAATGTAGAGCTCTGAAGATAAGAAAAGGGTATCCGGATTATATGGTTAATGGGGGACATTCAATCCACCAACCAGAAACCGCCCTCGGATGTTTGATAGGTTCGGGGCTGAAGATAGTCTACAAGCCGGCCAGGTGTACCTTTGGTGGACGATCCAGAATGTGACCGATTCACTTGCCGTAGATAGGCAGATCACGATAGGAAACATCATGCATACCGAACCGTAAAAGCTAATTCGAGGGCCATATTCCTGGCAGGCGATGGGGGCGGGAACATCCACTTGGAAGTGCACTTCGTCGTCGAAGGACTATCAGACAAACACGTCATATTTTGAAAAGTGAAGAATATAAGTTAGATAATTCAGTCATCAGCAATTTTTTCCAAAGCTTAGAATTCATTGCCTTCAATAAAAAATTTTACAGAACTCAAGAGCCTTAATTCTCTTTTCGTTGAGCATAGCTGTTAGACGATGATATAGAGAATTTATCAGACGGTGTGGACTACACAAAAGCCGGAAACGAAATCAGATATTTTAGTCGCCACGAACAGTATCCTGTGATATTTGATTGCTATGGTCCGATAAATATATTATTTAATTCTGGCTTAACATTTATAGATTTTTAATGGTCATATTTCTGATGACCTGCTTTGTGAGTTGTATCGGGCTGAAAGCTAATTCATCGTAAGAACAATTTTTCCAACATGCTTTCCGGACTCCATTAATTCATGCGCGCGTGCCGCTTCTCGTAATGGGAATGTACGGTGAATGATGGGATGGCAACGACCTGTATCAAGAACTGGCCAGATTTTCTTAAGTAAGTCGTTGGCAATTTCGGCTTTTTCAACCGTAGTCCGTGCTCTCATAGTTGAACCTGTGACAATCGCTCGCTTCAACGCGAGTTCTTGCAGATTCACCTGTTCTGCATAAATACCGCCAAGGAAACCAATGATTACCAACCGGCCATCCATCGCTAAGCTCCTCATATTTCGCGAGAAGTAGGATGCACCCATTATATCGAGAATGATATCAACGCCATGGCCATTAGTTTGATTCAAAATGAAATCGGAAAAATCAGTTGTCCGATAATTGATAGGCGTAGCACCAAGATCTGCGATCACACCGCATTTATCATCTGATCCAGCTGTCGCATATGCTTCAATACCGAATTCGCGGCACAGCATCAATGCAGTTGTACCGATACCACTTGTTCCACCGTGAATCAGAACGCTCTGTCCTTGCTTTGCGCCGCCTAACTTGAACAAGTTTGCCCAGACTGTGAATAAAGTCTCAGGAAGTGCCGCCGATTCTATCATTGACATACTATCTGGCACAGGCAGTGTCTGGCTTTCCGGGACGATGCAATATTCACCATAACCACCGCCATTCGTTAGAGCACATACCCGGTCACCAACCTGTAAAGTCGAGACACCTTCTCCAGTTGATGAAACTGTACCAGCAATTTCAAGACCCGGAATTGGGGTTACGTCTTCAGGCATAGGGTAATACCCCTGGCGTTGAATGATATCAGGGCGATTAACACCTGCGGCCTCGACGCGAATTAATACTTCTCCAGCCTTTGGCGCCGGAATCGTTGTCTCAAAAGGTATTAAAACTTCTGGCCCGCCAGGCTCAAAGATTTTAATGACAGTCATTTTATTAACAGTATTTAGCATATACGTAATTACTTGTGATTTAGTTTCCGTCGCATAATCCAATGGCACTCTGTCCCATTACTAGCTATTTTTATGAACCTTGCAGTACGTGCTCTCCTATAGGGTTGGCTCAGCTAGTGTCGCATCGATCATTTCAATAGCTATGCAATTTTTATCTGGTTCGCGGATCACCCATCGATATCACCATTACGAATCGCTATTCTGACGGCTTCTGCGGTGGTTGCCACACCAAGACGGTGACGGGCTCTACGGAGGTGGTTCTCTACAGTGCGTATGGATAGACCAAGAGCGGCCGCAATGTCAGCCTGTCGCCTGCCCACAGCCGTCCACGCCAGGACCTCAAGTTCGCGTTTTGAAAGCCTTCTACTTTCCTCTCCGATAGGCAATTCCATCAATCTTCGGGCCGAGAAAAAAGCGGATGTGGCCACTACATCTATTGATAGACGGGCCCTGGAAGATGTATCGATTCTTTCTCCACCAAGGCTCATAGCACCTTCCAATCCGTATGGTCCAAATACCGGGATTTGCAGACCATGGATACCTGGCCCTTGAGGTTTGCGGACGACGCGATAGTGCTCTCCCCCTTTACCTGGATTTTTGGTCCAGAAAAAAGGCTTGTCCGTCTTCAAAATATGTCGTGTCACCGGACATCGGCGAATGTAGGTAGTAGCATCGACGGCTTCACCATCCCCAAACCAGTCTCCCTCCGCCCAGTAGATACGCTCTACAGTTTCATCGATCAATGAAGTGGCGGAGTACAGGAGATAACGATCATAACCGTACGGTTTTGAGAAGGTTCGAACTGCGTCTTGAATGGCTGCCAGACTAAGACAGCCTTCAATGATCATTGCAGCTTTAATTGCGTCGTCTACTACCATATAGATTTTACTTTTTTCCAACTTCGTCAAGCAGGGCTTTAGCCGCAAGCTTTCCAAGATTATTCCCGGCTAAAGGACTATCACCCGTCAGCATCTTCCGGTCCTGATGCGTAGCACCTGAAATATCCGTATTCACGATTTCGAAGCCAAGCGCTTTCAGCTTTTCTCCGAACTTCCACGTCAGATGACCGGGCATGTAGCCAATATCCGGAGTCTGGGCATCGAGATCATCAGGAAATGCACAAATCTTGTAACCTGAAAAGCTTGGGTTGTTACCAACAGACAGGAACGCCGCAGGACCATGGCATAGCGAGATGATGAACTTGTCGTTTGCAACAGCCCATTCAAGGGCGGTTTTCATCTCCTGGCTTTCAGGCAGGCCGATCAAGGAACCATGCCCTCCAGGAATAAACACCCCAATATAGTCTGAATCAGCGCCAAGCGCTTTCTCGACAACATCTGCAAGCTTCAAAGGCTCCTTGAATTGGTCACGATACTTGGCGAACAATTCCTTTACCTCTTCGTCTTCCGATGGCATTGCCCAGAACTCAAACTTAACCGGGTTTCCAGAAAGCGTTGCGACGTCGAAAGAAAAGCCAGCTTTGTCTAGATGATACATCGGCAGAAGTGTTTCCACTGGGTGATTTCCAGTCGAAAACATGGTGCCATTGTCCGTGAGTAAATAGCGTTCATCTGCTCCAACCATCAGGATCTTCCAGCGACCTCCTGTGTAGGGATCAGGATAGTTTGCATCGCTCAGGTCAGTTTTTGGCGAAGTAAACTGTTTCAGTGAATAGGGCGAGGGGAAGAACGCATTGTCCTCTGCCGGATCCGGGGTCGGTTTCTTATCTTCAGTTTGTTCATTCGTCATGCTTTTCTCCGGTGTTTGATGAGGGAACCAGCTAACTATAGAGGACTGAAGTAACCTGTAAATGGGGGATATCCCTCAACCCGGAAGCGCGATCCCACAACCAAAAGATATGATGATCAGGATGGATAGCTGTTTGTGGTGCTAACCGATATACACGAGCGAGTTCGATTCATCTGAAGTTGATCAACCATATATTATTCCGATGGAGTCCTAGTAAAAACTACTAGGAAAGTTTCTTGTCAACCATGTAATCCGAATGCCAAAAAAATTCAGGCAAAAAAAAGCAGCCAACTGGCTGCTTTTTTGTACTGCGGACTGATCAGTCGAAGTAGTAGGCTTCGAGATCTTTTTCTAAACGCTTTCGCTCAAGGTGTGCCTCAATGGCCCGGCGGGAGATTAATTTCTTTGAGGCGTGGGCCTCTTTGTTGACAACAACGTTGCCGTTTTCGTCGAAGGATACAGTTTCTTCAGAAGTATAATCTTTAGCGGTTTCCATAGTGTTTTTCCCTCTGGGATTCACAAGTCCGGTTGCGATTGTGCCTTATTTTTGTTTACAGACAGATTACAGGAACTGACTGATAAGCCAACCGGTTTATTCAGCCACACTCTCTAATTGGGCGTGATTGTCCTAATCCCTTTGTTGAGTAGTTTATTACTAAAATTCAGCCTCAATGATCGCCTTCAGATCGTAATGAGCGGATACTTTGTTTAATGGCGTTAAGGTGATTGGCAAAATCGGGGCCGCGACGTTGTGTGACGGCAACAGCCAACATATCAATGACCATCAGGTGAGCGATACGGGAGGTCATCGGCGTAAACTGATCGGTATCTTCTTCGATATTAATATGAATCGGTAAATCTGCAGCATTACTGACTGGCGTGTTCTGAGGCGCGAGGCTGACGACGACTGCTCCGTGCTGCTGTGCGAGTTTAATGGAGTGCATAAGATCCAAAGTACGTCCGCTTTGAGAAATAGCAACGACGACGTCTTTATCGCCTAATGTCACGGCAGACATCGACTGCATATGTGGGTCACTGTATGCAGCAGTCGCGACCTGCAAACGGAAGAACTTATGTTGGGCATCTGTCGCAACGGCTCCAGAGGCGCCGAAACCATAAAACTCCACACGCATTGCACTGCTCATGGCCTGGGCTGCGTCTGCAACCTGAGCGGGCAGCAGTTGAGATTTAACCTGATAAAGTCTCTGAATAGTGGTGTCGGCAATCTTGGTGCAGATATCGTCAATGCTGTCGTCTTCGGCGATGGCAAACTGCCCAAGGTTGTTGGCTACCGCCGTTTCCTGGGCGATACGCACTTTGAACTCCTGGAAACCGTTGCATCCGATCGCGCGGCAGAAGCGTACGATGGTTGGTTCGCTGACCTGGGCTTCCTGGGCCAGATCGACGATGCGCATATGCATCACTTGCTCGGGTTCGGAGAGAACAAAGTCTGCGACTTTGATTTCTGACTTGCGCAGAGACGACCGGGCGCTGGCGATTTCTTTCAGAATGGGCTGATTTTTCACGTGCGTTCCAGAGCTCAGGTGTCAGAGTCTGATTATACGAAATTCACTCCCCTTGGCTATGGGCCTTATCCGTAAGCCGATGCAGGCAGTAAGTGTTCAGGGCCAATGAAACATTCTGGTAGACTTGGTGCCCATGGATATATCGCTTCTTATAGATCAGCTGAATGATGGTCAGCGCAACGCCGTGTGCGCCAGCTCACCACATCAGCTCGTACTCGCAGGTGCCGGCTCGGGTAAAACCCGTGTGCTGGTTCACCGCATCGCCTGGCTGTTAAAGGTCGAAAACGTATCACCGTTCTCTGTTATGGCGGTGACCTTCACCAATAAAGCCGCGCGTGAGATGCGCACGCGTATCGAACAGGTGCTCAATGAACCGTCAAATGGTTTATGGGTCGGTACCTTCCACGGGCTTGCTCACCGGTTGTTGAAGCAGCATTGGCGTGAAGCGAAGCTGCCTCAGTACTTCCAGATTCTGGATAGCGATGATCAGGTACGTCTGATCAAGCGCTTGATGAAAGAGCACAATATCGACGACAGTCGTTATCCACCCAAACAGATCCAGTGGTACATCAACGGCCAGAAAGACGAAGGTCGTCGTGCCGCTCATGTCATCCCATCTGCCGACCCCTTTACCCGTCAGTTGCACGAGTTCTACTACATCTATGAGGAGCACTGTCAGCGTAACGGGCTGGTCGATTTTGGTGAGATTCTGCTGCGGGCGCATGAGTTGTGGTTACAGAACCCTGAGTTGCTGGCACATTATCAAAGTCGCTTCCGCAATATTCTGGTGGACGAGTTCCAGGATACCAACAACATCCAGTACGCCTGGATACGAATGTTGGCGGGCAATACCGTCTCTGTGATGGTGGTGGGGGATGACGATCAATCTATTTACGGTTGGCGTGGTGCCAACGTCGGTAATATCCGGGCGTTTCAGGAGGATTTTCCCGGCGCTGAGATGATCAAGCTGGAGCAGAACTCCCGCTCTACGGCGAATATTCTAGCCGCTGCGAATGCGGTGATATCCAACAACAGCGGCCGCCTTGGCAAAGAGCTGCGTACGGATGATGAAGACGGCGAGCCAATCTCACTGTACGCCGCATTCAATGAGCAGGACGAAGCGCGTTATATCGCCGATCTGGTTGATGAGTGGGCAAGGGCTGGTCGGGCGCGTACGGATATGGCCGTGCTGTATCGTTCGAATGCACAGTCGCGAACGCTGGAAGAAGCATTTTTGCGTTCAGGTATTCCCTACCGGATTTACGGCGGCCAGCGTTTCTATGAGCGTCTCGAAATTAAGAATGCCCTGGCGTACCTGCGTCTGCTACTGACTCGCGACGACGATGGCGCAGTGGAGCGCGTGATTAATGTTCCGGCCCGTTCGATTGGTGAAAAAACCGTTGAATCTCTGCGTGCGATTGCTCGCGATGAAGGCTGTTCTTTATGGCAGGCATTGCACAAAGCGCTGGAGCACAACAGCCTGCCTAAGCGCGCTGCGGGAGCGGTACAGGGGTTTATTGATCTTATTGAAGAACTCGCGGTCGGTGCAGAAGATTTACCGCTTCATGAATTGGTCGATAATGCGATTCAGCAGTCTGGATTAATTGACCATCACCGCAAAGAAAAAGGCGAAAAAGGTCAGGCTCGTATAGAGAACCTTGAAGAACTTGTTACGGCAGCGCGTCAGTTCGAGCCCGACTTTATTGACGAAGAAGAGGAAGAAGAATCTGCGTTAGCGCGCTTCCTTGATAGTGCGGCACTCGAGGCCGGAGAAGGTCAGGCCGACGAATACGACGATGCCGTTCAGCTGATGACCCTGCACTCAGCCAAAGGGCTGGAATTTCCACAGGTCGTTCTGGCGGGTGTCGAAGAGGGCTTATTCCCGCACAAAATGTCGATGGACGAAGCGGAAGGCCTCGAAGAAGAGCGACGCCTTGCCTATGTCGGCATTACTCGTGCCATGGAAAAATTGATTATTACCTACGCTGAGAGCCGTCGCTTATACGGGCAGGAAAACTTCAGTACGCCATCCCGGTTTATTCGCGAGATTCCATCTGAGCTGGTGTCCGAAGTGCGCCTGAAAAACAGCGTCAGTCGACCGCTATCAGCACGAACCTCTAAGCCGTCTTCCTTTGGGCAGCCCGACTTTGTACAAGAGCAGTATCCTTACAGCCTTGGCCAGCGAGTCTTTCATGAAATGTTTGGTGAAGGCACCGTCATGCAGTTTGAAGGGCAGGGGGCGGGCTTACGGGTTCAGGTGAATTTCGATGATGCTGGCAGCAAGTGGTTAGTGGCCAGTTTTGCAAAACTAGAAGCGTGTTAAGCGCATAAAATAACAAAGGCAGGAGATCCCAATGAAACGACTGTTAGTGATGGTGGCGGCAGCACTCGTGCTGAGCGCATGTAATAAGGATTGTGAACCTCAGGCAGGAGCCGCGGGCGCCGAGCCAGCAAAAACGTTTAAATGGAA
>MDTB01106762.1_pt1 | contig 10642 bp, 9 predicted proteins | sample 811161 | NCBI WGS metagenome assembly MDTB01 (sample SAMN05326650, study PRJNA326480) | marine metagenome | isolation source: seawater | place: Mediterranean Sea | collected 2009
TTAAGGGCAATAAGGCTTTGCCAACCGCTAAGCGTACCTTCAACTGGATATGAAAGATGGAAAGATCTTCAATTAAATTTTGATGCTAGGGAGATGCTAAAAGGATGAAAAATACTAAACTATATATATTTACTATGTTATTAATTTTGATTCCAAAAGTTTCGTTTGGATTAATTGAGGTTGATATTACTAGAGGAAACTTAAATCCACTACCCATTGCTGTATCACCCCTTTTCGTTGAAACAAAGTCGATTATAGAATTTCAGAAATTGTTAAAAAAAAAAGATATTGGTGAAGATATTGCAAGTGTAGTAGAAAATAATTTAAAGTCATCTGGACTATTTAATCCACTCAAAAAAGAGGCATTTTTACAAAAATCTGATATTGCACATTTAAAACCAAGATTTGAAGATTGGTCTTTAATTAAAGCTCAAGCTTTGATTACAGGAGAAGTTAAATATGAAAATGAAAAATTACGAGTAGAGTTTAGGTTATGGGATGTGCTTGCAGGGAAAGAAATGATGGCCTTAGCTTTTACAACAGTACCTAATAATTGGAGAAGAGTTGGTCACATAATTACAGATAAAGTTTACCAGAGATTGACTGGAGAAAAAGGATATTTTGATACCAGAATAATTTACGTATCAGAGAAAGGTCCAAAGACTAACAGAATAAAGAAGTTAGCAATCATGGATCAAGATGGATACAATACAAAATATTTAACATTAGGTAATGAGCTAGTTTTAACACCAAGATTCAACCCAACAAATCAGATGGTTACTTATTTATCATATTTTAAAAACCTACCTAGAGTTTACTTATTAGATATTGAAACAGGTGTTCAAGAAGTTGTTGGTGATTTTCCAGGAATGACTTTCGCCCCAAGATTTTCACCTGACGGGAAAAAAATAATTATGAGTTTTGCAAAAGATGGAAATTCAGATATTTACACAATGGATCTTGAGAATAGAATTGTTGAAAAAATAACTAGTCACCCTTCTATAGACACCTCGCCATCTTTCTCGCCAGATGGAAAATATATCTGCTTTAACTCTGATAGAAGCGGCTATCAACAGTTATATGTTATGAAAAGCGATGGTTCAAAAGTTAAAAGGATTTCTTTTGGCAATGGTCTTTATGGAACTCCAGTATGGTCTCCTCGTGGAGATTTAATAGCATTTACTAAATTACATAAAGGTAAATTTTACATCGGAGTTATGAGAGTTGATGGCACTGGTGAAAGATTATTGACAGAAAATTATTATCAAGAAGCACCTTCATGGTCCCCAAATGGCCGTGTGCTAATATTTTACCGTGAAACGAAGTCAGATTCTGAGGGCAAAGGGTTTACAGCAAAATTATGGTCTATAGATTTAACTGGATATAATGAGAGATTAGTTGGTACAGAAACTGATGCTTCAGACCCATCTTGGTCGTCATTATTAAGTGAATAATTATGAAATATTTACTAAAAATTATTAAATTCTTGATTTTTAAGCTTGAAAGATCTATTTAGGTGTGAAAAAGTATACTTATATATTTAAGGAGCAGTAATGAAACTAAACAAAATTTTTAAAAACATCCTTTTAATTGCATTCGCAGGATTACTTTTATCTGCTTGTGCAACAAAAAAAGTCACAAATCAAATGCAGGGGGATGTTTATACTGGTAAAGATACAGTTGAATATCTAGCATCAGGAGTTCCAGACAGAGTTTTCTTTGCAACCAATGAGTCAGTCTTAACAACTGCTTCGAGAGAAACTTTAAGAAAACAAGCTGCGTGGTTAAGAAAGAATTCAAAAGTTAATGTTGTATTAGAAGGTCACGCAGATGAAAGAGGTACTAGAGAGTACAACCTTGCTTTAGGTGAAAGAAGAGCTAATTCTGCAAAAGACTATCTAATGACATACGGCATATCTGGTAACAGAATATCTGTCATAAGCTATGGTAAAGAAAGACCAGTAGACTCTGGATCTAATCCACTAGCTTGGTCAAAAAATAGAAGATCTGTATCAGTAAAAGCAAATTAGAAATTTAAATTGAGACCCTGGTTCTAATAAAAAACTAGGGTCTTTTTTTTGCCATCATTATAAATATTAATTATAATATGTTGATAGAAAAAATTTTTAACAAAAAAAATTGTTGTTTTTTTGTTACTCTCTGTATTTTTTTTTCTCCATTAAATGCTGAGGAAGATACATTTGCTATAATAGAAAAAATACAACAGGATGTTAAAACCCTAGAGAAAGCTGTTTATTCACAGTCATCAGAGAATGTTGCTAGCTCAAGTTTAGCTTTAAGCACTAATGATGAAGATGTTCTTACTAGACATTTATTAAAACTATCAGAAATAGAACAACAATTTCAGCTTCTTACCAACAAGTTTGAAGAAATTAATTTTAAAATTGATAAATTGTCAAGCAGGCTTTCTAAAGTTCAGGCTGATAACCAATTAAGATTCCAAGAGCTTGAAATTGGAAACAATAATAAAATTGTTAGATCAAGTAATGAAAAAAATCTACCAGGGTCATCCCAGCCACAGGATTTGGGATCAATTACATATAAAGATACTGAAACTCAAGACCTTGTTCAAAAAACACAATCTGTTGAAACAACTAGTAGTGTAGTCACTGAAAATTTTGTAGCAGAGGAAAAAATTTTACCTAAAGTTGATCCAAAAGAACAATATAACTTTGCAACTGGTCTTTTAAAAGAGGGAGATTATACAACTGCAGAAAGAGCCTTAAGAGAATTTGTTGTAGATAATCCTGAACATAATTTAGCAGGTAACGCTCAATATTGGTATGCAGAAACTTTTAGAATAAGACAGCTGTACACTGATGCAGCTTCAGCATATTTAGAGGGTTATCAAAAATATCCTAAAAGTGAAAAGGCGGCTATAAATTTACTTAAGCTTGGGGTATCATTAGTTCAAATTGGAGAAAAAGATCAAGGGTGTTTAATGATAAAAGGAGTTAAAAAAGAATACCCAAAAGCAAATCAATCTGTTCTTCAAAAAGCCAAATATGAAGAAAAAAAGTTTGATTGTCAAAAACAAAGTTCGTAATAAAATTTTAAGCCATCTTAAAGACAGAGAATTTAAAAAAATTTACAATGATTTCGAAATTTTTCTCAGAAAAAAAAAAATTAACTCTTTTGTTGTGTCATTATCAGGTGGACCAGATAGTCTTGCGATGGCATATTTATCAAAATGTTATCAAATATTAAATAATAAAAATATTTTTTATGCTCATGTTGACCATAAAATTAGAAAAAATTCATACAAAGAAGCGAAGGATTTAAAAGATTTTTTAAATAAATTTAAAATTAATTGTAAAATTTTAACTTGGAAAAAAAATAAAAAAGTTAGACATACCCAAGAAAATGCAAGAATTGCAAGATATGAATTATTGGAAAAATTTTGCAAAAGAAAAAAGGTAAATTCACTTTTGCTAGCTCATCATCAAGATGATTTATATGAAAACTTTTTCATTAGAATGCTGAGAGGGTCAGGAATTAGAGGCCTTACATCATTTTCCTCTGATAATACTCCTTTAAATGATAAATTAGTTGGTTATAGGCCTTTTTTAAATCTTACAAAAAATACATTATTAAAAATCACTAATAAAGTTTTTGGTTATTATATAAAAGACCCTTCTAACTTTAATAATGAGTATTTAAGGATCAGAGTCAGAAACTTAATAGGCAATTTGCAAAACGAAGGTTTTGATAAAAAAAAATTTAATTTAACTTTTTGTAATTTAAGATCAGCAAATGAAACACTAAAATATTATACTAATCAAAATATACTTAAGAATACTAATTTTTTTAAAAAAAATAAAAATGATAATATTGTAATTAACATCAAGTTTTTTTATGAGCCTAATGAAGTTGTATTAAGATCGCTTTCAAATCTAATTTCAAAAATAAATAAGGGCTATTATTTCACTAGAGGCAGAACTTTGCTAAAAAAAATTGATGAAATTAGAGACAATTCTTTCAAAAAAACCACCGTTGGTGGGTGCATTATTGAAAGAATTAATAATACAACGTTAATTTACCCAGAAAACTTAAAATAAAACTAAATTATGTTACAATTTAGCACTTGTTAAATACAGAATAATTCTTAATTTAAGCATGAATATGAATTTTAAAAATCTAGCGATGTGGGCAATTATAGTTGTACTGACTATAGGTTTATATAACATGTTTAAAAACCCACAAAATTTGAAACCTAACAACCAAGAAAAAATAATTTTCTCTGAATTTTTAAAGGAAGTTAACAACGGCAGAGTTGTCGAGGTCCAAATTCAAGGCAATAATATAAAAGGTGTAATGGCTAATGGTAAAACTTTTACAACTTATTCTGCGAATTATCCAAATTTAGTAGAAAAATTATCTGAAAGTGGGGTTAGCATTTCTGCTCTTCCAACAGATGAGAAAATGCCTTCAATACTTGGAGTATTACTGTCTTGGTTCCCGATGCTACTGTTAATCGCAGTATGGATATTCTTTATGAGACAAATGCAAGGCGGCAAAGGTGGCGCGATGGGATTCGGTAAATCAAAAGCAAAGATGATGAATGAAGTTAAGGGCAAAGTAACGTTTAATGATGTTGCGGGTGTTGAAGAAGCTAAAGAGGAAGTCGAAGAAGTTGTAGAATTTTTGAGGGACCCAAAAAAATTTAGTAGATTAGGCGGCAAGATACCTAGGGGATGTCTTCTCGTAGGTCCACCAGGGACCGGTAAAACACTACTTGCTAGAGCAATAGCAGGAGAGGCTGGCGTTCCTTTCTTTACGATATCAGGATCAGATTTTGTAGAGATGTTCGTTGGTGTTGGAGCATCTAGGGTAAGAGATATGTTTGAACAAGGTAAAAAACACTCTCCATGCATTATTTTTATAGACGAAATTGATGCTGTGGGTAGAAGTAGAGGTGCCGGATTGGGTGGTGGAAATGATGAAAGAGAACAAACACTTAACCAATTATTGGTTGAAATGGACGGTTTTGACACAAATGAGGGCGTGATAATTATTGCAGCAACAAATAGACCAGATGTTTTAGATCCGGCTTTATTAAGACCAGGAAGATTTGATAGACAAGTAGTAGTTTCTAACCCAGACATAATTGGTAGAGAAAAAATATTAAAAGTTCATGCAAAAAAAATATCAATGTCACCAGATGTAAATTTAAGAACCGTAGCAAGAGGAACGCCAGGTTTTTCTGGTGCCGACCTAGCAAATTTAGTTAATGAGGCAGCTCTATTAGCGGCAAGGAAAAATAAAAGAATTGTTACATCACAGGAATTTGAAGCTGCAAAAGATAAAGTTATGATGGGCGCCGAGAGAAGATCTATGGTAATGACCGAAGAAGAGAAAAAATTGACTGCATATCATGAAGCAGGTCATGCGATCGTAACCCTAAATGAAAAAGCAGCTTATCCAATTCACAAGGCTACTATAATACCTAGAGGAAGAGCGTTAGGAATGGTAATGCAACTACCCGAAAGAGATGAGGTTTCTCAGACAAGAGAACAGCTACACGCACAAATGGCAATCGCCATGGGAGGAAGAGTAGCTGAGGAAATTATTTTTGGAGATGACAAGGTTACTACTGGAGCAGCAAGTGATATTGAGCAAGCTACAAGAAGAGCTAGAGCTATGGTAATGAGAGCAGGATTAAGTAAAGAATTAGGTCCTATACTATACGGTGAAAACGAAGAAGAGGTATTCCTTGGAAGATCAGTTGCTAGACAGCAAAATATGTCAGAAGAAACAGCAAGAAAAGTAGATGCTGAGATTAAAAGATTTGTGGATATGGGATATGAAAAAGCCAGAAAAATTCTTAAAGAAAAAATTGAAGATTTACATAAATTAGCGAAAGCACTTTTAGTATATGAAACACTAACAGGTGCTGAAATAGAAGATCTTATTAATAAAAACGTCTATCCACCTAATAAAGACGACTTAAAAGTTGAGGAAGATAAATCAGGTTCAGCTTTAGGATCAATTGGTTTAAAACCTAAAATAGTTCATTAAAATTAATGTCAAAATATTACACTAGAGCGTGTAATTTTTATTACGGTAAGGCATCAATCGAAATGCTTAGGAAAAAAAGAGCACTTCCGTTGCATGGAAACAATCAAATATCTTTTGATACGATTGAAATATTGTCCAGGAAAAATAAAAGAAAAATAAATATTAAAAAAATTAATTCACTTAACATTAATTTAAAAAAAAAAATTAAAAAAGATCTGAAGAATATTACGAAACAAAAATTATTTTGTAAAATTAGCTTAAATGAACCATTGTTAATGGGAATTTTAAATCTTACACCAGATAGTTTCTCTGATGGAGGGAAATATACAAACATTACTTCAGGATTAAAAAGAGTGAAATCATTATTAAAGGCTGGTTGTAAAATTATTGATATAGGAGGTGAGTCTACTCGTCCTGGATCAAAGGATGTAGATAAAAATATAGAATGGGAAAGAATAAAGAAAATAATAAAAAAAATTAAAAATTATAAGTTCTTATTATCTTTGGATACTAGAAAAACTTTTGTCATGTATAAAGCGATGAGATATAAACTTAATATTATTAACGATGTTTCTGGCTTTTCATATGACCCTCAAATTATCGATTTCCTTAAAAATACGAAACTTCCTTTAATAATTAACCATTCAAAAGGTGTTCCAAAAACAATGCAAAAAAATCCTTATTACAAGAATGTTCTTCTAGAGATATATGATTTTTTTGCAAAAAAAATTGAACTTTTAAGAAAAGCCGGAATAGAGCATAATAATATTATCTTAGATCCGGGTATAGGTTTTGGAAAAAACTTGAAACATAATATTACCATAATGAATAATATTTCTATCTTCCACTCTTTAGGCTTTCCTATAATGTTAGGTTCTTCTAGAAAAAAATTTATAAAATATATTTCTGGTAAAAATGATAGCAATATTAGAATTGGAGGCACGTTAGCATCTTCTATTCATGCTATGATGAATGGGGTTCAAATAATGAGAGTTCATGACTTTAATGAGATTTCTCAGGGATTAAAGGTGTTTAAATTGATAAATAAATAAAATGTCAAAAAAATATTTTGGTACTGATGGAATTAGAGGAAGGGTTAATCAAGAGAAAATCAATGGTGAAATGTTTTTCAAGTTTGGTTTAGCAGCTGGAACTTATTTTAAAAATCTTAGAAAATCTAAACAGGTTGCTATCATAGCAAAAGACACAAGATTATCAGGATACATGTTAGAACCTGCACTTGTATCTGGATTAACATCTGCTGGAATGCATGTATTTTTATTGGGACCTTTGCCAACAAACGGACTTGCAATGTTAACAAAAAAGATGAGAGCAAATATGGGAATAATGATAACTGCATCTCACAACCCTTATTACGACAATGGTTTAAAACTCTTTGGACCAGATGGATTAAAATTGTCTGATAAAATTGAAATGAGAATTGAAAAACTTATAGACTCTAAAATAATAAAAAATTTATCCAAACCTAAAAAATTGGGTAGAGTTAAGAGGTTAGAAGATGCGAATGAAAACTATATTAACATCTTAAAAAAAAATTTTCCTAGTAGTTTTAATCTTAAAAAAATGAAGATCGCTATAGATTGTGCAAATGGCGCTGGATATAAATCAGCCCCAAATCTCTTAAGATCATTAGGTGCAAAAATTTATGTAACTGGAACTTCACCCAATGGATTTAATATAAATTCAAAATGTGGATCAACTTATCCAAAAAAAATACAATCATTTGTTAGAAAAAATAAAACCCACATTGGTATAGCTTTAGATGGTGATGCGGATAGGATAATATTAGCAGATGAGAGAGGTAAAATAATTGGCGGTGACCAAATTATTGGAATGTTAGCCACAAGATGGAAGAGAAAAAAAATATTGAAGGGTGGTGTAGTCGGAACTCAAATGTCGAATTATGGACTGCAAAAATACTTCAAAAATAAAAAAATAAAATTTACAAGAGCAAAAGTTGGTGACAGATATGTGAAAGAAAAAATGCAAAAAAATAAGTTTAATTTGGGAGGTGAACAATCTGGACATATTATTTTAGGAAAATTTGCAACTACAGGAGATGGATTATTGGTTGCTTTGGAAGTATTGTTTGCAATGAGAAAAGGTAAAAAAGCAAGCGAAATTTTTAATGTGTTTAAACCGACAAAACAATTATTAGAGAATGTTGTTGTTAAAGATAAATCTATTATAGATACTATTAAGTGTAAAAATGCAATTAAAAAAGCCTCTAAAAAGATTAAAAAACAAGGAAGGCTATTGGTAAGAATATCTGGCACAGAACCTAAGATTAGAATAATGGCTGAAACAGATAATAGAAAATTATTATTAAATTGTGTAAATATTGTAAAAAGATCTTTGAACTAATTTGAAAATAAAATCTAAAGTACTAGTAATTGCAGGATCAGATTCATCTGGGGGTGCTGGAATCCAGGCGGATATTAAAACTATCACAGCACTTGGTTCTTATGCAATGACAGCTTTAACGGCTGTCACCTCTCAAAATACTGTTGGAATAAATTCTATAATTCCAATTCCAAAAAATGTGATTTCTGAACAAATAGAATTTACATCGAAAGATATTAAACCTGATGCGATTAAAATAGGAATGTTGCATTCTGAAAGTGTCATAAATACTGTTTTAAAATCATTAAACAAAATAAATATTAAAAAAATTATACTTGATCCTGTGATGGTAGCAAAAGGAGGTCAAAGATTAGTTGATAAAAAATCAATCAAAGTGTTAAAAAATAATTTATTAAAAAAAGTTACATTGGTTACCCCTAATATTCCCGAGGCAGAAGTTCTATCAGGTATATCTATAAAAACGGTTCAGGATATGATCTATGCTGCCAAAAAAATAAATATTTTAGGTGTAAAAAATATTTTAATAAAGGGAGGTCATCTTAAAACGAAAAAAATTCACGATATACTATTAAGCAATAATAAAATTGAGATATTCAACAGCAAAAAAATAATTACAAAAAATACTCATGGAACAGGTTGTACACTTTCGAGTGCAATTGCTACTTTCTATTCGTGTGGAAAAACTCTAAAGAAATCTTGTGAGCTAGGAATAAATTATGTTAACCGTGCTATAATGACAGGACCAAATTATGGTAAAGGCCATGGACCAATAAATCATATAAATAATATAGAAATAAAAAAGCTTAAATGAAAAATGTTGTAGTAGTTGGATCTCAGTGGGGTGATGAAGGAAAAGGAAAAATTGTAGATTGGTTATCTAGTGAAGCTGATATTGTAGTTAGATTTCAAGGAGGCCATAATGCAGGTCATACATTGGTAATAGATGGTATTACTTATAAATTAAGACTTCTTCCATCAGGGATAGTAAGAAAGGATAAAATTTCAATAATTGGAAACGGAGTTGTTGTTGATCCTTGGGCTTTGTTAGATGAAATTGATGAGATTAAATCAAAAGGTGTTCAAGTCACCCCAGATAATTTAATAATATCTGAATCTGCAAACCTGATATTACCATTTCACAAAGAGATGGATGAAATTAGAGAAGATGCTGCAGGAAAAGCTAAAATTGGAACTACTAGGAGAGGTATTGGACCGGCCTATGAAGATAAAGTTGGCAGAAGGTCTATAAGAGTAATGGATTTAATATCTAAAAAAAATTTAGACCATAGACTTGAAACTGTGTTATTGCACCATAACGCTATAAGAAAAGGACTAGGAAAAAAAGTCTACCAAAAAGATAAATTATTAAAGGATTTGTTAAAAATAGCTCCTGAAATTTTAAAATACTCCAAACCAGTATGGAAAAAAATTGATGAATTTAAATCACAAAGGAAAAAAATTTTATTCGAAGGGGCTCAAGGAATTCTTCTCGACGTTGATCACGGCACTTATCCATTTGTTACATCATCTAATACTGTTGCATCCTCAGCAGCCACCGGTTCAGGTTGTGGGCCAGATTCTATAAATTATGTATTGGGTATAACTAAAGCATATACAACAAGAGTTGGAGAAGGGCCATTCCCGACAGAGTTAAAAGATAAAATCGGCGAAGAACTTGGCACCAAAGGTAAAGAATTTGGAACAGTAACTAGTAGGAAAAGACGTTGCGGTTGGTTTGATGGAGTTTTAGTTAGACAAACAATTAAAATTTCTGGAATTAATGGAATAGCACTAACCAAGCTTGATGTTTTAGACGATCTAGATCATATTAAGATGTGTGTTGCATATGAATTATATGGAAAAAAAATTGACTATTTGCCAGCTGCAGTTGATGATCAACTAAAAGTAAAGCCAATTTATAAAACCTTTGTTGGCTGGAAGTCATCTACAAAAGGTATTAAAAAATTCCAAGATTTACCTGAAAATGCTAAAAAATATATTAGTGAGTTAGAAAAATTTATTGAAACTAAAGTGTCTAGTATTTCCACAAGCCCAGAAAGAAATGACACAATTTTAATTGAAGATCCTTTTAAAATTAATTAGCAGGTAACAAATTTTTAGAGCTAGCTGAATTAAGCATATGTTTTTGGAGTTTTTCAAATGCTTTGTTTTCTATTTGTCTAATTCTTTCCCTACTAATTTTGAACTTTTTACTTAA
>MDTB01127246.1_pt1 | contig 10640 bp, 7 predicted proteins | sample 811161 | NCBI WGS metagenome assembly MDTB01 (sample SAMN05326650, study PRJNA326480) | marine metagenome | isolation source: seawater | place: Mediterranean Sea | collected 2009
AAAGCAGTATCAATTGCAGAAATGGCCGCGCTTGCCTTAACCGCAGAGGACAGATCAACGCCGCCGGTTGAGTCAGACGTTGAACCCGCTGCTTCTGGGGAGAAGCCAAATTTAAGCCAGTCTGTACGCGCATCGGCAGTAGATGCACCCGCTGTACCTAAAACGATTGCACCACCACTGGCGTTGGACAGGGTAATGCTACCACCGAACACAAGCGCGGTATTCACGTTGGCGGAAGAGGAGCCTGCAATGTCTAACGCCTGCCCGTCGGAGCGTGTCACAGCCTGGATTACGTTGGTGTTGTTCACTTGGTCGTCCGCGACGGAAATATTCGCGCCAGACTCAGAGACGAGAGTGATCACACTGCCATCGAAAGTAGCAACAATGTCGGTACCCGCGGTACGCTGTGCAGTATTAATCGCGGCTGTAATAGTCGCTACGGTATCACTAGCAGTCAACGCCCCCGTTGTAACACCAGCAATAAAAAGTTCGTCATTGGCGGCAGCGACGGTCTGAGTAGAGCTGCTAGCACCCATGTTCATCTGAAGCTGCACCTCGGTTCTAGCGGTAGCGGTGACGCCAGTGTCAGCTGATACTGCATTGATCGCATCTGCCAAGTCACTTGCCGCTAATGTGGTAGCCGTCTTGTCAGTGCGGGTTTGCGCAATTTGGACGCCGTTGATCGTCATATCGTCATTGGCGGTTTTTTCGAGTGTAGAGCCCTGCTGCTCTATGTTACCGCCGACCAGAGTCGTGGCTGTTCGTGCGTTGAAGCCCAGTTGTTGAACGTCTTGAACGGTCGCAGCCGCATTGTCACCCACGCCAATCTCGATTGCGCTGGTGCCATCAACCGATTCCAATGTAAGTGCGCCATGGTAGGTGCCAGTGTTGATCCCGCCGGCCGCGGCAGCACCGACAACGATGCTAGAACCAGCTTCAGAGACCAGCGTGAGACCGCCAGCGTCGTTGACGCTCGCAGTAACTCCAGCAGCGGCACTGTTAATGTTACTAACCAACTCCTCCATGCTTGCGCTGGCCTCGATGGTCGTAGTTGTAGTGGTACCCTCGTGATCAGTCACGGCTAGCGTTGTTGTGCCTAGAGTCACGCCGTTAGAAGCTGAGCCAACAACCTCTGTTCGAGCAGAAGCCACAACGCCGTGGCCCGATGTATTGGTGTTAATGGCTCGGGCGACACCGGCTGCCGTAGCGAGAGTATGGCTCGTTGCGGTTGAGGTACCATCAGGCTGAATGCTCACACCCGCGGTTGTACTCGTGGCCCAGTCCACGCCGTTAATGAAGATGTCATCAGTAGCGGCTGTAACTGTTGCAGATAGATTCCAGCCAGTTATTCCAGCTGACCCACCAACTCCAGACCCTGCCAAGCCTAAATCCAGCGCTTTAGCCGAACCAACTGATAACGCTACAGTTTGACCGGCCTTATCGCCAATTTGGAAACCCAAGCTCTTAGCGCTGCCGTCGAGGATGTTGGCACTGTTGTACTGTGTTGTCGTCGCAATTCGATCGATCTCACTCGTCAAAGCCGTGATTTCGTTTTGGATAGAGGTGCGATCCGCAGTGGTAAGGGTAGAATTTGACGCTTGTACTGCCAACTCACGCATACGCTGTAAGATCGCAGTGGTTTCCTGCAATCCGCCCTCAGCGGTTTGCGCAAGAGAATACGCGTCGTTAGCGTTCCTTACAGCTTGGTTCAACCCCTTGATCTGGGATGTAAAGTTTTCGGCAATCGCCAAACCTGCAGCGTCGTCCTTTGCTGAGTTAATCCTCAACCCGCTGGACAAACGCTCCATAGCCGTGGCCTGCATCTTCTGAGATTCACCCAACGCGCGCTGAGCCGTCAGCGACGATATGTTGGAGTTGATTACGATAGCCATTATAGGTCTCCGTGGTTTAGTTAAAGTAGGCGGCCGATTCACGTAACCGCTTCGGTCGCCTTTCGCGACAAAGGTAATGTCGGAGAAAGCCAACAGATCTTTAGAGAAAAGCCACGGAATGATGATCTATTTTGTTAAGCGGCAAAGAGTTGCCGCTTGCGCGGGCAGAGGCGGCGATGTGTTACCGCTTGGTGCTGCTTGAGCGCTTGCTCCATAGCTCCCAGGCGAGCTTGCCTATTGCGGCTACCAGCAGTGTTATTGTAATGGTCTCTAGTCGAATGACGGTTTGCAATGTTTCCAGCGCGGCCGCGGGCGGCCGCACACCAAAGAGCATGAGTAGCAGAAACGGTGCACAGGTGAGGAGGAAAATCCGTATTCTTCTACAAATTTCGCAGGGTTTTGCCGGTTGGGGTTTACGCATCTCGGTTATTATAGGGCAAATTCTCGAAACTGCTCTTGAGGCTGTCTTTGGTTGTGTTCATTTGATCAACCAGCGTTTGCATGGTTAAGAATTGTTTAGTGTAACGTTCCTCCAAGCGCGCCAATTTGGTCTCTAAGTCAGCCAGGTCCTGCTGATACTCACTCGTTCTTGCCGCGAGGAATTTAGCTTGAGTTGTAAGATAGCCGTCGCTGGCTGTGATCTGTTTAATCAACATGGAAAGATCGCCGGCGATTCCGCGGTTCGCCTCACCTATTTCCGAATCATTATTCGTATCCGCAGAAAACAGGGTCACGATGTCCGCAAAGTTGTTCGCCAGGGTCGTTGTAAGCTTTGTATCGTTGATCTCTAAATTACCGGTCTTAGTAATCTCTACGCCCAAATCAGAAAAACGTTGGATACTCGAGCCCGGAGTCGAGGAGGTGTTGATAACGATGCTTTGGATGTCGCGACGAATCTGTTTAATGATGCTGTCGCCAGATAAACTGCCGCCGAAAGCAGAGCTGGTTAATTCGTCTATCTGCGCAACAACGTCATTGTAGGTAACAACAAAGTTCTCGATGTTTGCGCGCGCTGTAACGGTGTTGCTGGTGATGCCGATGGTTGCGGCGCCGCTCGTTGCGCCTGCTAAATCTAGCGTAACTCCGGAAATGATATCGTCGATACTATTAGTGGCACGCGCGTACTGAATGCCATTAACTGTGAGATCGGCGTCAGCTGCGCTGAAGCCCGCAGGAGTAGTAAAGTTCAGTTCGCTGACTGACTCGGAGATTGAAAAAGCGCTTTCTGCCCCCGTCTCACCGGTGAGTTGGATTGAGTAATTGCTGCCACTGGTATCGAGCGCAACGAGCTGCGCTTTGACTCCGAGATTTGCGTCATTAATCGCAGTAACGACGCCATCTGGGGTGGCCGTCGCGACGCTCACGGTTTGTGTGGTTTGATTGCTCGAACCCAAAGTGAATGTCATGTCGAAAGCTGTGCCGCCGTTGATAGTTTGGCTGCCGCTGGTGAACCCTGAGCCGGTGCTGGCGTTGGCGCTATTTGAACTTTGCGCCCTGGCTTGACTGGTCACCGTAATGCTGTGCGATCCCGCGGACGCTAAGCTGCCGGCGCTCACAGAAAGGGCGCTACTCTGTGTATTTGAGACACTGAAATTGTTGAAATCAGAGGAGTCATTCAGTGCGATGGCGGCGAGCCGCAGTTCGGTTACTTTAGAAACTACTGTGCCTAAACCACTGATTTGGGCATCGTTATCGCTGATTTTATTGTCAATGATTGACTTTTTGCCGGCTCGCTCGGCTTCCACCAGCGAAGACACAAGCGCTTTTGTGTCAATGCCAGCACCGGCGCCTAGTGAATTTATAAAGTCTACAGCCACTTTCCTTTCACATCTCCGAGGTGTCGAAGTTTCGTTACGTTGATTTACTCAAAGCAAAATCTGTGCCATGCGCTGCCGCGGTAAGTTAGCTCGATTGCGCTTCGCAAGCCCGATATTTTTGCTTCAACACAAGCTATGTCGGCAGCAGCCTCGCCAAATTTAGTGGTTTTGGCTACAGTAAGAAGTCAACTTATAGGTTACGACTGTTGCAGTACTCAATTATCGGATCCAGCGAGCAAACCCGCCGACTGCAGCAATTGATTGACTCAATTGCACCGGCGGACGTCAGTGTGCTTGTGACGGGTGAGAGCGGTTGTGGCAAAGAGTTGGTGGCTCAAGCAATACACGATCGGTCGGAGCGGCGTTATCGACCGTTTATTGCGGTTAACTGCGGCGCGATTCCTGCGGACCTGCTAGAGAGTCAACTTTTCGGACACAAAAAGGGCGCTTTCACCGGTGCCATCGCGGATCATCGGGGTAAATTGCAAGCAGCGGATACCGGCACTCTGTTCCTAGATGAAATCGGCGACATGCCTATGAGTATGCAAGTGAAATTGCTGCGCGTGCTGCAGGAGCGCAACGTTACCCCCATTGGCTCGAACGAAGTCATTGATGTAGACATTAGGGTAGTAGCCGCCACCCACCGCAACTTAGAGGAAGAAATCGCCGCAGGGCGGTTTCGTGCGGATTTGTTTTATCGGCTCAATGTGTTGCCGGTGCAAGTGGTGCCGTTGCGCGATCGACGCTCAGAAATTTCGGAGCTGATTGCGCATTTCGCCGAGAACCTCAAGTCGGTGGATAAACCCATTACCTTAGCGCCTGGTCTGTCTAAGCTCTTGCAAGCCTATGACTGGCCGGGGAATGTGCGGGAGCTGTCGAATACTGTGCATCGGTTGTCAGTGTTGTATCCGGGGCAAACCCTAGATCTCCACAATGTCGATGTCTCAATGTTGCCACCGGGGGCATTGGATGGTTTGGCTGAGCTGCCGTTGGCAGAAGCTGACGCGGAAACAGATGTCTTTGCCGGCGTTATTGAATCGGAGCACGCGACACAACACCTCAATGCCGCTCAGCAGTTTTTGCAAGACCCGTCGCCGGCGGCGCCCCCCGAGGTCGATGCTGAATTTGAGTCTATCGTTATGCTGGCTCAGGGGTATGAAGACTTTCGCGCCAGGGATCAATCGCTCAAAAGCATGCTCAGCGATATCGAGCAGGACTTGATCACACGGGCGCTAGCAGAAACCGGCGGCAATGTGAGCCGTTGTGCGAAACTCTTAAAGATGCAAAGGACAACCTTAATCGAGCGCATTAAGAAGTACGAACTGCGAGTTGCCTAAGCGGCAAACACTCACCGGTGATTTGCTTCGGTGGGTCGTCGGATTCTCGTCATACGGCAATCTTGGCCCTGTTGATTTATCAACTACCCACATAACTTACTGAATTTAATCAATAATTTTCCTGGCACGCATATTGCTTTTGAAGCGGCAACGAATTCAGAAGAAGCGGCATGTACGAAACTCAACCGATTGAATTATTTTGGGACAACAGCGCAGGGCTTGATGCTCACACCGTGAGTGCGCTTAACAGCAGCGGCTTTCGTCCGCGTCCGGTTGCTCTCAGTCAGCTCAGCAATCAGCTGGTTGCAGAAGAGGCTGGTCCCCAAGTTGTGTGCATACAAGGACGGCCAGGAATATCAGAAACGCACATTAGAACCTTACGGGAACTCTTGGGTCCCAGGGTTTATCTCATTCTGCGCGTCGGCGTTAGTGATCTAAATACGGCCATTGTCGGCGTAAAGAGTGGTGTGGATGATGTCGTCACGGACAACGCCGATGCTAAGGTCTGGCAAACAGTGGCGGCGTCAGCACGCCTAAGATTGCTTAAATACGAGTCGTATGTGTTTGTTGACGAGACTAGCCAACAATTGCTGGCCTTGGTGGAACGCGTCGGTGCGTCTGAGGTAACCGTGTTGCTGCAAGGCGCTACTGGCTCTGGCAAAGAAGTTTTAGCGCGTTTGGCCCATGACTTTTCGCCTCGGCGTGATGGCCCATTTGTTCCGGTCAACTGTGCGGCCTTGCCAGAAAATCTTGCCGAGAGCTTGCTGTTTGGCCATATGCGCGGCGCCTTTACCGGCGCCACTCGCAACACCGAAGGCTTTTTTACCCAAGCTCATGGCGGCACGCTGTTTCTTGATGAGGTAGGTGAATTGTCGCCACAGTTACAAGCAAAACTGTTACGCGCCATTCAAGAAAAAGAAGTGCTGCCGGTAGGTTCTTCCGAGTCCCGCAAGGTCGACGTGCGCATTGTGTCCGCAACCAATCGCGATTTGCGCTCTGGCCTCAACGATAATCCGTTTCGCGAAGACCTGTACTTTCGAATCAGCACCTTCCGAATTAACGTACCGAGCCTGAGCGCTCGACTAGACGATGTATTGCCGCTGGCAAACTTTTTTATTCTCAAACATAGTCGCGAGAACAGGACGCTGCAATTCTCTCCGGAGGCGGTCGCTAAGCTGCTGGCTTACCCCTGGCCAGGCAATGTTCGAGAATTGGAAAACGTGGTGCAGCGTGCCATCGTGTTGACGACTGGCGAGGTCATTCACTCCCAGTATTTGATCTTCGATGAACCTATGGGGCAGCAGGAGACGCAACGACACTCAGCGCCACCGGCACCCGTTGTTACCCAACCGGTAACAGATGACCCTGAAAAAGTGGACGGACTACAAGACGCCATGGAGGCGAATGAGTTTCGCATCATCGCCGAAACCATCAGAACGTCCCCAACTAGGCAGGCTGCAGCAACAGCACTGGGCATAAGCGAACGTACCTTGCGCTACAAGTTAGCGCGCATGCGCGAACGCGGCTTAGAACTGCCGCGACGCAAGTCAGCATAGGGTAGTGCCATGATTGAGAGTGTATATCAGGCAAAAGTCGGCTCACTGATGAACCAAATCAGAGCGTATCAAGATCGCGCAGATCTGGTTAACAGCGATGTGACCACCCGAAACGTAGACGCGCCAAGCAAAACAGGTTTCGGCGACTACATTTCGACCGCAGTGGAGTCGGTAAACGAAGCACAAATGAACGCGGCTGACATGCGAGACGCATACGAGCGCGGTGAAGATGTACCGCTGACTGATGTGGTGCTGGCGATGCAAAAGTCGTCGCTGGCATTTGAAGCCACTCTACAAGTCAGAAACAAATTACTTAAGGCGTACAACGACGTCTTAAATATGCCGGTCTAACAGGCACCGAAGTAACACCTAACGAGTAAAATAATGGCCGAATCAGCACTAGAACCTTCGAATCAAGCATTGGCACCGGCAACTGCCGGTCGCGTGGCTGCACCGAATGCTGCGCCCGCTCCGGCAACTACGCCGAGCGAGCCGATCATTCGCTCGATACTGAATCAGCCAGGCGTACAACGCACGCTGCCCGCTATTGTCGTGCTATTTAGCCTGGCCGCCCTGGCTTTTATTTACACCTATGTGTCAGCACCGGTTGGTCGGCCGTTGTTCTCGGAGCTTTCAGATGCAGATCGCCAAGTCGCTTACGACGCTTTATTGGCCGGCGGTGAGTATGGAGCCTACTTAGACACCAATACGGGTCTGTTGATGGTGCCTGAAGACAAATACTTCTCGGCTAAATTATTTCTTGCGAGCCAAAACATTCCCCGCAGCGCGAGCACCGCGGGTTTTGAATCGTTATTGGAAAATAGTTCCATGACCACCTCGCGGAACATGGAAATGGGTTTGATGCGAACGCAGTTGCAGCGCGATTTGGAACAAACTATTGGCCAAATTGGCTCCGTTCGCAAAGCCCGAGTGCACATCGCAGAACCTCAACAGAGTCCATTCATCAAGAACAGAGCACCAGCAAAAGCCTCGGTTTACATTGAACCTTACAGCGGGCGCCAACTTACACAAACGAACATTCAAGCCATAGTGCACTTGGTCTCTTCGAGCATTCCGTACTTGCCTGCGGAAAATGTCACCGTGATCGACAATCGTGGCGCGTTGCTCAGCGGGCCGCGGGATCAAGACAACGCTATGAGTCTGACAACGTCACAAACCGAACACGAACTGTCGATAGAGGACACCTATAGAAGCCGCATAGATCAGCTGTTGGGTGCAATCGTAGGCTATGACAATGTGAACGCACAAGTAGATGTGATGTTGAACTTTACTGCGGTGGAAACAACATACGAAGACTTCGATCGCGACAACACCGGTGGCAAGACGCGGTCAGAATCTGTAAGTCAGGACGAGCAGCAGTCTAAGTCCGGCCAAGGTCCAGATGCGGGCACCTTTGTAGAAACACCCGCGGCAACAGAGGTCAGCGAAAACTCCACACAGACCAGTACATCCACAACGCGTAACTACGAGTTAGACAGGGAGATCCGCTACGTAAAACAGCAGGTCGGCACCATCGACAGAATTACGGTGTCCGTGATCATAGATCCGAAAGCGATACTAGGTGGCGAAGCAGACGCAGACCCTAATGGGCAGCTTAGCCCGGAACGAGTGGCCGAGTTCGAAGACCTTATCAAAGGCGTAATCGGTTTTGATGAGCAACGTGGCGACTCTGTCAAAGTCGTGCCAACCACTTTTAACAACCGCTACGAGGATTTTGAAGAGCCACCCAAGAGCACGTTCGAGATGATTCAAGGTTATGTACAGGATCCGACGATAAAGTACTTGTCGCAAACGCTTATCGCAGTGTTCCTTGTGTTGCTGACGCTGTTCACTGTTGTGCGTCCAGCGGTTAAGTACTACACCGCCGGACGCAGCGCGGCGGGCGCAAACCGCTCGGCAGATGGCGAACTTTCTGCAGCGGATGTCGAACGCATTCGTCAAGGCGACAATGGCAACCTCGAAGAGATAAAGACCAAACTCATGCCGAAGCGCTCGTCAATTCCGGAAGACATGTTGAATACTGCAAACACCTACGAAGACAAGATTGCGGTTATGCGCATGATGGTAGCTGACGACCCAGGGCGCGTCGCTAATCTACTCAAGCGCATGATCAATTCGTAACGAATCAGCCAAAGTAAATCGCGAGAAGAAATGTGGCAAAAAAAGACAAGAAAAACGAACCCGTAAAGCCGCCAGAGCCGTCTGCACTAGAGCGTGAACTGGCGGCATTGGACCCTACCAAGCGCGCGGCTCTGCTGATGTTAGTACTAGGAGAACAGCAGGCTTCCGACATTATCGGCTATCTCAACCGAGATGAAGTCGAAACACTCGGTACGGCTATGGTGTCGGTGAACGACGTTTCGCAAACCGCTGTAGATAAAGTTTTGGACCAGTTTATTGGCGAGCTTCGTGGTCAGACTAACCTAGGCCTTGGCTCTAAAGACTACGTTGAAGGGGTCTTAAAACGCGCGCTCGGCCCAGAGAAATCGGCATCAGTGCTCAGTAGGATCGTGCCGTCGTCGGCCAGCAAGGGTTTGGAAATACTCGCTTGGATGACGCCGCAAAATATTTACGAAATGATCGGTGATGAGCACCCCCAGGTGATTGCCATCATTATGTCCGTGTTAGAAGAGGACACTGCGGCAGAATTACTTGCGCTATTACCGAGCGATATGCGAATTGAAGTTATGCGCCGGGTTGCACTATTAGACACGGTGCAGCCCAGTGCAATGTCTGAACTGGAAAATGTCGTGCAGCGACAGTTGCAAAGCTCTATGACTTCTCAAGCGGCGCCAACTGTGGGAGGTGTGCGTGCGGCGGCGAAGATCATGAACCGCACCAAGCTAGATCTCGAAACAGAAGTGTTTGGCGGTCTCAAAGAATTGGACGAAGAGCTTGCGGTCGATATCCAAGACAATATGTTCGAATTCGAAGATTTTATTAAGTTAGATCGCCGCAGCATGCAGACCCTTGGGCAGGCCCTAGACCAGGAGGAACTAATGCTGGCGTTCCGGGGCGCGCCGCAACAACTTATCGACTACTTCTTAGAGAACGTCTCGGAGCGCCAAGCACTGGTGATGAAAGACGACATGGAAGTGGCTACCCCGAAACCCATTGCTGAGGTGGATGCAGCACAAAAAAATATTGTGCGTCAGGCGCGCAAGCTGCAAGAGGCCGGCGAAATTATTATGTCGGCGGGGGACAGCGGTGATTACGTCTAGGTCTTATCATGAGTAATGATGCTTGGTCGAGTGACCCCCGGTTCAGCAAACCAAAGAGCGAACAAGAGTTCACTGGTCTTACCGTGACCGCTGCAAAGTCGGCGGGATTCATCGCGGGCATTGAAGCAGATGTTGGCACCGAGACCGGATCGCCGAGCCCGCCAACTTCGGCAGAGGTCAGTTATAGCCAACAACAGGTTGACGAACTCGTGGCAGCAGCCAGAGCTGACGGATTGGCTGCCGGTGAAGCGACTGCCGACCAGCGCTTTACACAGATGCAGACAGAGCACAAAGCGTTGGTGGATGGAGAGTTTGCAGAATTTATGGGCGCTCTAAAACGCGATCTGGAAATCAGCCAGCCGTTGTTCAAACCTGTGCGAGACCTTGCCCTAGCGTTGGCCGAACACCTTGCCCGAAAAGAGTTGAGTCAATCAGCTGCCGCTATAGACGCAGTAGTCGCAGCGGTGATTGATGATCTAGACCCGACTGAATTAGGCGATATTGAAATACACGTGTCTGAATCTTGGGCCAAGCGCTTGCAAGCTCAGCCGTTACAAGGACTCACGGGCAGTTATCCGGTGATTGGCGACGAGCATCTATACGACGGCGATGTTCGCCTCATCGTTAACAATGCCCAAGTTGAAGATTTCATTGCGCAGCGCGTACAGCAGCTCGCGCAACAGCTCGAGCACGCCGACATTGCCGATACTTTTGCAACAGAAACAGAAACAGAAACAGAAACAGAAACAGAAACAGAAACAGAAACAGAAACAGAAACAGAAACAGTAACAAAGAC
>MDTB01140773.1_pt1 | contig 10640 bp, 10 predicted proteins | sample 811161 | NCBI WGS metagenome assembly MDTB01 (sample SAMN05326650, study PRJNA326480) | marine metagenome | isolation source: seawater | place: Mediterranean Sea | collected 2009
CCTAATATTCTTTCTCTTAATTGATGAAGAGACAGTGTATTTTGGTCATCGATCACAACTAAAAAAGGAATTGTTATCGCAATTTTTATATTATGTTTTAATCTTGAGAAAGGCCAATCGGCATAATATGAAACTTTATTCTTATTTAATTCAACTATCTTTTTACATGTTTCCAAATCAATTTGATAGCATGAACAATTACATAATTGTGTTGAGGCAATATGAATATTCAATTTAATGTCAGAAAATTTTTTATAAGGCTTTTTATTTATCAGTCCATCAGTTGGATAAGCATAAAATCCTAATATAGTGTTATTTTCTAATTCATAATTTTTATTTATCCAATCTTTTAAGTTGGAGGAAGGATATGCATCATCTTCCATTATAATTGCCTTCTTAATTTTATTTTTTATCATATATCTATAAACTTTAAGATGACTCGCACAACCCCCTACTTCAGATGGGTGAAATTCTCTACCTGTATTTTCTATCGTTTTTTCTTTATCATAAAAAAAATGTAATCTATTTTTTTTTTCTAACTTATCACCATTAATTCCATAAATTATTTTAAAATTTATTTTTATTTCGTTAAGTCTATTAGTAATTCTATCGATTCTTTTACTATCTTTTAGACTTATAACAAAAACAGGGATTTTATTCATATAGGTAAACTTTTTTATTATTTAAGTTTATGTATGGATGATAGTTCTTATATATAGTTGCTCTCAATTTTTTTTTTAATATAGTTTTGTTAATATTTATTTTTATCTGATAAAGTTTACTTAATTTTTTCTTTGTATAAATTTGTTTTGACCATTTTAACTTTTTAAATTTTTTGATATGAATATTATAGTCAAAATTGTTATTAATTAGACTCTCTAAAAGCTCATAAACTTGTAATATTTGTTGTTTATATGCTTTATTAAGTAAATCTTTTAAATTATCTGTTTTTTTAATTTTAAATTTTTTAACATTTAAAATTTCTCCATCATCAATTTTCTCATTTATTAAATGAGCAGTTACACCAAATTTTTTCTCATTATTATAAAGAGCAAAATTAGCAGTACCCACACCTCTATAACTTGGTGGAGCAGGATGAAAATTAATACCACCGTACTTAGCTTTTTTTAAAAGTGATTTTTTTAAAATATAAAAACTTCTAAAACAAACAATTAAATCACCTTTCCATTTTAATATTTGAATATTTGGAATATCTGAGGAGCCTTCACAATAAAATTTTTTGACTAAACAATTTTTTTTTTTTTAAAAATTTTTCTATTTTGTTTGTATAAATATCATTTTTTCTTCCAAAAAATAATACTTTCAATTTATTTCTCATAATTTTATCTGAAATTATTTAATATTTTTTCAACAAATTTGATTTCGTAGTTTAAATTAATTTCTTCCAACAAAAGCGGTTGGTTAGAGAACTTTTTTAGAAATTCCTCACTCCTAAGTTCCAAAAAAACCTCATCTAAATTCCCCAAATTATTATTAAGGTTAATAAATGATAATTTATTGAAATCATTTTCTATATTTTGATCACTCCAAGTTATTGGTAAAGTTTTACCCAAAAAAGCATCTGGAACTTTTTCAGTATACCAGCCTGGGAATATTTCATTCTCAGGACAAAAATTTGCAAAATAATTTTTAAAAATTTCAAGTTTTGAAAAATTACTCGAATTATGATTTTTTATTTTACTATTGAAATATTTACCATAACCATCTAGCTTAAAATAATTTTCTATTAATTTAATCATAGACTTTCTAGGTTCTGAAACATGAGTAAAAAAACAACAAATATTTTTTTGTTTTCTTAGGAATAAATCACCTTGTGGCTTCATCATTTCAAATAAATTATAGTGGCTACCAAATCTAACTGCATTTAGACTATTTAATGGTGACACTCTCAATTTTAAGTGATCCCAATTTATATAATTTTTCCATGTTGGTATTCGTATATAATTTTTACTTTTATTGTAATTAAAATCTGATCCTATTACATAGTTATATTTTGTATGATCTATTCTTTCATTTTCTATATTATAAAAAAGAATTATTTTTTTATTTTTAATTTTAGAAAAAAGACTTTTCGATGTTTCCAATTTTTTTAAAAATTTATGAATATAAGTTTTTGAATTTAAGTATTCATAAATTTTTTTATATTTTCTAAAATTGCCTATAATTAAAATTTCAGCTTTTTCAGGCTTACACCAATTAATTTTGAAAGAAAAATAACTTTCAATTATTTTAGGTATAATAAATTCCTTTACGTTATCATGACACCACAAGTACGAAATATTCAATTCTTTCATAAATAATTTGGTTTAATAGCAAATAATAACTTAAAAAATAAATTTAAGCTTTCCTTTTTAATAAAAGGATTTTTTAGTAACTACTAGTTTTGTTGAGTTTTTTCATAAAAGTCTTAAAATAACAATAATTTTTTTAATGTTAATTTTATATGAAAAAAAAAGTTTTATTAATTGGAGGATCATCAAAACTAGGCAGATCTATCATTAAAAAACTCAATAAAAATTATAGGATAATTTCAACATACTATAAAAATAAAATATCTATAAAAAATTTGAAAATTCACCAAGTAAAAATAGATTTAAAAAACCTAGATTCAAACACTTATCCTCTAAGTGAAAAAAATTTTGATTATATTTTTTTTCTATCTGGGAATTTAGATGGGAAATCCTTATTAGAAAATAATCATGAAAGTATTAATAAGACAATACAAATAAATTTCTCTTCACAAATATTGCTGCTTAAAAAAATTTTAAAATTTCAAAAGAAAAATTGTCAACTATTATTTATTTCTTCTATATCTGGAAGAAAAGGAAGTTACGACCCTGTATATGCTGCAACTAAGGGAGGCTTAATTGCTTTTTCGAAATCATTATCTTTGTGGATGGCCCCAAGAATAAAATGTATCACTATATGCCCAGGAGTAATTAAAAATACTAATATGTTCAAAACATTCAGCAAAGATAGAATTAAGTCTTTAAAGGAACAAACACCTAACAAAGAATTAGTAAATCCAGAGGATTTAAGTGAAATATTAATTGATTTAATGAAACCTCACTGGAGACATGCCAATGGTTCTATCATCGATATTAATGGTGGCATGTATTAAATGATTATTTTAAAAATTTAATTACTTTTTCCGAAGCGGAAACTACGTGATCTATTTTTCCCGAAAAAACATTTATAAATCCTTTTTCATTATAAACCCACGATGCTCTCTCAGCATTCTGGGTTGAATTTATAGTTCTTACACAAGTCAAAAATTTCTTAAATCTAAAATATTTTTTAAAATTTGGAAAATACTTTTTAATATCTTTTTCTACTAGCTTTCTTTTTTTGTGAAGGAATGAGTTATCTTTTTTTACTTTATTTAATAATTTTTCACATTTTGTAACATCATTATTAAGACCAAATCTAGAATGAAGAACAGAATAAATATTAAACTGGTTTTTTCTATACGGATATATTGTAAAGTATGGACCATCCATAATAGTTAATGCGGGAAAATCTAATTTTGAGTCATAAATTATAGATGATGTTACCTCAAAATTAATTTGATAACTTTTAGGTATAAACTTTTGAAAATATGTACAATTTACTACATAATCATAATATTCGTTATTAATTTTATATTTTTTTCCAACTCTTGAAATTTTTTTTACTTCAGTATTAAAAGAAATATAGTTTTTTAGTTTTTTAAAAAAAAAATTTTTTGCTATCTGCTCATTTATAACCATTTCGTTTGTTTTTATAGCTCCACTAACTGAACTAATTTTAAATTTTTTAGCATTAATAATTCTAAAATTTAAATTTTCAGCCCTCATTATTTGACAAAAAGTCTCAAAATCTATTTTACTTTCAGTATCTTTTGCTACTGCATAAATATTATTTTTAATTTTAAAACAAAATGAAGGATATTTTTTTAAAAATTTTTTAAAACCTATTTTTGATTGATGCCTGGTAATTTTTGATCTGGGATAATGAAAACCTAAATGTAACCTATTTTGATTATTTGAAGACGCTCCCTGAAAAATATCATTATATCTCTCAAAAATTTTAATATCATATTTTTTTAATTTAAGAATTTGATATGATATATGACAACCAAACCACCCAGTTCCAATAATAGCAATTTTTTTTTTCAAATCTAATATGTTCCAATTAATTTTTTAAATTTTATAAACAGAAATGAAATTAAGTTAAAAGGAAAATATAAAAAAATACCTTGATATGGCATAAATATAAATGAATATCTGTCTGCTTTTTCATTTACCATAATTTTTTTGGGATGTTTTAATGGAAATTTAATTTCTTTTAATGGTACACCAGGTTTTTTGGCTCTAGAGTTTGTGGCATTAACACCTAAACCAATATGAGAAGTTAAATTGCTATTAGGAGTAACCACCACCTGGTTATTTTTCCAAAGTGAAAACATAAATTGGTAGTCCCAAGTTTTTATAATTTTTTTATAAGTCTTATCAAAAATATCAGTCCAATATTCACCTTCTTTATTATACATTTTACTTTTCACTTGCCTCCAATCATCTGATTTTTTCCAGCTTGGCCATGTATTCATATTCACATCATAATTTTTCATAGTCCTTCTCCAACCTGCCCATCCATAAGTAGAAAAATACTTTGAAAAATAATAACTAGAATTCCCTCTTATTTTACCATCCTGAAAATTATTTCCATTAATCATAAGAATTTTTTTATTATTTTTATATTTTTCAAGCATTATTTCACAATATTTAAAAAAATTAGGATGAGCCAAACAATCATCTTCAAAAATTATTCCCTTTTTTTCTTTTGAAAAAAACCATTTTAATGATTTCACAGTTCTTCTTTTAATTCCAAGATTTTTTTTTGAATAGGATTTAAATACTTTGCACTTCCAATTGATTTTTTTAAAAATTTTTTTAACTTCATTGTTAAGTTTTTTGTCTTCTGAATTTCCAGGTCTTGGACCATCGCAGCCTATATATAATTTTTCTGGCCTATATTTCATTATTCTTTCAAAAGTTTTTTTTGTTAAATCAGGTCGATTAAATACCATAATTAATATAGGTACTTTTTTTTTCATTTAATATTTACTCTGAATAATGAATTTTATGTGATAATAAATTATTTACAGTTTTATCTTTTATTGGACCTAAATCAAATGGAATCCCAAATTGACGATCGGACTCATCTTGATTTGCCAACTTTATAACTACGTGATCCCAGGCATCAAGATAATCTATATCTTCTTTTTTTGTTTCTACTCTAAACTTATTGTTATTATAATTTTCAATAATATTTTTCATAGAACCTTCTTTAATTAAATTACCTATTATATATCTTTTGGCTCCAGGTCTTTCTAAGAATGCTGCCTCTCTCAAAATGTATACGTCACCATATAAATCTACCGCTACGCTTGCATGAGGTACACCAAAGTTATTATTAAATTCATCTTCAGTAACAAAACAATCTGCTAAACTCTTTTTTGTATATCCTTTTCTCAAGCCATCAAGTGCAAAACCATAATCAACATGTAGTGATTTAAGGAATGAACTATTTTTTATCTTTTTGTCTGTTTTTTTTAATAACTGCGATAGATTTATTTTTTCTTCAGTATTATATTTTTCGGAATTAACGCTAAAATCCTCTCTTAATGTTAAAAAATCAATATCATTTTTTTCAAATCCAGCTTCTTTATTCATTTCTATGATTTTATTAATTAAAATCTCTAGTTTTTCAATGTTTCTTTTTAAAATTATATAATTTAATCCGAATTTAGTTTTAGATCCTTTATCTTTTTTTAATTTTAAGTATTTGGGTATGTTTGAAAAAACTTGTTGATAACCATTTTTATGCTTTGTCGTTTGCAAATATTCATTATGGTCAGTACCATACAGAGATATTCTTAAATAATCTAAATCAAATATTTCTTTATTTTTATTCAATAATTTTTCTGTCAACATATAGGCATTGGTATACATTGAAGTTTTAAATTTTCTATCAGACAAGCTATTAATTATTTCTCCTATTTTAGGATTTGTAAGAGGTTCCAATCCACCAGATATATAAAACCTATGAGGATCATTATTTGGTGCTTCTTGGATAAGATTTTTATACATTTCAATGCCAGAATCTAAAACACTTCTGTTATATTTTGCCTCATAGTTTCTTCCACAAAAAGTACACTCAAACATGCATGATAGTCCAGGAAATAAACCTACCTTAAAGGGAAAATAGTTTTCTTTTTTATTAAATGCATCTAGTGAACCAGATTGAATAACTGGAAAAATTGTATTTTTAAAAAATTTTGATGCTAGACCAAAGTCAGTTATACATTTTTGAATTTCTGGGATTTTTCTGAGTATTGAATTATAATAAATTAATTCCTCTTTATTTATTAATAATCTTTTAGCAATATATGATTGTTTAACAAATGGGTCAGTAGCATTTAAGTGTATAAGTTTTGCTATTATATTTAAATTAATTCTTAATAATTCTTCATTATTAAAACTATTTCTTAAGTATCCTGTTAATTCGTTAACAACTTCATCAGGAATTTTGTTAAAATCGTCCTGATATAAATAATTTTCAAAATAATTAGTTACCATTGATAAAATATTGTAATTAAAAATCGCTTGTATACATAACTTTATTATAAATGTAAATTAAGCATTATATTTGCTAATATACCTAAAAGAATAATGAAAAATAATCCTTATAATAAGCCGCTATTTTTAGGTTTGTCTCACATTGGACAGGTTTATTCCATAGCATGGGCTAAGAAAGTAGGGCAATGTTCTGCTTTTGATTTTGAAAAAAAAAATTTAGCAAATTTTAAAAAAAAAAAATTTACTCAAGAAGAAAGAAATTTGTCAAATATAAAATTTGATAAAAAAAAAATTTATATTTGTAAAAATATAAATGATATCAAAAATTTTAAAAATATTTTCTTTACTTACGATACACCTCTTAATAACAAAGGTTATCCAAAAATTGCTTACATTGAAAATAAATTAAAAAAAATATTTACTATAAAATTTAAAAATAAAGTAACAATAATTATAACTTCGCAAGTTTATCCTGGATTTACAGATTATATAAAAGATAAATATCTAAATAAAAATAAAAAAATTAAATTAGTGTATATGGTTGACACTTTAAAAATGGGTACTGCAATTGATAGATTTTTGAATCCAGAACAACTAATTTTTGGATATGAGGGCAAAGACAAGAATGTAATATTAAATTTATTTAAAAAATTTAAATGTAAAAAATATATTAAATCTTTTAAAGAAGCAGAATTAATAAAAATTTCTATAAATCTTTATCTTTATTTTTCCGTAAATTTTGCAAATATTATGGATAATTTTTCAAAACAAATAGCTGTTGATTATACAAGAATTCTGGAAAATCTTAAAAATGACAAAAGAATTGGCATTAACTCATACATTAGCCCCTCTCCAGGTATTTCTGGCGGTCACTTAGAGAGAGATGTTTTTTACATAAAAAAAAACGATAATTTAAATATAAAAAGTATATTTTCAAATTTTGAATATTTTAATGATAAAAGAAAAAATGAGCTTAAAAAAATCTTAACAAATCTAGTTAAAAAAAAAACAATTAATCTTTTAATTATAGGTTTGTCATACAAAGATAGCTCATTTTCTACAGTAAATTCTATTTTTCAAAAGATTTTTGAAACTAAAAAAATTAAATCTTCATACTACGACTCATATTTTAAAAAAAATATTACTCAAAACAAAAAAATAAAAAAAAATTTAAATTTAAGAAAAGGAATTCATCAATCTGATGTAATTATACTTAATTATTGTAATTCTAAGGATTTTTTAATAATAAAAAAATCCTTCAATGAAAAAAATACTAGTAAATTTCTAATTAACATTTCACTTAAATATAAAAAAGCTTTAGAAAATAATAAAAATATAATCAACTATTACTCAAATAATCTAAATTAAAAATGAAAAGACCTTCATTTAATATTGGTATCATTGGTTTTGGAAATGTTGGAAAAAAAAGATATTTAGCATTAAAAAAAATTAAAAAATTTAATATTAAATTAAAATATATCGTTGATTTAAATAAACCTAAAAACATAGATAATAATATTCTTTTTTTAAATAATTGGAAAGATATTATATCAACAAAAGTAGATTTAATTATTATTTCTACACCTACTAAATATTCAAAAATTATAGTTAATAAACTATGTGATAAATATAATATTATTGTTGAAAAACCTTTAAGTAATAATTTAAATGAAATTAAAAGATTGGTAGAAAAAGCTAATAGAAATAAAAAGTTATTAAAAGTTGGTTACAATCTTAGATTTGACGATGGTCTGCTAAAAGCAAAAAGTCTATTAAATAAAAATGTAATTGGACAAATATATTATATCAAAATTTCTTATGCTAATGGTGCTGCCAAAACAAATTCAAATGACGTAGGCAGCCTTTTAGATATGGGCACACACTCAATTAATTTGCTTATTTGGCTTACAGAGATTGAGAAATATAAAGTCATAAAGTCTATTTCTCAAAAGAATGAATTTCTAAACAAAACGAAAACTGATAATGGCTTTATTTTATTAAAAGCACAAAATACTCACACTTTTATTCATCATGGATTTTGCAATTGGAAAAACATATTTAGCCTCGAAATTATAGGCTCAAAAGGTCTTATTAGAGTAGACTCTTTATCTAAATGGAAAGATGAAAAGATTACTTTGGGTCTAAGAAATTTTCCTGATGGTAAACCAAAAATAAAAAATTGGTTCTTTAAAGTCGATAATAGTTGGAAAAATGAACTAATATTTGTATTTAATCAGCTATTAAAAAAAAAGAATAATTACAAAAAAATTAACAGCGAGAGTATTAATACAATTAATATTATAAAAAATATAACTTAAATGTTTAAAAACTATAAATCTAAAAAAATTATTTCCTACAATAATGTAGATAAATTTTTCAAAAAATTTAAAAAAAAAAAAACTATCCTTTGTCACGGTGTTTTCGATATTGTGCACCCAGGACATATAAGGCATTTTGCACACTGTAAACAAAAGGCAGATGTATTAATTGTTTCACTCACAAAAGATGCATATATCAAAAAAGGAACCTACAGACCTATGGTTCCACAAGAATTAAGAGCTTTTAATTTATCAAGTTTAGAATTAGTAGATTTTGTAATAATTGATAATAATAAGAATCCTGACAAATTAATAAAAAAAATTAAACCTAATTATTTTGCTAAAGGTCTAGAATATGCAGATTTAAAAAATCCTTTGACAAAAAAGGAAAAAAATATTGTTGAAAGTTATGGTGGTAAAATGATTTTTTCTCCAGGAGATTATGTACTGTCTTCCTCAAAAATAATTCAACAAATGAAACCTGACCTAAAATATGAAAAATTAAGACTTTTAATGGATACTGAAAATATCAATTTTTTAGATATTAAGAAAATTTTAAAAAGCCTATCTAATTTAACTGTGCATGTATTAGGTGATACAATTATTGATACAAACAATTATTGCGAAGTAATAGGTGGGCTACATAAAACTCCTACATTAAGTATAGCCAAGGAAAGTTCAGAAAACTATTTAGGAGGAGCTGGAATAGTTGCGTCTCATTTTAAAAGTTTTTGTAATAATGTTTCACTAACAACCATGCTAGCAAATGATGCATGTGGAAAATTTGCCCTACGAAATTTAAAAAAAAATAAAATTCAGGTAAATTCATTTAGTGAGGATGGAAGACCTACTACTAACAAAAGTAGTTATTTGGTCAAAAATCACAAATTATTAAAAATTGATGAATTGGCTAATTTATCAATTTCAACATCAACTGTTGATAAGATATGTAAAATTTTAAAAAAAGATAAAAAACAGATTTTAGTATATTCAGATTTTAGACATGGAATTTTTAATAATTTAACAATGCCAAAATTTTTAGATATTGCTCGAACAAAAAAATTTAAGGTTGCTGATAGTCAGGTTGCAAGTAGATGGGGAAATATATCAGATTTCTCAAGCTTTGATTTAATTACTCCAACAGAAAGAGAGGCTAGATATTCCTTATTTGAGCAAGATACACCTATAAGAAATTTATTAGGAAATATCTCAAAAAAAGCAAAAGCAAAAAATGTAATCTTAAAACTTGGAGAGAGAGGGCTTATCTCAATGTCACAAAAAAAAAGTGATTATATTTCACTTGACCCATTTGTTGATAACTTAGTTGACAGCAATGGTGCTGGAGATGCTATGCTAGCTTATTCTTCATCAACTTTATACACAACAAAATCTTTGATTATTTCCTCTATAATCGGTCTAATTGCTGCATCTTGTAAATGTGAAAATAAAAGTAATACCCCAGTAAGTATAAATCAAATAATAAATAAATTTGAAAATATTCAAAAAAAATATGAATAGTTAAATGCTTAATAAAAAAAATATTTATAAAGATTTAAATCACGGTGGGTTCAGTAAAATAAAATTATTTAACAAAAGTGATATTAAGACCTTTAAAAAGCAAATAATTCAAAATTTAAATTCAAAAAAATTTATAGAACAAAAATTAAATGTAAATAACTTA
>MDTB01184988.1_pt1 | contig 10639 bp, 9 predicted proteins | sample 811161 | NCBI WGS metagenome assembly MDTB01 (sample SAMN05326650, study PRJNA326480) | marine metagenome | isolation source: seawater | place: Mediterranean Sea | collected 2009
ATGAGTGATCTTGCCATCACCCACCTCGAGAATATGCTCGATATGCTCATCCAGCGCAGGACCCGGATCGATCAGCGCTAAGGTTTCATTGCCTACTAAATAAGTATTGGTGCCGGGCCCAGTCATCGCGCCCGGATTTTGCGCTACTAGACGCCGAACCCGAGGCGATATCGAAACGGCTTCGTCATAAGCTTGCATGGTTAACCGACCAGGTTCGCGATATTGGCGACCGGGTCAACATCAGCGTCGTAGTCGACACCCGGAACTTCAAAGCCGAATAACTGCAGGAACTCTTCGCGATAGCCCGCAAAGTCGGAGAGCTCGTTGAGATTATCGGTGTCGATCTGCGACCACAGATCGGCCACTTCAGCCTGCACCTCGGGCAACAACTCAAGATCATCGACTCTCTGGCGACCCTCGTCGTCCAATGCCTTATCGCCATACATTACTTCGCGAAACAGGCGGTCGATTTGCTCGATACAGCCCTCATGGGTGCCCTTGGCCTTCATGACCTTGAACAAAATCGCGAGATAGATCGGCATCGCCGGTATCGCCGACGACGCCTGAGTCACCACAGCCTTTAGCACCGACACTCGGGCATCGCCGCCGATGCTCGCCATGCGTGCTCGGATGTCCATGACTCGCTTGTCGAGATCCTGCTTAGCTGCACCAATCGTGCCGTGCCAGTAAATATCCCAGGTGATTTTCTCGCCAATGTAGGTGTAGGCGGTGGTTTTTGCTCCTTCGGCAAGTACGCCCGCATCCGCCAGCGCCTCAATCCACATCTGCCAGTCTTCGCCACCCATTACCGCTACGGTATTATCGATCTCCTCTTGCGACGCGGCCTCGAGATGAAATTCCTGAATCGTTCCCTTGTCGGTATTGACGCCTTTTTGTGTCGCGGCGGAGCCGATGGGTTTTAAGGTCGAAGAATGCACGACGCCGGTCTTTGGATGGGTGCGTCGCGGAGCAGCGAGGCTGTATACCACCAAATCGACCTGACCGAGGTCCTCTTTGATGACATCGATAACCTGTGCTTTTACGTCATCCGAGAAGGCATCGCCGTTCACACTCTTAGCATAGAGCCCTGCTTCTTCCGCATAACGATGAAACGCCGCTGAGTTATACCAGCCCGCCGTACCCGGCTTTCGCTCGTTGCCCTCTTTTTCGAAGAACACACCAAGTGTAGAAGCTCCAGAACCGAACGCCGCCGTAATCCGAGACGCGAGTCCGTAACCCGTTGACGCCCCCAACACCAACACACGCTTAGGCCCGTCAGCAACCGTTCCCTTTGATTGTACGAGCTCTATCTGGCGCTTGACGTTGGCATCGCAGCCAATTGGATGGGTTGTTGTGCAGAGAAATCCGCGAACTTTTGGCTTGATAACCATGCGTCTAATACTCTCAAAATTTAATCGGCGAAAAGTCTAGCATGAGGGAAGCAATTCGTTAGAGACTAAGCGTGCGGTAATGACCGCATTCTTTTCACAATAATGGAGATCGATCATGGCAGAGCTCAACCCTATCCTTGGCCCCGCAGCAATATTAGCCGTGTGGTCCGTTCTAATCCTCTTAATCTACGTTGTCCGAGTGCTTGGTTCGGGTGCCAAACTTGGCGAGTTGCCCGTTGGGTACCGGGGGCCCGATAATGAAGCTGACGTGCCGGAAAAGATGAAGTGGACCCGGCACAACTACGAGCATTTGCTTGAGCAGCCAACAGCGTTTTATGCCGTAGTAGTCATTCTCGCGCTCGTCGGCGACGTGTCTACCACTTCGCTCTACGCGGCGTGGACTTACACAATTGCAAGAGTCCTCCACAGTTTGTGGCAAATGCAAGTCAATACCGTGCCCGTCCGGTTTGTACTGTTCGCGGTCAGCACAGCCGCCCTGTTGATACTCGGCGTTAACGCCGTGATGGCGACAGTCTAAGTACTGCTAAACGACCACCTCATCAGCCTGCATCACTCTAGTGGGCGGCTGGTGGGGCTCTACGCTCAATACCAAGTAATGACTCAAGCGGATAAGCATTAAATCGCCATCCTAGCCGCGTTATCATGTGCTTCAACGAACTCAGCGCGAGACGCGGTCAGTTATGAATGAGTCAGCAAAGCCCGTAATAGCGGCCATCGAAGCCGGGGGCACCAAAGTGCAGGTCGCAGTCGGCAGTGACTGGGCTCCGAGCGCCTACCGCACGATTCATACAACTAACGACCCTATCGAGACAATGGCGCAGGCCCTGGCAGCTATCGATGAATGCTCTGCCGGTAAAGCAATTGATGGCATCGGCATCGCGTCGTTTGGACCTATCGAGGTCAACCCGCACAGCGATCACTACGGGGTTATCGGCGTCACTCCCAAGACAGGCTGGCAGGGCTTCGACTATCGAAACTTTCTCGGTTCTCGTCTTGAAGCTCCTGTCGCTATTGACACTGACGTGAACGCGGCGGCGTTGGCCGAGTACCACTTGGGTAACCACAGCACCGAAGGTGGACTGGCCTACGCCACTATTGGCACTGGAATTGGCGTCGGTATTGTATCGGAGGGTAGCGTGCAGAACGGGTCTCGTCATCCTGAGATCGGTCATATTCCGCTCAGGCGACACCCGAATGACCGCGCGTTCACCAGCGTCTGCCCCTTTCATCCAGACTGTGCTGAGGGTTTTGCTTCGGGACCTGCGGTCATTGCTCGCTGGGGCCGCAGCTTGTCCGATTCGCTCGATAGCAGCGCCCACCGTAGCGAGGTCTTAGATGTGATGGGCGATTACCTCGGCCAGATCGCCATGAGTATCCTGCTACACCACCAGCCATCGACCATTGTTCTAGGCGGCGGCGTGATGGAAAGCGCCGAGCTCCTCACCGTGACTCGAAAGGCTCTCAAACGTCAGCTCGGTGGTTACTTTCCTGAGCTTGATAACGGCACCGCTATCGAACAGCTACTAGCCCCACCCACACTAGCTCCTGTCTCGGGAACGGCTGGTGCATTCCTGCTCGGTCTGCAGGCCGCTACCAACGGCAAAATCTTGTAATAAAATTACAAAATAGCGTTTTATTCGTCAAATAAATCGCAAAAAACGTATTTTTATTACATAATTGCAGCTCTGCAAAACCAAGTAGTCGCCGTTATGCGCACTGAAATAGTCAAAGTCACTGATGCCATTGAAGCGAGGAGTCAGGATCTCCGCGATGACTACCTCAGAGACATCGATGCGATGCGCGCCGGCGCCCCCGACAGGCAGCAGCTGAGCTGCGGCAACCTAGCCCACGGTATGGCGGCCTGCTCGAGCAATGACAAGTCGGTCATCAAGCTGATGGACTCTGCCAATATCGGCATCGTCACGGCCTACAACGACATGCTGTCGGCACACGCGCCCTACGAGACCTACCCAGAGCGCATCAAACAAGCCGCGCGACGCCTAGGCAGCACAGCACAGATTGCTGGCGGTGTACCCGCCATGTGCGACGGCGTGACACAGGGCCAATCGGGCATGGAGCTTAGCCTTTTCAGCCGCGACGTGATTGCTCAGGCTACCGCGGTCTCGCTGTCACATCAGATGTTTGATGCCGCGCTACTCCTTGGGGTCTGCGACAAGATCATCCCGGGACTGCTGATGGGCGCGCTTCAGTTTGGCCATCTCCCCGTGATGACAGTGCCGGCGGGTCCAATGCCTTCAGGACTACCGAACAAAGAAAAAATTAGGATTCGACAGCTGTTTGCCGAGGGCAAAGTCGGCCGCAAGGAACTGCTGGAAGCCGAAAGCCAGTCTTACCACTCGCAGGGCACCTGCACTTTTTATGGCACGGCCAACAGCAACCAGGTCATGGTCGAAGCGATGGGCCTACAACTACCGGGTAGCTCATTCGTTAACCCCGATACGCAACTGCGTGACGCGCTCACTGATTTTGCTGCCGAGCACGTTATCAAGATCACCGCCAAAAGCCGAGACTACCGGCCAATGGCCTCGGTGGTCGACGCGCGAGCGCTCGTTAATGCCATGGTGGCGTTGCTGGCATCGGGCGGGTCGACCAACCTATGTATCCATCTTATTGCCATAGCACGTGCCGCGGGCTATCGCCTCAATTGGTCTGATTTTGACGCGGTGTCCGCGGTCACCCCACTCATCGCGCGTGTCTATCCCAATGGTTCGGCCGACGTTAATCACTTCCACGCCGCCGGTGGTACAGGAGTACTGTTCAGAAATCTATTAGATGCTGGCCTAATGAACCCCGAAGCGTCGACCTGTTTTGGCGATAACTTTGGTGACTATTGCCAGGAACCGGTGCTCGATGGCGAGTCTTTGCGTTGGCGAGATGCCGCTGATCAGAGTCTCGATAAAGAAGTATTGAATGATGCGGCCAATGCATTTGCTTCAAATGGCGGCCTCAAGTTGCTCAACGGCAAGCTTGGCCGTGCGGTGATCAAAACTTCAGCAGTAGCCGATGAACACACCGTCGTCGAGGCGCCGGCCGTTGTGATCGATGACCAGGATGCGCTTAAACCGCTGTTTGAAGCCGGCGAACTTGATCGAGACTGTGTGGTGGTTGTGAGATACCAAGGGCCTTCTGCCAACGGTATGCCCGAACTTCACAAGCTCACGCCGATGCTAGGCGTGCTTCAGGACAAGGGTTATCGCGTCGCATTGGTCACCGATGGTCGCATGAGCGGTGCGTCGGGTAAGGTGCCCGCCGCGATCCATCTCACTCCCGAGGCCAAATTAGGAGGCTTATTAGGTAAAGTGCAAACCGGTGACGTGATTCGGCTCGACGCCAACACGGGGGAGCTAGGGGTGTTGGTCGATGACGACACACTTGCGAGCCGTGAACAGGCGGGAGCGCCATCGGCACCCAATACGGTTGGGCGCGGTTTGTTTTTTGCTAACCGCGGCACGGTAAATAGCGCTGAAGAAGGCGCTTGCTCACTATTTGGCTGATGCACAATGACTAACACGGCAGCGCTTTTGACAGATTCATACGGGCTCGTGGGCGATATTGGTGGTACCAATGCCCGCTTTGCGTTTCTGCGCCCGGGCGATGCGCGTCCGACCGAACTGGCCAAGTATCGCGTCTCCGATTACGACAATATGCACGACGTGCTCGCGCAGTTGATCAGAGACTGGGGCGCGGCCGATCTGCCTGCTACTGGCCCCGAACATACCTGTCTCGCAGTTGCCGCACCGCCTCATTTAAGCACCGTTAGCTTTACCAACAGTCCATGGCGGTTTGATCGAGAATTACTGGCATCGCATCTCGGACAATCATCCATCAGCATCATTAACGACTTTGCCGCGGTCGCGCGAGCACTGCCCGCTCTGACCCACAGCGATGTCGAGCAAATTGGTGAGGGTCGGTCCGAGGCCGCTAAACCCATGGTGGCATTGGGACCCGGTACTGGCACCGGCGTGGCCACGGTCACCTTTGATGCCGGTGGCAATACGATTGTGCTTCAGGGCGAAGGGGGACACGTCGATTTCGCCCCGATCACTGACATCGAATTCGAAATTTTGCGCAAACTGCGGGGGCGCTATGGTCGGGTGTCGATTGAGCGACTGCTCTGTGGTGCAGGCATTGTCAATATCTATCAAGCGCTATCTGAAATTCGAGGTTTGGCTGCCGATCTCGCGAAACCCAGTGCGATTGGCGAAGCTGCTCGCGCTGGCGATAAGCTATCCGCTGAAACCATGGCTATCTTTTTTGCTGTACTTGGATCATCAGCGGGCAATCTCGCCCTCACCGTGGGTGCGCGCGGCGGCGTCTTTATCGCGGGTGGTATCGCACCTCGCTATATCGACCTACTCCGTCAAAGTGACTTCCGCGCTCGTTTCCTTGCGAAAGGCCGATTCGGGGATTACAACGCGGCCATCCCAACTTCAATTATCACGCATACCGATCCCGGTCTTCTGGGGGCGGCCCTCATGTTAGGAGATCAGAACTCGTGACGGCTCAGTCCTACGATTTTTTAGACGATGCACCGGTCATTCCCGTTATCGCCATCAATCAAATTGAACACGCCATTCCACTCGCTGAGGCTCTAGTGGCCGGTGGCATCCGCAACCTCGAAATCACGCTGCGCACCGATTGTGCACTCGATGCCATCCGACTGATTGCGCAGGAGGTCGAAGGCGCATTTGTCGGCGCGGGTACCGTGTGTAACCCCATACAGTTCGAGCAGGCAGTATCAGCGGGTGCTAATTTTGTTGTGTCGCCAGGATCCTCAGCGGCATTGTTCGAAGTCGCCGCAAGCAGTGTGCCGTTGCTACCCGGTGCGGTCACCGCAAGCGAGGTGATGGCGGCACGAGAAGCCGGATTCAATATTCTGAAGTTTTTCCCCGCTAGCACCTCGGGCGGCGCGGCAGCGATCAAAGCGTTTGCGGGACCTTTTGGCGACATCAGGTTTGTACCAACCGGTGGTATCAACCTCGAGAATGCCATCGACTATTTATCACTTCATAATGTTCGTGCCGTTGGTGGCTCTTGGCTGACGCCCGCCGACGCAATAAACGACGAGCGCTGGGACGTAATCACCGAACTCGCGGTGACTGCGTCGCAGCTCGGGCAGTAGCTGGGGGAAGCAGACGGTGCTATCGGTTGATCTTATTATTTTTGGGGCTTCGGGCGATCTATCCGCCCGAAAACTGTTTCCTGCGCTCTTTCAGCTCGAGCGGCTGAACCTACTCGAGAACGATGTTCGAATTGCCGCTGTTGCGCGAACCGATCAGACCCTCGATGCTTTCTTACCAACACTTCGCAGCAAGATGTCCTCGTACATGGGGAACGACGCGCCCAGCGATGCTGAATGGGAGAATTTCACCCGCCGTTTTAGCTACGTATCGGTAAACTTCAGCGAGCCCGATAAATACGCTGGGCTTCGCGAGTGGCTCGATGACGATCGAATCAGCCTGTTTTACTTCGCGACACCACCGAGCCTGTTCGCACCGATTTGTGAGCACCTCAGCCAGACCAATTGCCTGGCCGGTGACTGCCGAATTGTGGTGGAGAAGCCGATCGGCGAATCCCTTGCTTCATCGGTTCAAGTGAACGAGACCCTGGCCAAATACTTCGACGAGAAGTCGATCTACCGCATCGACCATTATCTAGGCAAAGAGACGGTCCAAAACCTGCTGGTGTTGAGATTTGCGAATAGTTTTATTAATAGCCAATGGGACAACACCTGTATCGACCACGTGCAAATCACCGTGGGTGAGATGGTGGGTATTGAAGGACGTTGGTCTTATTACGACAAGGTAGGCCAGCTGCGAGACATGGTACAGAACCATTTGATGCAGCTCATGTGCCTGGTGGCGATGGAACCGCCAAACTCACTCGAAGCCGAAAGCATTCGTGATGAGAAGGTCAAAATTGTCAGGGCTTTGCGTCGCATCGACGAACAATCGGTCGAAGAAAGGGTCGTTCGGGGCCAATACACCAACGGCTGGATTGAGGGTGCCGCGGTACCCGGCTATCTCGATGAAGAGGGCTGCGCGCACGAGACCAGTGATACCGAAACCTATATCGCCATCAAGGCTCATATCGATAACTGGCGCTGGTCTGGGGTGCCGTTTTACCTGCGAACTGGAAAGCGACTCCCTGAAAAAGTGACCGAGATCGTTATTCAATACAAAAGCCTGCCACACAATATTTTTGGTGAGGACGCGAACATCCCCAATAAGCTGGTGATTCGTTTGCAACCGAACGAGGGCATCGAGTTGAGTATGGTATCGAAGCGACAGAGCTTGAAAGAGCGTATGGCGCTGCAAGCCCACCCACTCAATCTCGACTTCCGCGAGGGCAGCGATATGGACCGAATTCCCGATGCCTACGAGCGACTATTCCTGGATGCCATTAATGGCGATCAGTCATTGTTTGTCGGCCGCGACGAAATCGAAGAAAGCTGGCGCTGGGTCGATCAATTGATCAGCGCCTGTCAAAAACGCAAGGTTGAAGCTAGGCCCTACTACGCAGGTTCCTGGGGACCCGCCAAGGCAGAAGTCCTCATCGAAAAGGACTTTAGAAGCTGGCATGTCTAAGTCGTTTATTTTTTCCTCGAGAGACGAACTGGACGCCGCACTGGCAGAGGAAGTTAGCGCTTGCTTACTCACTGGTATCGAGGCTCACGGCAATGCGAGCTTGGTTGTCTCCGGCGGCAGCACGCCCAAGGGCCTATTTGCTGCTCTATCAACTACCAGGCTTCCTTGGGAGAAGGTCACCGTTCTCTTAGCCGATGAGCGTTGGGTGTCCGAGAGCCATGACGACAGTAACAGCGCCATGGTCAAACGCTTACTCCTCCAAGGCGAAGCAGCATCGGCTCACTGGATCTCATTCAATGCTGGGTCCGACGATGCGACCTCGGCACTCGCCAACGTCCGCGCGACCCTAAAAGCCATGGATACTTTTGATGTGGTTGTCCTAGGCATGGGTGGTGACTCACACACGGCCTCGTTATTCCCGTGCTCAGCAGAATTGTCAGAAGGCCTCACCACCTCGGACACAGCGCTGATGACACAGCCAACGACGGCTCCACACCGACGACTGTCGCTGAGCAAGCGCCGCTTACTCGACACTCGAATGGGTATCGTGCATATCGTGGGCGAAGATAAGCTCGAGGTTTATCGGCAGGCGACAGCTGCACTTGACTGTGATGAACACCCCATCAGCCACTTTGCGGAACGCGCACCGTTCGCGCTGTGGTTTTCTCCCTAGCGACACCGGGCATAGAACTTCCGCAATAAACGCCAACCTCGGACCATTAAGGTAAGCGTCTCGTTTGTAGCGACTTCTTCCATATGTCAAAGCGGTTGTCACACCGCGCGGCGCGGACAGTAGTGATTACGCACAAGTCTGACTAATACAACCGCAGGCCAAACAGCCTTTACGACACGCCCAAATCGACAAGCCGTAACCGCAACAATTGCAATTGCTCGAGATTAGTAAGCGACATAGAGCTCTTTGAGTTTGCTAAGGTCGTCATTGCTAAAACCTAACTCAGACGTTAGGTAGGCCTCAACTGCACCGTAGTCTTTTTCGATACCCTCGAGGGTGGCAACAATGAACGGGACACCCTCGGCAGTTACCAGCGGACTGGGACGCCGTGGATCCTTCCCTTCACCGAACTGCAGCATCATCGCCGCGAACCCGTTTGTTTTGGCCGCCTCCGTAAGATCAACACCGCCCGCCTCAATCAATGGTCGCCGAAAATCGGTAGATAGCAGATAGTCCTCAACAATTTGCTCTTGCGACACACCAAGCGACGCCAATAAAAGCGCTGAGGTCACGCCGGTCCTGTCCTGACCGGCAGAACAATTAACCACTAAGGGAGCTCTACCTTGGAGGAGCGCCTCAAAATAGAGCTTTAGCTGCGGTTTGATGGTGGTCAGCAGCGTGTCGTACATTCCACCGTGACCGTCGCCATCTTTCTGTTCCGAGACCTCAGCCGCCTGAGCCATCATTTTCACAATGCTGTACGGCACCCGCAAATAGTCGATGTGTGACGCTACTGCCCAATGATTGGGATAGAGCTGTACCTCTTCCGTCGAGCGAAGATCAACTATGGTTTTGAATCCAAAACTATCTAAGTAATTCTGGTCTTCGGCGGTGAGCCCGGTCATGGCGCCGGATCTAAATAACAGTCCTCGCTTGACCTGCCCTCCATCATTAGTGGGATAGCCACCCAGGTCCCTGAAATTACTGCCACCCTCCAGCGGTAACAAACGTCGATAACTTAAACTGAGCGAACCGGCGCTGTCGCTGTCGCTGTCCTCGGCGGCAATAACTTGATTTGAGAATCCAGCCAATAGGCCAAAAGTCACTGCGATTACTGCCGACACACATAAATGAGTGAAGCCGTTACGTAGTGTCATGAGTGTTTCATCCTGTTTGCTATTTTCAGCGCCAACAAAAATGGCGCCCTTAGGCGCCGATTGTCTGAGCTTCGATTTAGTAGTTTACGCGTATTCCCACCAAGTAATGCGAGCCGTAGCTTTCTGACTGGTTAATCGTACCGTTGCCAGCAAATCTCACGTCAGTTTCATCGGTAATGTTGTTAAAGTTGGCGTAAATACTGACTTCGCTACCGGCGATAGGCCGTTGGAACGTGTAGGAGATTTGGGCATCTAGTCGCTCCATCTCACCCCAAAACTCCTCTGGATCTTCAATAGGTGAAATCCACTCGTCACGATAGCTATAGTTGACCCTTGCGGACAAACCAAAGTTCTCATAAAAAACTGCTGCATTGTAAATGGTATCTGAAGTGCCGGGTAAGCCTACGGTACCACCATTGACGCGCTTGAATTCGCCATCGGCCAAAGTGAGATTTGCACTGAAACCCAGCCCTTCCACAATCTGGTCTGCAAAATAGATCGCGTTCAACTCAACACCCGAGAACGTTCCATCGGAACCGTTCAGGAATCCAGTGTACGCCCATTGCTCACCGGCGTATTCGGATATGTAGGCGCCTGCGTCAACCATACTGGAGTCAGCGTAGATGACATCGTCGATACCGCGGGTAAACGCTGCGACTGATAATAGCGACCCGCTGTCTAGGTAGTATTCCAGTGAGGCGTCTAGTCCAAATGAAGTCTCAGCTTCGAGCGTGGGGTTACCTCCTGAAATCTCCTTTTCAATAACGTCGATACCCGCTGCAGCGCGCC
>MDTB01188282.1_pt1 | contig 10639 bp, 8 predicted proteins | sample 811161 | NCBI WGS metagenome assembly MDTB01 (sample SAMN05326650, study PRJNA326480) | marine metagenome | isolation source: seawater | place: Mediterranean Sea | collected 2009
CAGAGGGGAGCAAGACAAAAATTTTCTTTATTTGTCTTAATTTTAATTTCAATAGCAATATTTTCTTTAGATACCACTGAATTAAAACCTGTAAAATTTTTAAGAAGTATATTAAACGATGGTGTTTATCGAATTTCGGCAATTTCTTCATCTCCAATAAAATTTTCATCTGCAACAAAAGATTTTTTTATAAAGCATATGTTTGTTTATAAAGAAAACGAAAGACTACAATCTGAAGTTCAAGAATTAAGGAAACAAAAATTTAATAGTTCTTACCTTGAAACTGAAAATAAACAATTACAAGAAGTTGTTCAATTAGATAAAAAAACGGCATTCACAACTGTTGGAGCAAAGATAATTTTGGACAAAAATAGTCCATACTTAAATTCAGTTATAATTAACAAAGGTTCTAATTCTGGAATTAAATTAGGAATGCCGGTTTTAAGCAAAGGAAATTTAGCAGGAAAGATTGTTGAAGTAAATTACCTCTCTTCTAGAATTTTATTATTAAATGATCTTAATAGCAAAATACCAGTTGTTATATCGCCAACAGGCGATCAGGCAATTCTTTCTGGTGTAGGAAAATTAAAACCAACTTTAGAATATTTACCAGAAAATTTTAAAATTACCGAGGAAAGTACGGTCCATACTTCAGGAAAAGATGGAATTTTAGTATCAGGAATATCAATTGGAAAAGTAGAAATAGACGAGAATGGACGAATATTGGTAAAATTATTTACTGATCCAACACAAATATTTCTTGTGAATGTAATTTTAGAACAAGCAACAGATATAGAGGCAATGTAAAGTGGCTATAAATTTAAAAGGATTTAAAGAAGGTTTTTTTCGTTTAGCGCCACTTTTATTGCTTGTTTACATCTGTATTTCAAAATTTCATACCCAGTTTTATCTTTGGAATATTTTTTCTTTTAATCTGCAATTTATAATTATCTATTATTGGATTTTAAGAGACCCTTCTATACTTGGGTACGGTTTCGTGTTTTTATGCGGATTGATAAACGATGTTGTTCTAAGTTTAACTCTTGGAACTAGTGCTCTTTCTTATTTATTTGTTTCTTTGGTAGCTGCTTATGTTAGAAATGCTACAGTTAGAAGCTCACTATTCACTGATTGGTTTACATTTGTTATAGCAATATTAGGTGGTAATTTGCTTTCATATTTTTTAATTAAAAATTTTACACAGATGGAAGCGCAGTATACTTCTGTTTTCTATAATTCTTTATTTACATTTATTTTATATCCAGTTTTTTGGTTTATTTTTGAATTATATAAAAAAGCTGTTAACCTGAGGTCACATGATTAGAGAAAGCGGTGAAAGCAAAATAAGATTAATCGGAAGAAGAATGTTTATAATTTCAGCAGCTAAAGCAGTTGTAGTTTTTGGTATTGTAGGCAGGCTTATATCGTTACAAATTAATGAAAGTAAAAAATATAAAACATTATCAGACAAAAACAGATTCCGAGAATGGAAATTCTCTCCACCTAGAGGTTTAATTAAAGATTATTTTGGAAGGGAAATAGCTTCAAATAAGCAAGTATACCAACTTCATATTGTTCCTGAAAATTCAGAAAATCTACAAGTCTTACTTTTTAGATTAAAAAATATTTTAAAAATGAGTGAAAAAGATTTATCAAAAATTAAAAAAAAAATTAGTACACAAAAACCATGGGATCCCGTAATTATATCAGACAATTTAACCTGGTCAGAATTTTCAAGAATTAATTTATTTTTACATGAGTTACAGGGTGCTGAGCCAGTAGTGTCGGTCGCAAGACTTTATGCCGAACCATCATCTGCTCATATTATCGGTTATGTATCAAGAGCTAGTAAGAAAGACTTACAAAATAAAGATTATTTAAAAAATAGAATTGCTACAGGAACAAGAATTGGAAAAACTGGTCTTGAAAATAAATTAGACTCCGAGGTCTTAGGAGATGTCGGTTATAAAAGGTATGAAGTAAATGCCTTTGGTAAAAGGATTAAAGAAATATCAATTAATCCCGGAAAAGCTGGAAAAAGTTTTAGAACAACTTTGGATTTAGAAACACAAGAGTTGGCATCAAATCTTTTAAAAGGTAAATCAGGGTCAGTTTGTGTTATGGATATTTATAGAGGCGATATTGTTACAATGGTTTCGTCGCCAATATTTGATCCAAATCACTTTGTTCATGGAATAGACAAGAAAAACTGGGATAAGCTAATTAAACACAGGGATAAGCCTTTAATAAACAAGGCTATTTCAGGACTTTATCCTCCAGGTTCTACAATTAAATTATTGTCAGCAATAAGCGCACTAGAAAATGATGTTTTTAATCCTAAAACAAAAATAAATTGTACGGGTTCGATCGAACTTTACGGAGAAAAATTTCACTGTTGGAAGAAAAAAGGACATGGATATATGGACATGAGAGAAGGAATGAAACAATCTTGTGATGTATATTTTTATGAAGTCGCAAGAAGACTTGGTATTGATCGATTATCTGAAACGGCAAAAAGTTTTGGTTTGGGAAAATCGGTAGTGGATGGATTTATAGAGGAAAGGTCTGGGGTTGTACCAGATACAAAATGGAAGAAAAAAAATATAGGAAAAAATTGGTATTTAGGCGAAACACTTCATGCTGGAATTGGGCAAGGTTATTGGCAAACAACACCATTACAACTATGTTTAATGACATCACAAATTGCTAATGGTGGTTATAAAATTGAACCAAGATTAATCTTGGATAAAAATCAAAATGATAAATTTTCTGGTTTAGAACAATTCATTGAGGATAAAAAAACTTATGATGAAGATGTAGTAAGTTTATATGAATTTATTTCACGATTTAAATATAAAAGCTTATTTAGAAATCCAGAAAATATAAAGTTTGTTAAAGATGCTTTATTTGGTGCAACTAATGAACCAGGTGGTACTTCATACGGATCAAGAATAACCAAAAAAGAATTTATTTTTGCTGGAAAGACAGGAACATCACAGGTTAAAAGATTTACAGCTAGACAAAGGGAATTAGAGATTAAAAATGAAGATTTACCTTACGAAGATAGAGATCATGCGTTATTTGTTGCTTTTGCTCCTTATCATGACCCAAGGTATTCTATTAGTGTAGTTGTGGAGCATGGCGGCTCGGGTAGTAAAAGTGCAGCTCCCATTGCAAAAAAAGTTATTCAAAAAGTTTTAGAAAACCATTCTCGAAGACAATCACAAAAAGAAACAGGAGAAACAACCTAATGTTTCGAAAAGGATCTATACAATCGCATTTAAATTTAAGAGATAAATTGTTTTCAATAGATCTTGTTTTATTTTTTTGTGTGTTAATTCTAGGTATAATAAGTTTCTTTGCAATGTATTCCACCGATGGAGGAGAATTTGCTTACCACACGAAAAGTCATATTGTTAGGTTCTTTGTTTTTTTTTCATTATTTATAGTAACATCTTTTTTCAGAACAAATTTTTGGTATAACTGGAGCATTCCTATTTATCTAGCAATTTTAGTATTATTATTTCTAGTAAAATATTTTGGTTTAACTTCCTCTGGTTCACAAAGATGGTTAGATCTTTATTTCCTAAATCTTCAACCCTCTGAACTAATGAAAGTAGGTTTGATTTTGTTTCTAGCTAAATATTATCATAGAATTTCTGCTGGAGATGTTAATAGAGCCAAATATTTGTTAAGTCCTATAGTAGCCTTAACAATACCTGTTGTTTTAGTTTTAACTCAACCCGATCTTGGAACAGCTTTTTTAATTGCAGCAAGTGGCGCCATTGTTATTTGGCTTGCAGGTGTAAAAATGAAATTTTTTGCTTATCTTGGGGCAGTTTTTTTAGCTGTTATTCCCGTAGCCATTTCTTTTTTAAAACCATATCAAAAATCTAGAATACTTACTTTTTTAGATCCTTCGAGAGATCCACTTGGAGCAGGATATCAAATAACACAATCTAAAATCGCTATAGGTTCTGGAGGATTATTTGGGAAAGGTTTTTTGAATGGATCTCAAAGTTATTTGGATTACTTACCAGAAAAACATACTGATTTTATATTTACATTATTTTCAGAAGAGTTTGGTTTTTTTGGTTCTAGTATAGTTTTGGGGATTTATGTTTTAATTACCTGGAGAATTGCTGGAATAGGAAATATGGTTAGAGACACATTTTCAAAATTGTATTGTTACAGTTTTGCAACAGCTTTCTTCATTTTTGTAGTAGTTAACATGTGTATGGTTTTGGGTTTAATACCCATTGTGGGAGCTCCTTTACCAATTCTTTCTTACGGTGGTTCTTCGATGATGGCTATAATGTTCGGATTGGGTATTGTAATGAGTTGTAAGATACATAAAGACCATCCTGTAGGTTAATACAACCATTAATCGCATATTTTGGCAAAAAAAATATAATTTTCCGGTTGTATTACTATGAATAATTTGCTCAAATAAGATTATGTTTGGAACAAAAAAACCAACTACACCAAGGCCGCTAAATGATTCAGGTAGATCATTAATTAGCGAAACTTTTTCTTTAGAGGGTACTCTTAGAACTTCCGGAGCTATTGATATTGCAGGATTAATAAAAGGAGCAGTTTATACCAACGATCTTATAATAAAAGAAACTGGCTCAGTCATGGGTCCAGTAGAGACAGATAAAATAGAAATTTACGGACATCTAGAAGGCAAGATTGTTGCAAGAACTATTGTAATAGGCGCAAGCGCTGTAGTTAAGGGTGATATTTTATTTAGCGAAAGTTTAAAAACTGAAGAAGGCGCTGATATAAATGGTTATCTTAAGAAAACAGAAAGTACTAGCCTTGAAGCCGCACAAGATGAATTTAAACTAGATTCTATAGAAGCAAAAGATAAAGAAAAAGAAAAAGAGAAGACTAAAAAAGGCCGTCCAAAAATAGTTGCTAGTAACTAGCCAAAAGCAGTACAATCTAACACAGTTAAATCATTCAAGTTTTGAGTTAAAAAAGATTTATGTCGACAAATAATTGTTCTTCAGTTGGTATAGTTGGAGCTGGTATCCAAGGGGTTTGCATAGGTCTTCAACTTTTAAAAAAAAATATCCCAACAACAATATTTGACCGCGAAGATCCAGGAATGATGGCTTCCTACGGTAACGCAGGGCATTTCTCACCTTATGCTGTTCTCCAACTTAATAGACCAGACGTACTGTATGATGTTCCAAAGATGCTTCTTAGTTCTTCTGGCCCACTTGCTCTTAAATGGAACTACATTCCAAAAATGTTTCCATGGATATTGCGCTATCTAAAAAATTGCAACAAAAAATCAATGCTACATACAGCAAAATATATGCATCAAATTCTTGACCTCTCTATGAGTTCTTATGAAGAAATTTTTCAAGAAATCGATACTACTAATCTTTTAGAGCAAAAGGGAATAATTTATGTTTGGACAAATAAAAATATTAAAAGCAGAGAATTAGAAATTAAAGTTAGAAATGATTTGGGAGTAAAACAAAAAATATTAAATGTTAAAGAGATTTTAGATCTTGAACCAAACATTAGACCAGTATTTTCCGGCGGATGTTATTATGATTATGCTTATCATGCTAAAGATCCTCATGGCATTTTAAAAAAAATATTTGAACTATTTATAAAAAAAGGCGGCAAGTTTATTAAAGAAGATGTGAAATCTTTGAAACAGTCAAACAGTAATGAAACAATAATCAAAACAGAATTAAAAGAGTATAAATTTGAAAAGTCTGTAATTGCTTGTGGTGCTTTTTCTAAAAAACTTACAGACCAACTTGGAGAAAACATTCCTTTGGATACCGAAAGAGGATATCATGTTCATTTTAAAGGAATGGAAAAACTTATAAGCAGACCGGTTATTTTTTTAGATAGAGGTTTTGGGTTAACCCCTATGAACCAGGGTCTCAGAGCTGTTGGTACAGTTGAACTTGGTGGTTTAGAAAATCCTATTTCAAAAAAAAGAATTCAGTACGTTATTAATTGCGCAAAAGAACTTCTTCCCCAATTAAAAGAACACGAAGACGAATGGTTAGGTTTTAGACCAACATTGCCAGATTTTCTTCCTGTGATCGGTCCATCAAAAAAAAACAAGAATATTGTTTATGCGTTTGGACATCAACATTTAGGTTGGACTTTAGGTGCAATTACAGGAAAAATAGTCTCTGGAATTTTAGCAAATGAGAGAACAAATTTAGATTTATCACCTTACAGTTCATCAAGGTTTGGATAAATGATCAAAATTGCAGTTTTAGATGATTATCAAAATATTTTTAAAGAATTTATTGATATTGAAAAATATAAAGATAAATACGACTTCCAAATTTTTACAAAGCCTTTTCAAAATGAGGATGAAACCTTATTAGAACTAGAGAGTTTTGATGCTATTTTTATTATGAGAGAAAGAACAAAAATAACAAAATCTTTAATTAATGGGATGAAAAATTTAAAATATATAATGACAAGTGGAATGAGAAATAAGGCTATTGATTTAGAAGAGGCAAAAAAAAGAAAAATTCTTGTATGTGGAACTGAAATTAATTCTAACCCTACTGCTGAAATTACTTGGGCATTAATACTAGGTTTAATGAGAAATATGAAACAAGAAGTAGATAATATGTTCCAGGGTTATTGGCAGACAACTATTGGGCTTGAATTAAAAGGAAAAATTTTAGGTTTAATTGGACTTGGAAAAATTGGTTCCCAAGTAGCCAGAGTTGGAAAGGCTTTTGGTATGGAAGTTGTATGCTGGAGCGAGAATTTAAATTTATCAAATGCGAACGAGCTCGGTGTATTACCTATGAGTAAAGAAGAGTTATTAAAACAGTCAGACATTATTTCTTTGCATGTAGTATTAGGTGATAGGTATAAAAATCTTATTACAAAAAAAGAGTTTGAAATAATGAAAAAAACTTCCTTTTTAATTAATACTTCAAGAGGACCGATAGTTAATGAAAATGATTTAGTAAACGCTTTAGAAGAAGATAAAATTGCAGGGGCAGGTTTAGATGTTTATGATATAGAGCCACTACCACAAGATCATAAGCTGAGATTTTTACCTAACGCTTTACTCTTGCCTCATCTTGGGTACGTTACCGAAGAAAATTATTCTATTTTTTTTAGTCAAATGTTAGAGAATTTAGAGTCTTGTGTTAATGGAACCCCAAAAAATCAGATAAAATAAACAAAACTAAGGGTTGTATTTTTATGTCAAATATCAGTATATTTATCCACAAATTTGTGTTTGATTCGTTTTTAGAGATAGGGAGAAATGAGAAATATTATAGGTTTGTTAATCCTTGGAACTTTTTTAACTGGTTGTTATTCCAGCTCTCTAACTATGGTTGGTCCAGCAACAGGAGTAGCTTCTGGAAAAGTTGGAGAATCAGCAATAACCTCCTCTTTTAATTATGTAGTTAAAAAGCAAACTGGAAAATCTGCAATTGAGCATGTTTTAACTGAATCACAAATTAAAAAAGTAGATAAAAATAAGTCAAAAATAAACCCTTGTAATAAAAACAAAGATTTATGTGCAGTTATCAATACAAGGATTGAGAATACTAGAAAAAAACTATTAAATTTAAATTTACAAGCTAGAGTAGAAAAAAAACATCAAGAGTTTCACGCTAAACCAAAAAAGTAGCGCAAAATTATCACAACCCAAAGTTTAAATTATATCCAAATTTTTTATTAACAGGTGCTAAAGATTTTATTTTAATATCTGATCTTTGTGCTATTCGAACAGGATGAGTAGAATAATACTGCCGTCACTATTTCTAATATTTTTATCAGGATGCTATCAATCTTCCCTGACCTCAATGATTAATGTCGCTGGGCCAGCAGCCGGAGCTACACAAGGAAGAGTAGTTTCTTCAGGTATTTCAAGTGGATTTAGTTACGGAGTTAAGCACAAAACAGGTAAATATCCCATTGAACATGTACTAAAAAGAAAAAAAGATAAAGTCGTAAATAAAGTTGTTTTATTAAGAGATGAAGCAAAGAATAAATCTTTAATTATTAAAGACAAAGTTGTTAAATCTTCAGAGAAAATTATAAGTAAAAAAGATAGTTTTAAAGAAAATAGCAAAGATAAGCTTCGTTGGGTTTTGAACATAAAAGAAATCAAAAAAGTTCCCCAGGACGAGGTTTTTGCTGCCAATAAACCCCGTTATTCATATTGGTCTAAGCGAAAATAGCCTAATTTTAATCATTTAAATCCGTATTTAGTTATCATATTCTTATTTTATGAAATCTAAAACAAAAGTCGTAGTTATTGGGGGTGGCGCTGTAGGAGTAAGCACTCTTTACCATCTTGCAAAAAAAGGTTGGTCTGATGTTGTTTTAGTCGAAAGAAAAGAGCTAACTTCAGGATCTACTTGGCATGCAGCTGGGTTGTTGCCGCTTTTTAATATGAGTTACTCTGTTGGACAACTGCATAGATATGCTGTGCAATTGTATAAATCTTTGGAAAAGGAAACAGGAAAGAAAGTAGGTTTTAGTGTTGTTTCAAATATTCGTCTTGCACAAACAAAAGATCGAATGGATGAATATCATCAGTATGCTGGGGTAGCTAAAACTATTGGTGTAAATGTAAAATTTTTAAAACCCGAGCAAGTTAAAGAAATTTGGCCTCTATGCAACATTGAGGGTTTAGTGGGTGCCATTCAACACCCTGAAGATGGTTATATTCAGCCTGCCGATCTTACCCAAGCTCTTGCTACTGGTGCAAGAAATCTTGGTGCAGAAATTTATAGAAACACGACAGTTATTGGAATTAAGCAGACTAAAGATGGGTGGAATGTTGAGACAGATAAAGGGGTAATTTTATGTGAACATGTTGTTTCGTGTAGTGGTAACTTTGCTAGACAAACAGGAGAGATGGTAGGTATTGAAATTCCAGCGATTCCAGTTGAACATCAATATATTGTCACTGAACCTCATCCAGAACTACAAAAAAGAAAAAAAGAAGGAAAACCTGAAATGGGAGTTCTTAGAGACAGCGATAACTCTTGGTATATGAGAGAAGAAGCTGGCGGATTTATTTTAGGACCATATGAAAAAGGTGCACCGTGTTGTTATGTAAATGGACCTTCTAAAGATAGTGAATACGAATTATTTCAAGAGGATTTAGATCGATTAGCCCCGCATATTGAAGGAGCTATTAAAAGAGTCCCAGCTTTTGCAGAAGTTGGAGTTAAAAAGGTTTATAATGGTGCTATTTGCTATACCCCGGATGGAAATCCAATAGTCGGTCCAGCTCCAGGGCTAAAGAATTTTTGGATAAACGATGGACATAGTTTTGGGATCACAGCTGCTGGTGGAGCCGGATGGCAATTAGCAGAATGGATGGTTGATGGCGAACCAACAATAGATATGCTTGGTGTAGATCCTAGAAGATACGGTTCTTACGTGACAAAATCTTATTTGATGAAGAAAAACGAAGAGGCCTATGCGAATGTATTTACAATTCATTATCCTGATGAAGAAAGAGAAGCTGGAAGACCATTAAGACAAGCACCATGCTACGATCGCCTAAAAAAATTAGGCGGAGTATTTGGACAAAAATTTGGATGGGAAAGAGCAAACTTTTTTGCAACAGATGGAGACAAGCAAGAAGATGATTGGTCATTCAGAAGATCAAACTGGTTTAAGAATATTCAAAAAGAATGTAAAAATGTAAAAGAGAATGTCGGACTACTTGACATGACAGCGTTTGGTAAATGTAGAATTAAAGGACCAGGTGCGGAAGAATTTTTGGATAAGTTAGTTGCTAATAAACTTCCAAAAAAAATTGGAAGAATTAATCTTTGTCATGCACTAAATACTAAAGGTGGCGTACATTCAGAATTTACAATTATGAGAGAGGCAAAAGATAGTTTTTATCTAGTTTCTGCTGGAGCCTTTCAATGTTTGGATCATGACTGGATACACAAGTGGATGCCAAAAGATGGATCAGTTCAATATGAAAATTTAACAAATAGTATGGGAGTACTTGTTGTCTCAGGACCAAAAGCAAGAAAACTTATGCAAAAAGTTTCTAAAACAGATTTTTCTAATGAAAAATTTAAATGGTTAAGTGCGCAAAATATTAATATAGGGTTAGCTCCTTGTAATGCAATGAGAGTTAATTTTGTTGGAGAGTTAGGTTGGGAGTTACATCATCCAATCGAATACCAAAATCATATATTTGATAAACTTATGGAAGCTGGAAAAGAATTTAATCTTAAGCCATACGGTATTAGAGCCATGAATAGTTTAAGAGTAGAAAAATCTTATAAGTTAGTAGGCACCGAACTTTCTATCGAGTACGCTCCATATGAATCAGGTTTAGATAGATTTATTCATCCAAATAAAGGTGATTTTATTGGACGTGCGGCATTAGATAAATGGAGAGCTAAAGGTTTTTCAAATAAATTGGTAACTATGGAAATACACGGTGTTTCAGATGCTGATGTTTTAGGAAATAATCCAATTTATGAAAATGGTTCTGTTGTAGGCAGAGCAACTGGTGGAGATTACGGTTTCAGATTAAATAAATCCATTGCTCTTGGAATGGTTAAGCCAGCGCTTGCGACAACTGGCCAAAAATTAAAAATTGATATTTTGGGAAAAATGCACGACGCTACAATTTTGG
>MDTB01213389.1_pt1 | contig 10639 bp, 9 predicted proteins | sample 811161 | NCBI WGS metagenome assembly MDTB01 (sample SAMN05326650, study PRJNA326480) | marine metagenome | isolation source: seawater | place: Mediterranean Sea | collected 2009
AGTAAACTTTTTTTTCTATACACTCTCTTTAAATGCCCCTTCAGTTTCTTTAAATTTTTTTGAACAATTTAATTATATTGAATTAATAAAATTATCACTCTTCATAAAAATCTCAGTTATTATTATAATTTTATTTTATCTAAAAAGTTTTAAAAAGAAAAAAGTAAACCAAAAATATAATTTATTTATATTTTTAAAAAAGTACTCTAGATGGTATCTTGTACATTTAATTAATCAGCAAATCTTTGACTTCGTTGATAAATATTTAATAAAAATATTTATTGGACCAGTAGCGCTAGCAATTTACAGTATACCATACCAACTAGCAGGAAAAATTACAATTTTTTCCAAAAGTATTTCTGCCGTACTATTGCCTGAAATTTCAGAAGGTAAAGATAAAAAAAATTTTAATTATTCAATTAATATTTATGTTTTTTTAATATCAATTTTACTGTTGATGTGTTTTCCTTTTTTAGAAAATTTCTTAAAACTCTGGCTTGGTAATCAATACACTGTTGAAATATTGAATTTAACTAAAATATTTTTAATAACTGCGTGGATATCAGGAATATCACATATTTTGATATCTTATTTCGAGGGAAAAAAGAAAGTTAAATTTAATTCTATGCTGGAAGTATATTTAATAACACCATTTATCCTAATTTTAATTTTAATCCTATTTCAATTTAAAAATTTAATATTAATTTCATTTGTATTACTAATTAAAGAATTAATTTTAATATTTTTTAGAGCCAACAAGATAAGATATACAATTAATAATATAATTATTATTTATCTAAATATTTTTATGGTATTTTTAAATTTGTTAGTTAGCATTTATTTTGATGTATATTTTTATCTTTCATTTTTATTATTAATTTTGACCAATATAATAATATTTTCACATAAATTAAAAATATGAAAACAGCTTTTGTATGTTTTTTTCCTGTAATACCTACAAATATGGGATCAGCTGAAGTGATCAGAAGTTTGTTTATCTCTTGGCCGGGTAAAAAAAAAACTATTTCAAATTTCACATCTAGAGAACAAAAAGAAATCGTTTTTAAAAAGTTTTAAAATTTTTCGAGAAAAACCATTGTTAAAAATTATAACTATACCTTTTTTAATGTATTGTGTTTTTAAATATCTAAAAGATGAAAAAAAAAAAATAATAGTAATTGAAGGACCCAGCTGGATAGGCTACAGTTTTTTAACTTTATTAATTATAAAAATATTTAATCCTACTATTAAAATTATATATCATTCGCATAGTATTGAGTATGAGGTGAGAAAAATGAGTTCCTCTAGAATAATTATAAATTTAACAAAATTTTTAGAGAGCTTTGTTTATAGATTTGCCGATATAGCCACATCTGTTTCAGAAATAGAAAAAAAAAAGTTAAATAAATTATATAAAGTTAATACAACTAATTTAAATAACGGTATTTCAAAAAAAATTATTAATTTCTCAAAAAAAAAAATTATTAACTTAAATTATGTAATTTATTGTGGATCTTATAAATATTTGCCAAATAAGTTAGCAATAGATTTTTTAATCAATAAAATAATGCCCTCTGTAGTTAAAATTTATCCAAAACTTAAATTAGTTCTTACGGGGGGAGGATATGAAGGTAAAGCAAATTTTTTAATTAATTTAGGGTTAGTAAAAAAAAGAAATTTATTCAATTTAATATATAATTCTAAAGCAATGTTGGTTCCTCTTGATAAAGGTACTGGTACAAGAATAAAAATAATTGAAGCGTTGTCTTTAGGCAGCATTGTATTGAGTACACCAAAAGGTGCTGAAGGAATTAAATTAAAAAAATTAAAAAATAAAAATCTTTTTATTGCAAGTAAAAATAAATTTATTGGTGAGATAAAAAAAATTTTAAAGAAGAAAAAAAGTTACATCAATTTAAAATATTTTCATGAAGAATATATGATGGAAAATATTGTATTAAAATTTTTTAAAGAAAAAAATGTTAAAAATATTTTTAAAAAAAATTAGCATTTATCTATCGTTTTATTATTTTAATATAATTAACTACGATCAATACAAACACAAAAAAATTTCTATATTTTTGAAAAAAGAAATTAATAACAAATATAAAATAAATCCTAGACTTAAAACTCACATAAAACTTTCTAAAGAAATTTTCAAAATCATAAACGAAAAAAAATTAAATAATTTTCTTAGAAATCCTATTGTCCAAAATATATTTTTTATACACAATAGATTTTTCATCTTCAAAGAATTAAATGAATTAAAAAGAGATAAAAATTGGAGTCATTGGAAAAAAATGTTGATTGAAAATAATATCGGTAACCCGATAAGATATTTTTTATCTCCAAGGACAAGTGGAAACCGAATAAGACAAGTATATATTTTAAAAAAATTATTTGATATTAAAAAAAATATTAAAATTAATAACATTAAAAATATAATTGAGCTTGGTGGAGGCTACGGATGCATGGCTCAGATTTTCTATAATTTAAAGTCATTAGATAATTATTATATCTATGACATGTATGAGGTTAATTTACTTCAATACTACTACCTCAAAATGAATAATTGTAGACCAAACTTATTTAGAAATGATAGAGGAATTGTTCTGATAAATGAAATAGAACATTTAAAAGAAATTTCAAAAAACAAAAAAATTGATTTATTTATAGCAAATTGGTCACTATCGGAATTTCCATTAAATTTTAGACAAGAATTTATCCCAATAATAAGATTATCTAATTGCTCTATAATAAGTTTCCAAGAAAAATTTGAAAAAATTAATAATTCAAAATTTTTTAAAAATTTAGTAAAAAATTTAAATAAAAAATATACTTACAAATTTATTAATTTTGATCATTACAATAAATCTCCATTTAATAACACTAATCATTGTATGTTAATTTTATCAAAAAAATGAACAAAGAAGTTAAAATTTTTTATTTATCTTTTCTCTTAAGTTGTTTATTTATATTTTTAAGACTAGAAATCATTTACGGCTCAGATATTAGAGCACCTTTTACAGATGATTTTTATTATTATCTTACAACTTCAAGAAATTTTATAGAATTAAATAGAATAACTTTTGATCAAGTTTCTTTGACTAATGGATTTCAACCTTTGTGGTTTTTTATAATAACATTTTTGAATTTTTTTATTTCTAATGATATTTGGCTTAACTCAGTTATTATAAATTTGATCTTTCTTTTAAGTTTTCTTACTTATTTAAATTTTCAATTTTTTTTTAAAAAAAATAACTATAATAATGAAGATTCTAATTTTATTTCAATCTCAATTTGTTTTTTATCACTCTTTTTTTCTAAGAATGGCATGGAGATTTCTTTGGCAATTTATTTATTTTCCCAAAGCTTAAAATATTTTAACAAAAACCTATTCATTTTTTGTATTTTTGGAATTTTAACTTTTTTAGCTAGAATAGAATTTGCTATATTTTTATTTTGTAATTTTAAGTTATGAACTAATTTTAAATAAAAAAATATTAAAAATAAATTATATTAAAAAAATCTTAATATTTCCATGCTTCATTATTTTGTATTTATTAATTAATTATGCATTTTTTCAAAGTTATTTTCCTGAAAGTGGAGTCGCAAAAAGTTTAACAAAACAATTAAAATTTAATTTAGAAACTTTTTCTTTCTTAAAGAGTCAAGCTTTGGGAATGAAATTTATCTCTTTGATGTTTTACTTGAATTTAATTGGCTTATTATTTTTATTTTCTAATAAAATAAAAATATTTACTAAATTTTCACTTATAACAAATTTACTTTTTTTCTTAAGTAATAGTTTAAGATCTGCTTGGCCTTTGTGGACATGGCATTTTTTTTTCTTAAGTATATCTACACCATTAATTATAAATGATTTCACTAAAATTATAAAAATTAATTTTTTCAAATATAAGACAATAATGGTGTCGCTTTTTTTTGTATTTGCTTATTCAATTTTACTATTTAAAAATTATGGAGCAAATAATGATCATATACTAAATTTAGCTATTAAAATTTCTGATCATTATAAATCTACCAAACACAAAACATTTGCTATGGGTGATATGGCTGGTAAAACGTCTTATTTGCTGAATAAAAAATTATTCCAATTAGAAGGATTGGTTGGTGGTTACAAGATTATAAAGCATATTAGTAACGAAAAAAGTTTATGCTCAATATTTTCAGAAATGGATGTAGATATATATTTGTCATCAAAAATTATGAAGATTGATGATAAATATTATGTGGAAGAGCCCTCACAAAATTCTCAAAATGTAAAAAAAATGAAATCATTCATGATAAATGAACCTGAAGCTATATTTAGGTCTGGAAAATTAGAAATCTATGCTTTTAATGTAAAAAATAACTCAAACTGTTTAAATCTTAAAATTCAATAGATGAATTATATTAACATGATTTTAGATATAAATATTTTACTTACCTCCTTTTTTTTAATTTTTATAAATTATTTAATTCTTTTAAATAGAAAATTAATTGCAGAAAAACTTAAGATATATGATTATCCAAATAATAGAAAAATACACAAAACACCCACACCATTAATTGGTGGGTTGTGTATATTTGTATCACTGATTATTTTAAATTTTATTTTTTATTTTACAAACTCAGTTGAAATTAAAAATTTTTTTATATTAATTTTTATATATTCACTTTTTTTTTTTATTGGACTTTGGGATGACATAAAAAATTTAAGTCCAAAAATTAGAACACTTTTAATTTTAATAGTTATAACTTCTTTATTATTGCTAGATGAAAATTATTTAATCGAAGAACTTAGATTTAAGTACTCTGAAATAATAATTGAATTGAATTATTTTAGTATAATATTTACAGCATTTTGTTTTTTTGCATTATATAATGCTCTGAATTTTATTGATGGATATAATGGCATAGCAATTACTATTTCAATTTACTGGTGTTCTTTTCTTTTCACTAAAAATAACAACTTAATATATTTTTTTATTTTTTTAATTTTATTTTTAATATGTTTATATAATTTATACGGAAAGCTTTTTCTTGGGAATTCCGGCACAAGTATATTGTCTATTTTTTTTAGTCTATCGTTAACGGCTGATTATAATTTATCAAGAACAATATATTCTGATGAAATATTGTTCATATTGTTTTTCCCAGGTATTGACATGATAAGAGTAACATTAGGACGTATAATTAATAGGAAAAAAATCTACAACCCTGATAAGTCACATTTTCATCATTACTTACTTTACAATAATTACAAATATGTTTGGCAAACTATGATTTTTTTAACTTTGCTTCCTTTAATTTTACTCGAAATTACTAAAAATACTTCAGTTACATTAATAATTTCGATATTAATATATATAACCATATTTTCTTTGCTAAAAAAAAAATCTAATTATATAAAAAAAATTAAATGAAATATTATGTATATAATAACTCAAAACAGATATTTTTAAGCGTTGTTTGGTTTTCTTTTTTTTTCTCTATAAATCTAAACCCATTAGAATTTAGCAACTTTTCTATATTAAATAAAACAAGATTCTTGATGCCCTTAGTGCTTGTATTGTGCTCAGTAGTGTTTATTAAAAAAATTTACTATAAAAATTTAATTGAAAAAGAATCTATTGTTTTCATAATGATTTTTTTTTTGTATTTTTTTTTTAATATTTTGAATGAAGATAATCATTTGGCTAATTTATTTTGGCCAATATACATGTTCCTAGCTTATTTCTTTATTTCATCAATCACAAATGCAAAAGAGAGAGAGAAATTAATTAAATTTACTATTTTTATTTTATTTATTGCTTTCACTTTTTATTTTGCCCTAGGACTTATAGAAATGATAAAGCACAAAAACCCTAATTTTTATGGGATTTTAGGAAATAATTCTAGTTATAGCGGAATTAATTATCCTCCTAGATCTTCTGGGTTAGCAAGAATGGCTATAATTTTATTTTCATATTTTCTTTTATACTACCTGATAAAAAAATCAGAAAACAGCAGTGGATATAAAATTTTAATAATGGTTTTAATATTTTCAACCATATCAAACATATTTCAAGCCAGAACAATATCATTTATATTTGTGATAATAAATTTAATACTGATTTTTTTTTATTTCAAAGATTTTTTTTCAAACAAAAAAATATTTATATTTACACTTATATTGCCATTAATTTTTAATAGTGGTTATAATTATTTTAAATATAATTACTTTGCTCAATTAAATATTGATAATGATTCATCTAAAACATACAAAACAGGTATAGATTTACTTAGTCATTCTTTGAAAAATTCAATAATTAGAGATCAAACAGACTCTAATGGAGATTTTTCATCTGGGAGATTTTATAATTGGAATAAAGCAATAAAGTTAATTGAAAATGAACCTTTAATTGGTCATGGAGCTCAATCAGATAGAATTTTTTTAACGCAATCTGTTCATAATGCTCTAATATATACTTTACTTTGTGGAGGACTAATAGCAGCGATATGTTTTTTTTTAATTTATCTTAGAACATTATTTTTTTTTATAAAATTTTTGACAATTAAAAAATTAAGATTAAATTTTCATTATAGTTTATGCTTAGTATTAATTATTATCTTATGTCTCAGATCAATTCTCGAAACATCATTTGCAATTTTTAGTATAGATTATCTCATTTTTATAATAGCTTTTTCTCATTTAAGTAATTTTGTTAATAAAAAAAATAATGCATAAAATATATTATTGGGCTAACGATACCCAACAAAATTCTGGGGAAGGTATTTTAGCTTTGCATTTCCTAGATTTGTTAAAAAAAAAATTTAAAAATTACAAATTAGTCAATTTAAACAATTTTAGAAAAAAAAATAATTTTGTATATAATTATATATTGCTCATCTGGGGTATAATTCTAATTTGGAAATATCACTCACAAGGACACAAAGTTTGTTACATTAATTATCTTCCAATTTGGAATATTTTAATTTTTTTATTATTACCTAAAAAAACTATCCTTGGACCAATCACTGGCACAATAACAAAGAAAAATATTTTGTATAAACTTTTATGTATTATTGGAGCATTTATTCTTAATAGAAGAAAAAAAAAATTACTTTTTTCTCATAGTCAACTAAGATTATATTTCTCAAATAACAAAAAAAATTATTTTAACTTTTTATTTTATAAGTTTAAAATCAAAGCTAATACTACCAAAAAAAAATTTGAATTTGTTTTTTATTTTAAAGATAACAATAATAAAGGAAATTATTTTTTAATTGGTGTATTAAAAAATTTATCAAAAAAACACAAAATTGCAGTAATTGGAGATAATTTATCAAAATTTATAGATAACGAAAACATAACGAATTTTGGTACTTTAAATAGAAATCAAGCTATTAAAGTTATTAGTTCTGCAAACTTTGCTATAACGTCAAAAGAAAATCATTTTAGTTTTTTTGCACTAGACTGTTTATCTAGGGGTTTGAAAGTATTTTATAATAAGGATTTAAAAGTATACAATGATATAAAAACTAATATGTTTATTCCTATAAATTTTGCAAATTTAAATGATTCTATTATAGCAATACAAAAAGAAGTTTCTAAAAAAACAAAGAAAAAGAATTTTTTAAAATTTGAATTAAAAAATTTTAAACATTATATTGATAATTAATTGTAGAAGCCAGATTTACTTAATTTTAGGTCAAAATTTTTATTAGTGATTTATAGGTCAAAAACCATTTGAATTTTTCAGATTGTTTAATTCCTTTTTTAATTAACGATTTTCTTAGATGAGGACTTTTAATTATTTTTTTCATTTTCTTAGCTATATCTTTATGATTTTTAGGATTAAAATAAAGAGCCGCTTTTCCGTTAATTTCAGGGATAGCTGAGCATTTGGAAATTAGAACTGGAGTTTTATTCTTCATTGCCTCTAGAGATGTTAAACCAAAAACTTCACAATAAGAACTAAAAATATAAAATAATGAGTTTTTATAAAATTTTTTCAACAAGCTTTGATTTAAATTTTCAAAAAAAAATATTTTATTATTATCAAAATGATTTTCTACATATCTTTTAATTTCATTATAATAATTTTTATCTAAAATTTGCATAATCAACACTAATTTAATATTTTTAATTTCATAATTTATTTTTTTATAAGCTTTAAGAATTTGAAAAAAATCATGATATCTCACACATGAAGATACTGATAAAATATATTTATGTTTAAAATTAAAACTTAAATAATTATTTTTCTTATCTACATTTGCATCTTCTTGAGCTCCAAGATAATTTACAAATATTTTTTTTGAATTTAATTTTAATTTTTGTATTATTTCTTTTTTTGCAAAATTAGAATTAACAATTAACTTGTCAGCTAATTTAATTGACAAAAACATTAAAAATTTAATTGTTAAATTTTTTATTTTTGATCCTGGCATTTTATCAAGATAAACCCAAGGTAAGTTCGTATGAATATTAAGAAAGATTTCAATTTTATAAAGTTTACAAATAAAAGGACAATAATTCATCGAGGAATAAACTCTATCAATATCTAAAAGTTTTAATTCAAATGGAAATATAATCTGCATCCATATAATTTTTAATACATTAATACCCAAGTAGTTTGGCTTAACAACTAATTTTATATTTTCAGGAATTTTATCTATCTTTATATCTTTCAAGTAATCTTTCGTGGTGAAAATGAATATTTTTGTCTTAATTTTATTTTTTAAAAATTGCCTTAGTAAATTTACATTAAATGATTTTGTTCCACTTTCTAAATTAGTACCAACTAAATCAAGACCTAGTATCATCTTTGTTTGTTATGTTTCTTTTTTCTTAATAAATATATAAGCTTTAAAAAATTTTTTTTGATATAATAATATAAAAAACTTAAAAAATTATTATCATAAATATTAAAATATGTCAGTTACATTGGGTTTAAATTTTAATCATGCAGATTCATCAGCTTGCTTATTTGTTGATCAAAAATTAAAATTTGCATTAGAGGAAGAAAGAATAAATCGTACAAAACATTGGGCAGGGATACCTTTTGAGTCTATAAAATATGCACTCAAAGAAAACAATTTGGAATTTAATGATATATCTAATATTACAGTTAATACAAATCCTAGATCAAATTTAATTAATAAAATAATTTATTTTCTCAAGAATTATATTTCTGGTAAAAAAAAATTTGAAATTTTAAATAGGTTTAAAAAAAAATTACTTCTAACAAATGAATTGAATAATTATTTTAATAATAGCCATGGTAACTTTAGGCTACATTATATTGATCATCATATTTCACATATATCAAGTGCATTTTATGCTTCCTCATTTAATGACGCAATCGGTTTATCAATTGATGGATTTGGAGATTTCTGCAGTTTGATGATTGCGGACTGTAGAGACAACAAAATTAAACCAATTGAAAAGCTTTATTTTCCAAATTCTCTAGGTCTACTTTATGAGGCTTTTACTCAATTTATTGGATTTAAAAAATATGGTGAAGAATACAAAATGATGGGTCTTTCATCACTTGGTGAACCAAAATACACTGAAATAATAAAAAATAATTTATTTAATGATTTTAAAAATTTAGAACTTAATCTTAATTTTTTTAATCATAACAAAAAAAATTACTTATACAATTTCACAGGTGAACCTAACCAAGCAGAAATATTTAATGAAAATGTACTTAATCTATTTAACAAAGAATTAAATTCAAAAAATTTTAAAGAGGATGTGTCTGCATCTATTCAAAAGATATTTGAACAGTTATTAAATATAATTTTACTTAAATCTAAAAAAAAAATATCTTCAAAAAACTTAGTTTTTGCAGGTGGATGTGCATTAAACTCATTGGCCAATAAAAGTATTTATGATTCTAATTATTTTAATAATATATTCATACCTTATGCACCAGGAGATGGAGGTGGTAGCATTGGATCAGCATTATTTTATTTATCTTCAAATTATAAACAATCAGATTATGAAAATCTTAAAAATCCCTACATTGGACCTTGTTTTAATAACAAGCAAATTGAAGTAGCAATAAATAAGAAAAAATTAAATTACAAATATTCTGTAAAATTTTTTAAAGACAAAAGTGAATTATATAAATTGCTAGCAAAGATAATTTACGAAAACAATGTAGTTGGTTTTTTTAATGGAAAAATGGAGTTTGGCGCTAGAGCTTTGGGAAACAGATCAATTTTAGCCAATCCCTGTTCTCCTAATATCAAAGATATAATTAATCTAAAAATAAAAAGACGTGAAAACTTTAGGCCTTTTGCACCTTCTATCTTAATTGACTATAAAGAAAAATGGTTTGGAAATAATGTACATAATCCATACATGTCTGCTGTAGAAAATATATTACCTGAAATGAGAAAGTTCATACCTGCTGTAACACATTTTGATGGCACTGGTAGAGTTCAAACAGTATCAAAAGACTATAATTTTGATTTTTATAATTTAATATTTGAATTTTTTAAGATTTCAAAAATTCCTATTTTATTAAATACTTCTTTTAATGAAAATGAACCCATTGTTATGACCCCAGAAAATGCAATTGATTGTTTTGAAAGGACAAAAATGGATAATTTGGTTTTGGAAAATTATTTGATATCAAGA
>MDTB01077720.1_pt1 | contig 10638 bp, 11 predicted proteins | sample 811161 | NCBI WGS metagenome assembly MDTB01 (sample SAMN05326650, study PRJNA326480) | marine metagenome | isolation source: seawater | place: Mediterranean Sea | collected 2009
AAGCTTTCCCTGATGGCGGCATCATCATCAATACCCTGAATGGTGACTCCAACGTTGCCCTCTTCAAGCAGTTCAAGGCTGCAGGCATTGATCCTGAGAAGTACCCCATCATGTCCTTCTCAATCGCAGAAGAGGAAATTCGCCAAATCGGTCCTGAGTACGTTGGCGGTACTTATGCGGCTTGGAATTACTTCATGTCCCTGGGCACTGAAGCTTCCAACAACTTCAACGAGGCTTTCTTGGCTGAGTATGGAGATGATCGTGTCACGAATGATCCGATGGAGTCCGCCTACAACATGGTCTACCTCTGGAAGGCTGCTGTTGAGAAGGCAGATACTTACGAGGATCTCGATGCCGTAAGGAATGCGCTGATTGGAATCAAGCTAGACGCGCCTCAAGGTCCGATCGAGATGTACCCCAATCATCACATCTCCCAGACTGTTCGGATCGGCGAGGCAATGGACGACGGTCAATTCAAGATCCTCTGGGATAGCAAGACCCCTGTTGCTCCGATCACTTGGAACCAATACGTTCCTGAGACCAAGGGTTACAAGTGCGATTGGACACTGGATCGAGCGGACGCTGGAAAGTTCAAGATGTAATCGTTACGTCTGAATGATGTCCCAGGGGTGAGTCACAATTAAGTGACTCACCCCTTTTTTTTCACAATGAAACGATGGAACTAGTTTTTTCACAGTTGCTCGATGGCGTAAGTATCGGATCAGTCCTGCTGCTAGCAGCAACTGGCCTTGCGATTGTCTTCGGCCTTATGGGCGTTATCAACCTTGCCCATGGTGAGTTGATGATGGTTGGGGCTTATGTCACTTACGTTGTTCAAAATCTGTTCAAGCCTCTGGGTGAAGGCTTGTTCCAGCTTTATTATCCCGTCGCTCTTGTGGCAGCTTTCTTTGTCACGGCCGTGGTTGGAGTTTTTCTCGAGAAGACTCTGATACGTAAGCTTTATGGCCGACCACTTGAAACCCTCTTGGCGACATGGGGTGTCAGCTTGATTTTGATTCAGTTTGTACGCAGTGTTTCAACTCCCATGGTGCTGGGCATTGGTGTGACTGTGATTCTTGGGATCCTCGTGAATCGCTATCTTCCCAAGAAAATTAAGTCCCGTCCTTTTGCTCCCTATCTTGCTGGATTGATTTGGACTGCCTCTGCTCTGCTAGGCATTGTCACTATTTCGGCCATTACGGGCATTGGCAACCGAGCTCTGAATAAGCCATGGTTCGGTCCCCGAAATATTGATGTGACCGCTCCTAAATGGCTTCAGGGCAGTTGGGGTTCTATTGCTGGAATTGAACTACCAGGTATCAGGATTTTCATCATTATTTTGTCAGCATTACTATTGCTTGGTGTTGCATGGTTCCTGACTAAAAGTGTTTGGGGACTGCGTATCCGTGCAGTTACTCAAAACCGTCAAATGAGTAATTGCTTGGGTATTCCCACTGATAGTGTCGATAGTATTACTTTTGGCGTTGGCTCAGGTCTTGCTGGAGTTGCTGGAGCCGCAATTACTCTGTTGGGCTCAGTTGGTCCCAATCTTGGTGCTGCTTATATCGTCTCTTGCTTTATGGTCATTGTTTTAGGTGGAGTTGGTAATCTTGTTGGTACGGTAATTGCTTCAATGATGCTTGGCATTATTCAGTCAATTATTGGCTCAGGTTCACTGCTGATTGCATTCCCAGATATGCCAAAAGTGGCCGCAGCTGTGGTTGAATTCTTCGCAACAACAAGTATGTCATACGTTCTGATCTTTATCTTTATCATCGGGTTTCTTCAATTTAAGCCAACGGGCATGTTCCCTCAGAAGGGACGGTCAGTTGAGGCTTGATTATCCTCTCTCATTGACATAGCTATGAAACTCTTTCGCAAATTAGTCCCCTGGATTCTTCTCGCCTTCGCTTTTTTTGTTCTTCCGGAGATTTTATCGCAATTCAGGCTTAATCTTTTTGGCCGCTATTTCTCTCTTGCCATTGTTGCTCTCGGAATTGATTTGATATGGGGTTATACAGGGCTCCTTAGTCTTGGTCAGGGTATTTTCTTTGCATTAGGTGGCTATGCCATTGCTATGCACTTGTTATTAGTCACAAAAAACGACTTTACAACAGGTGCAAATGGTCTACCAAAATTCTTTGAAAATTATGGCGTTGATAATCTTCCCTTCTTCTGGGAGCCGTTTTGGTCATTTCCAGTCACTTTAATTGCCATTTGGATTATACCTGCAGTTGTTGCCGGCTTGGTTGGATATCTAATTTTTAGGAATCGAATTAAAGGCGTCTATTTCTCAATTATTACTCAAGCCTCATTGATGGTCTTCTACCACTTCTTCAATGGGCAGCAGAAACTAGTGAACGGTACAAATGGCCTCAAGACTTCAACAACCGAACTTTTTGGGATGATTGTTGGATCTGATGATGCTCAACTCTTATTATACCGGGTTACTTTAATTATCCTCCCTTTTGCCTATCTTCTTTGTAAGTTCTTGACCAGTGGCAGGTTTGGTGATGCATTGATTGGTATTCGTGATGATGAAGCTCGCGTCCGTTTCACGGGTTTCAATCCGGTTCCCTTCAAGGTGATTGTTTTTCTTGTTGCCGGTGGACTTGCTGGTATTTCAGGTGCTTTATATACGGTTCAATCTGGAATTGTGTCGCCCCAGTACATGGCCATTTCAATGTCTATTGAAATGGTGATCTGGGTTGCTGTCGGAGGTCGGGGCACCTTGATTGGCCCAATTATTGGCGCTGTATTAGTGAATTACCTCCGTAGTCTGGTGAGTGAGGCATTGCCAGAAGCTTGGCTATTTGTGCAGGGTGGCTTGTTTATCTTTGTTGTCGTGCTCATGCCTGATGGTATTTATGGTTGGCTGACCAAAGGTGGTGCAGCATCCATGCTGTCTGCTTTTGGAATTGCGAAAAGAGCGAAAACCTACCCCAGTCTTGACCTGGACGAGCAAGTTAATCTTGAGCCAAAAACAATTACTCCAAAGTGATAACGATTGACTTCATTCTAGTTTTCTCACCTTGCTGCTATGCCTACTCCAATCCTAGAACTCCAAGATGTCAGTGTTGATTTTGACGGCTTTTTTGCTCTGACAGATCTTTCACTTTCTCTTCAACCCGGTGAGCTCCGCTCTATTATTGGCCCGAATGGTGCTGGCAAAACGACTTTCCTGGATGTCATTACAGGTAAAGTAAAACCAACTAAAGGTGCTGTTTCACTCAGGGGTGAAAGCATCTTAGGTTTATCGGAACAGAAGATTTCCAGGCTTGGAGTCGGGCGTAAATTTCAAACTCCTCGTGTCTTTAACAACCTCTCAGTTGTTAGAAATCTGGAATTTGCTGCTGCACCAAATAAAACTCCGTTTCACTTGATGTTTGAAACCCTGACCTCATCGGTCAAAGATGAGGTTTATCGCATCATGGATTATGTTGGATTAGCTCCTTATGCAAAAGTCGAGGCAGGTTCCTTGTCTCATGGACAAAAGCAATGGCTTGCTATCTCGATGCTTGTGGCACAAGCTCCTGATGTGATTTTGCTGGATGAACCTGTAGCTGGCTTAACTGATGATGAGACAGCTCGAACAGCAGAGTTGATTAAATCTCTTGCTGGTGATCATACAGTTGTTGTCATTGAACACGATATGGAGTTCATTCGTGATTTAGGGGCGCCCGTAACTGTCCTGCACCAAGGTCAATTGTTAACTCAGGGCATGATGGAAGAAGTTAAGGCTGACCCTCGGGTCATCGAGGTTTATCTGGGTCAGTCCGATGATCATTAGTTTTATGGAATAAGGACTTTTACTCAACCAATCGCTTCCTGAGGTCATGACTACGACTACTGCAACTCAAACCATTCTCAATGTCTCTGGGCTGAATGTTTATTATGGAGAGAGTCATATTCTCCGTAATGTTGATCTGCACATCCCTGCAGGTGAGATGGTTTGTTTAATTGGTCGCAATGGAGTTGGTAAAACCACTTTTCTTAAAACGATTATTGGTTTGCTAAATCAGCGCTCAGGTTCTATTGAGTATGACGGAACCATGCTCCAAGATCAAGCACCTTATCAGCGTGCTCGCCATGGAATTGGTTATGTCTCTCAAGGTAGGGACATTATCCCTCGAATTACCGTACGTGAAAATTTACTCTTGGGTATGGAGTCGTTGCCTGGGGGCATTGCTAAAAATCGGCATATTGACCCGATTGTTTTTGAACTCTTTCCGATTCTCGAGCAATTTCTCAATCGTCGTGGTGGCGATCTCAGCGGTGGACAGCAACAGCAACTTGCAATCGCCCGCGCATTGCTAGGAAAGCCAAAATTGCTATTGCTCGATGAGCCTACTGAGGGAATCCAGCCATCGATTATTCTAGACATCGAAAATGCAGTTCAACGTATTATTAAAGAGACAGGCATTAGTGTCTTGCTTGTTGAGCAGCATCTGCAATTTGTTAAGCAATCCAGCTTCTACTATGCAATGCAACGCGGAGGCATTGTTTCAAGTGGTCCTACCAGCTCGTTGTCTGATTCAGTGATTGAAGAGTTCCTCACAGTCTAAACTTGGGCTTTCAATAGTTTGCATTTTAAATAGCCCTTCAAAAGGTCCAGAGGTTTAACTCTAGACCTTTTTAGTGCAATATCAAATGTGATCTATTGCTTCCATTCTCGGATTGACAATTGGAGCTTTTCTTGGTTTGATTCCCATCTTTAATTTCAGGCAATAAAAAGGCCCAGAGAATGAACTCCGGGCCCTTGATATCGTTGATGTAGTGATCTCTAGACTTGTGCTGGAACTGGGCTGTTTGGAACGGAAGCTGTACTGTGACCGTTTGTCGACGCAGGCAATGGCCCTAACTTGACTCCTTCTGGATAGTACTTCCAGCCATCTCTAACTTTGATCTTGTCGTCCCAGGGGAGTTTGTACTCACCATTGGCAAGATCTTTGACCCAAGTAAGGTAGTTTTCTTTTTCGCCTCCAGGCTTGCCGACATAAGCACGGCATCCGAGGTTGAAGATGTTGTTCTCAAGTGCCCAATGCTCTCGGGCTTTATCAACCAACCTTGGGAAGAGTTCAGCAGTGACGATTTCCCAGGGATTGCGGTGGCCCTGCTGAATAACGTTACCGTCGTAGTTGCAGACCGTACCTTCACCAAAGTAGTAGAAGACGTTGTCGTATCCAGCCAAGTTGACTGAAATGGTGTACATCAGATTTTGCCAAGCATTCGTTCTGTTGGTCCAGATCCACTGATCGTTGACCTGAGTCGAATAACCAGAAATTCGGATGTAGACATTAGCGCCCTTGTATGCGGCTTCTCGTGCCAATTCTGGGAACATCCCGTCATGACAGATGCATACAGCTAACTTGGACCCCTTAGGACCATCACAGACTGGCATTCCATAGTTGCCAGGAGACCATGGCTCAATGGGCACCCAGGGTTGCAGCTTGCGATAGTGCAGAGCAATTTCACCATCTGAATTGATGATGATTGCTGTGTTGAAGGGAGGCAGGCTAGGGTCGTCATTCTGTTCCATCAAGGAAAAGACGCCCCAGACCTTGTTGTCGATACAGGCTTGCTTGAAGCGACCGATTTCTGGTGAATCGATGCGGAGCAGCATCTCATCGTAGGTCCAGATCTGCGTGTTCAATCCCTGCGTGGAATACTCAGGGAACACAATGAGATCGAGATCTGGGTAGCCAGCCTTTGTGGTGGCAACGCATTTGCAAATCTGATCGACCTGGGTCTGGATATCCTCAGGTCCTTTGATGACAGGGACTGGGTATTGAATCATTGCTGTTAGCAATGCTTCTTCCCAAGCGCTGACGCTTCCGGTGCTTGCCATTGGCGAGAATGAGAACCTTTTCCATTGTTCACCCATCCAATATTGTGCCTGTATCGATAGCAACCATTAAAGTTTCCATTTTCTGGTGTTTATCAAGTCTGTATCAATCGATATATGCAAGCTCAGCAGTTTACTATCTGCGTATATTGCACAAGAAGCTTGATTGATTTGATATGCCTGTTACCGTTTATTCACTAGCATCCGCGGTTGAGCATCCATGGTCTGTCTGGACTTGCTCGTAATCTGGGTTTTGCTTCGTTCCTATCTTGAACCTGACTCTTTTTCACTAACTTGGGCTCTTTAGATTCCACTTTTAGCCGAAATTTGCCAGTTAGAGTCATTGGAGCTGAATAAATGCGCTTTCCCTTCTCCCCGCAACTGGGACATTCTGTGTTGACATCCCGAGAGTCAATGCTTCTCCAAACCTCATATTGTCCACAGTCATTCTGGCTGCAGATGTATTCGTAGATGGGCATACTGATTGAGATTTAATTGGTGGAATGGGTAATTCTTGGAATTGTGCTTAATGGCGGCTAGCATGGCAAAATATCTTGATCAAAAATGGCTGTTGGTAGTGCCAGTGTGCAGCAAGCGTTGGGAATGTCGACAATCCCACTGATTCGACCTTCTACTGGTGCACAGCTCAACAACAGATAGGCTTGTTCACCAGTAAAGCCAAACCTCTTTAGGTATTCAATTGCATTTAGGCATGCCCTTCGATACGCGATATGGACATCCATATAGTATTGCTTCCCTTCAAACTCGTCTACAGAAATGCCTTCAAAAACTAGATAGTCACTGTAATGTGGCTCTACGGGGCTGGTTTTAAACATAGGATTGACCATTCCATACTTCTCCATTCCCCCCTTTATGATGTCAACATGTAGATCTAGATAGCCAGACATCTCAATGGCTCCACAGAATGAAATCTCTCCATCCCCTTGTGAAAAGTGGATGTCCCCCATTGATAACTTTCCGCCTTCTACATAGACTGGAAAATAAATACGTGTTCCTTTTGTTAGATTCTTAATGTCGCAGTTTCCTCCGTGCTCACGTGGAGGTACCGTTCTGGCTGCTTCATTTGCAATACGGTCGAAATCTTCCTGGGCGACATTGCCCAGAATGGCACTGTTGGGATTTGGTAATGCGGCTAGTACCGGCTCGCTACCTGATAGGCCAGCCCCGTAGGTGCGCCGGTCAGGGGCGGTGTTAACAAGTTCGGTCTCACGGCGATTCCATTCCTTCAACAGTTCATGTGATGGTGCGCAGCCGATCAGTCCTGGGTGCGTGATTCCTGCAAAGCGAACACCTGGGATATGTCGTGAGGATGTATAAATACCATTGAGATCCCATATAGCTTTAGCTGCTTGGGGAAAGTGGTCAGTTAAGAACCCACCACCATTTTCTTTAGCAAAAATTCCTGTAAAGCCCCATTCATCACCTTGTAAAGCTCCGACTTCAAGAATGTCAACAACGAGGATGTCTCCAGGTTGTGCACCATTAACCCAAATTGGCCCACTGAGGACATGGACAACTTCTAGATTGACGTTGGCGATGTCTTGAGGATTGTCATTGTCTTTAATCTGACCATCTGTCCAGTCTTTACACTCAATCCGAAAGGAATCTCCAGGGTTTACAGAGGCAACTGCAGGGATATCTGGATGCCAACGGTTATGCCCAGGCATTTCCTGTTGATCCATTGGCTTTGTCAGATCAACCTTGAACAGAGTCTTCGGCATTGAAAAAACTCAACCTGTATCCATTCAATCGACTTTGGCCGATCAAACTGTCTTATCGAATACAAGTTGACAAGAATACTCTTCGCAGGATTCTGTAAATCTTGCGACTGAAGTTTTTGGCAAAAGGTGTTAGTGGGAAGCCAGTTATCTCTGCCTGACGTCAGCGCTCAACTCATAAAATCTTCCTCCCGAATAGAACGATTACCATTCTCATTTTGACCCGCTGGCTTGTCTGCTGGTGTATTGGATTTGACTTTTATTGCTTTGCTGCTTTGCGGTTTACATCTAGGCTTGGGCCATCAAGGGTTAGCTCCTGATGTTTGTTGCCATTGCTGCTTCCGTCATTAAAGTCCCCTTTGCGGCAAAGGTTTTGCGCTAGTCGTGTTGCCCACTCTGGACTTTTCTCGGGCCCATCGTTTGACACGGTTCCGTTGAAGTACAGGAGTGTTTGCCACTGCGTCTGACCACCCGTTTCACCAGCTTCCGAAGGGTCCCCTATTTCTTTTCCGTAGATATTGTCATATTCCGGCCAGCCAGGTAGGTCGGGCATGCTGCAGACGGCATTCACTTCGAAATGAAGCTCCTCTCCAGACTCTGATATCTCTGTGACTGCTCCGTCGTACAGGCCGTTTGGAGTGCCAGGTTTGAACGGTTTTCTCAAAACCACATGGGTGTTCTCAGCGATCACGAGGACATCTCCAATGTCTGCTTTGTGTGCTGCTGTTTCTTTTTTGTGATTAGAGCTGCAACCGCAAAGCAACACGGTTGCGCTCAGCAGAGCGGCGGCGAGCGCTTGGTTTGAATTCATTGAAGCCGGGACGTCGTAAAGAGTTCTAGTTCCCGAAGCCTGGACTCTCGTGCCCGAGGCTTCCTTGTAAAGAAATCTGTAGTCTGTGATGGCGTGAACGCCTATTGGTCATTGCTTTTTGCCACGATTTGTCTGTAGCGGTCGCTACTGAAAGCGTTCACCTTGCTTGCAAGGCGCACTTCACTCCAGGCCATGGAACGGGGACCTGGGCTGACTCGTAGAACCACCATGACCACTCTGACTTTCCGGGGCCATCAATACGAGCCTCGTACTGAACTAGCTCCTAAGTCCCAAGAGAAATTGACCTACAGGCGATCGGTTTATCAAGCGCGCCAAGTGGCTATCGCAAGCGCCGATGAGCTGTGCCTCCCTGAAGGTTTTATTCGCTCAACCAAAACAGCTGCTTTGATTGGCGTAGAAATGGAATCATGTTCTCAGCATCATCTGACATATCGCGGGGTCCATTACGCAAAGTAAGTGATAGTTGTTTAAAGCATTTGGCCCTGGCTTCTTCTTTTGGATGGAGTAAGTGTGTCCTGGCTTTTTCGCGCTTATGTTCTTATGATTCTTACTGATTGACCAGCTCAAGTGGAGATTGGGCTTCAGGTGATTCACTCTTTAAGTCGTCGATAGCCATTGCACAAACTAGTTCTGGGCTCCCCAGTCCGTGGGACCACACCTCAACTTCGGTATTCTCGGGTGCCTGGAAATTGAGAATCTCGAAAGGGAAAACTACTCGCTCCAGGTAGAAGCCTCCACTTGCAAAGCATCGTACGATTATCATTCTTTTTAGGCTATTGCGATAGGTGCAGTTCAGTAATGGCATTGGGGGTTTAGAAGTTACTTGCCATCAAGCCACGTCGTCCCCGGTTAAACAGTGCCAACGATCACGAAATGCTGATTTAGGACATAATCTTAAAAATCTTTTGGCACCGCCCCTTTTCTTGCGGTTCATGCTGAACGTAATAGCTGTTCAAAGAGTCTTCTTGATAGAAGTTTTGCTTGGTTATTCAGGGGACGGCAATCAAGGCTGTTGAGCAGCACGGCCGGCTCGTCCTCCCTCAGTGACGAACTGAGGGCCTCTTCTTTAATTACGTTGAGCTCTAGCCCTTGGGCTCGCATCACCCCGGGTAGACAGCCGCTCCGGATTGGAGGTGTCAGCCATTGGCCAGAGCGTTGGACAAGCAAGTTGGCGCTGCTCCCACAGCAAAGCTCCCCCTCAGTGTTGAGTAGCAGTGCATCGTCAGCCCCTTGGCGTAAGGCCTCGCTTCTCGCCAAGACCTGTGCGCCGTAGTTCAGGCTTTTGCAACTTGCCAACGGATCGTCGCTCCAGCGTCGCACCTGTTTGCTGATGATTACCTTGGTGGGCTGAAACCTGGGGTGGTGCATATGAAAGGTTCCCCAACAACGCCCTATTGGTGTGCGGGGGGGGATTAAGCCTCGGTTGCTGCTGCCTCTGCTCCAGTTGATGCGCAGGGCACCATCTTTAATGCCGCTGCGGGCTATCGCTTCGCTTAGCCACGCTTGAACGGCTGCTTCGCCTGGAGGTGGTGGCAACTCCAGAAGTTTTGCGCTCATCAGCCAGCGTTGTAGGTGCTCGCGCAACAGCTGCGGTGTGCCCTGTCGGATTAGCACGGTTTCAAAGACACCATCGCCTAGGGCTAGACCGCGATCACTCAGAGGTAGGGCAACCTCATCTGGGTGGCCCCACTGGCTTTCACACCAGGCAATGGCCTCCACAGGTGGAGCGGACTTAGGCAAGGGCATCAAGCAGGGGCTGCACTTTCCATCCGAGTTCGTCGGCCTCGAGATGTGGGTCAGAGTCCGCCACGATCCCGCAGCCCCCATGGACCCGCAAGCGGGTGCCAAGCATCAGCAAGCTGCGTATCAAGATGTTGCTATCAAAGCGCCCGTCAGGCCGCCGGTGAAAAAAACTGCCGCAGTAGGGGCCTCGTGGGATGCGCTCAAGGCTGCTGAGTCGCTGACAAGCCCTGATCTTGGGCGCACCAGTGATGGACCCTCCCGGCCAGCAGGCTCGCAGCAGGCCTGCGGTGTCCATGGGGTGTTGCAGAACTCCAGTCACCACCGAAGTGAGGTGATGTACTTGTGGGTAGCTCTCTAACCCCACCAGCTGCGGCACGTTGATACTGCCGGTAGCGCAGACCCGCCCCAGGTCGTTGCGCATCAGATCGACGATCATCACGTTCTCTGCTCGGTCTTTTGGGCTAGTAACCAGTTCAGCT
>MDTB01129451.1_pt1 | contig 10638 bp, 12 predicted proteins | sample 811161 | NCBI WGS metagenome assembly MDTB01 (sample SAMN05326650, study PRJNA326480) | marine metagenome | isolation source: seawater | place: Mediterranean Sea | collected 2009
CAAATTGGATAAGCAACCGATGTCACAAAATTTACGAGATGTATTCAAACATGTTCCCGCAATTGCTATTATGTCAAAAACACGGATATTAAAATACAGGAACGTTTTAGGGAAAAGACCTTATAAGATTATTTTATCCAAACCTGAATCTCTTGATATAGATACTATGTATGATTTTAAATTAGCAGAAATGTACTATAAAAATAAAAACTAAGTTAATAATAATATAATTGTTCAATTATTGAACGATAAACCAATATCTGCTACTACTTCTAATAATATTTATGCTTTTTAATAAATTAGAAATGCACTCCTCTAAAGTAGCTTTAGTTAGTGAAAATTCTGAAACATTAAATTTTCATGATCTAATATTAATGACGGATAAAATTTGTCAAAACATTAAAAAACGATCTTTAATTTTTTTATTTAGTGAGAACTCTGTAGATTCTATTGTTGGATATATTTCATTTATTAAATCTAATTGCGTTGTAATGATAATCGATCCCAAAACCAAAGATAGTGAGTTTAATCTACTTTTTCAAAGATACAGTCCAGATTTTTTATGGTGTAATAAAAAAACTTCACTAAAGACGCAAAAAGATTTTTTTTCTATGATATTTGAGCTTAATAATTTTCATTTATTAAAAAATAAAAAAAAAATAAGTTACGAAATAAATGATAATTTAATGCTGCTAATTAGTACTTCAGGCAGCTTGGGAGATCCTAAATGTGTAAAATTATCATATAAAAATATTACTCAAAATTCTTTAGCGATATCTAAATATTTGAAAATTAATTTTAATGACAGGGCTATAACAACCTTGCCTATGAATTACTCTTATGGTTTGTCTATCATTAATACTCATCTCAATACAGGAGCTAGCATTGTTTTAACTTCAAAAACATTGGTAGATAAATTGTTTTGGAAATTATTCGTTAACCTCAAAGTCAATAACTTCAATGGTGTTCCTTTTACTTTTGAAATTCTAAAAAAAATTGGTCTTTCTAAAATTTTTAATAAGAATGTAAGATATATCACTCAAGCTGGTGGTAAAATGAACAATAAATATATTGAAGAAATCACAGAAAAAAGTTTAAAAACAAATATTAAATTTTATGTGATGTATGGTCAAACTGAGGCTAGCCCGCGCATGTCTTACTTAGATATGAACCTTTGGCCAAATAAGCTAGGTAGTATCGGTAGACCCATATCGGGAGGAAATTTTTGGTTGGAAAATAATAACGGAGAAAAAATTAAAAAAAATAATGAATTAGGAGAACTAATTTATAGTGGAGATAATGTTTTCATGGGTTATTCAAATAATTTTAAGGATCTAAATAGAGAAGATGTAAACCAGGGAAAGTTAAATACCGGTGATATAGCAAAAAAAGATAGTGAGGGTTTTTATTTTATAGCTGGTAGGAAGAAACGTATAATTAAATTATACGGAGAAAGAATTAGTTTAGACTACGTTGAGGAAAAACTGAAAGAAAGAAGTTATAATGTTGCTTGCGAAGGAAAAGATGATCAGCTTTTTATATTTTACGAGAAAAAAGATAATACAAATATTGATATAAATGAAATTTCGAAAATTATAAATATTATTCCAAGCAGATTAAATCTTAAACAAATTGACAAACTTCCAAAGAATGAAAGTGGTAAAATACTTTACAACAATCTTAAAAAGGTAATTAATAATGAATAATCTAGTGAATTTTTTACAATTTTCTCCATTTCAAATTAAAAAGAAAAGAAAAAAAACAATTTATCAAAAATTTCAAAAAAAATTAACTAACTTTCATTTTGCTAAATGTAAAGATTATTTTAAAATTTTAAATCTTTTGAATTATGATAAAAGCAAAAAATATGAAATTTGTGATTTACCCTTTTTACCAGTCAGAATTTTTAAAAAATATAATTTACTAACTTCAGACAAGAAAAATATTGTTAAAACTATGACCTCTTCTGGAACATCTGGCGGTAAATATTCCAAAATATTTTTAGATAAAGAAAACTCTAATATTCAAATTAAAGTTTTATCTAAAATAGTTTCCAATTATATCGGGAATAAAAGATTGCCTCTTCTAATCATCGACTCAAAGAGTTCTTTAAAAAATAACAAAATATCCTCTGCAAGGAATGTTGCTATTCAAGGATTTTCTATCTTTGGGTACGATATTACTTATGCATTAAATGAAGATCTGTCATTAAATTTAAGTCAAATAAACAATTTTTATAATAAATACAAAGATAAAGACTGTCTAATTTTTGGATTTACTTTTTTAGTTTGGAAAAATTTTTATAAAAGTTTATTAAAATTAAAAAAAGAATATTGTTTTAAAAAAGGAATAGTTTTACATGGAGGAGGATGGAAAAAATTAAGTGAAATGAAAGTTTCTAATGAATCTTTTAAAAAGTCTATCAAAAAAGAACTTGGTGTTAAAAAAGTAATTAATTATTATGGCATGGTTGAACAAACAGGTTCAATTTTTGTAGAATGTGAGTATGGATTTTTACATTGTTCAATTTTTTCCGATATTTTAATTAGAGATAAAAACTTTATAAATCTTGGTTTTAACAAGGAAGGATTAATACAGCTTTTATCCTTACTACCAACTAGTTATCCAGGTCATAATATTCTTTCTGAAGATGTTGGCAAGATAGTTGGCGAAGATACCTGTAAGTGTGGAAGACTGGGTAAGTACTTTATTGTAAAAGGAAGAGTTGAAAATGCAGAAATTAGGGGATGTAGTGATGTATAAGGAAATAAATAATTTTAAACTAATTGTGGGAAAGACAAATTTAGATAGCAAGCCACTTGTTTCTTTTAATTCACTTGCATGTAATTTTTTGAATGAACTGTCTAGAGAACTAATAAAAGATAAAACAGCTAAAAAATTTTCAGATATAATTTCCTTTGCTTTTTGGTGTAGAAACTCAAATATAAAAATATTAAAAGAGAAATTTTATGATAACAACCTTAGAGTTGGTTTGGGTCTCGTTTTTCACATTACACCTTCAAACGTACCAGTAAATTTTGCTTTTTCTTTTGCCTTTGGTTTGTTAACTGGAAATGCAAATTTAGTAAAGCTTCCAACACAGAACTTTCCTCAAATTGATATAATATGCAAAAAAGTTAACTTGGTTTTTAAAAAAAAGAAATTTAAAAAGTTAAAAGAAATGAACTGTTTTTTAAAATATGAGTCTAAAAACAGTAATTTAACGAAAGAATTTTCTCAATTAGCAGATTGTAGAATGATTTGGGGAGGTGACCAGACAATCAAAGAAGTAAAAAAATTTGAAACAAAAAACAAAATAATAGATATGTCTTTTGGTGACAAATATTCTTTTTGTGTAATTGACTCCAAATCTATAAATAAAATTTCAGATAAAAAAATGAATTTATTAGCAGAAAGATTTTATAATGACACATATTCTATGGATCAAAATGCCTGTTCTTCTCCGCGTTTGGTGGTTTGGTTAGGTTCAAAGTCAAGTACAGTTAAAGCTAAAAAAAAATTTTGGCTAAAATTGTATAATTACGCAAAAATTAAATATAAATTAGATGAAATTAATGCAATTGATAAGTACGAACAGCTTTGTTCGGACGCAATAGACTTGCAGAATATAGATAAAATAAATCTAAATAAGAATTTGCTTCATAGGATAACTCTTAATAAATTACCGATCACTCTCAACAAGTTAAAAGGGAAATTTGGTTACTTTTATGAATTTAATACCCTAGATATAAATTCATGTAAAAAAATAATTAATTCTAATTTCCAAACTTTAACGTACTATGGTGTAAATAAAGAGATACTATCAAATTTTGTTACGAGTAATAGATTGTCTGGTATAGATAGAATTGTACCAATTGGGATGGCTTTAGATATTGGTTTTTTATGGGATGGATATAATTTGGATAAATCTTTAACAAGAGTAATTGAAATAAAATAATGAAAGGTTTTGAATTAGATTTAAAAGGAATTAAAGAATATCAACAAAATCGTCAGCCATATTTGATGATTGACTTTGTTGAGGAAGTCATACCTGGAAAAAGTGCTAAAGGATATAAGGATTTAAAAGATGATGAGTGGTTTTTTAAAGTACACTGGCCTAGTGATCCAAATATGCCTGGTATGTTGCAAATGGAAGCTTTAGTGCAAATGAGTGCGTTATCAATCTTAACCTTACCTGGCAATAAAGGAAAGGTTATGTATTTAGTGGGAGCTAACAATATGAAATTTATAAAAAAAATTATCCCAAAAAATAGACTTCATATTGAAACACAAATTAAAAGTTATAAACGTGGTTTGGCTGTTTGCGAAGGAATCGGCTATGTTCAAAAAGAGATTGCCTGCAAAGCTGAATTTAACTTGATATTGCCAGATGAAATTAAAAAGTATAATTTAAAGGAGCAAAACAGTTAGGTAAAAATTTATGCCAATAGCATCTTCACTTTTAAAAAAACCAAGACTAGTAGAAAAATTAAGAAAATTTTATAACTATGTCCAAAAAAATGATGGTAAAGTCGGTACTAAAACTAGAGGTATAGATTTAAATTTTAATAACGCATGTAATCTAAGATGTAAATATTGTTTTACCAATTCTCCAAAAGGAGATCATGCAAAAGATTATTTGGACTTAGGAGCTATCAGAAAGCTAGCGGATGAAGCTGATGAACTTGGATATTTCGAGTTTGATTTACAAGGTGGAGAGCTACTTTTACAACCTGACAAATTATTTTCTGTTTTAGAGGCAATCAAACCTGAGAGATTTTATTTATATCTTACTACTAATGGCTTTTATCTAGATAAAAAAATGGCAAAAAAATTAGCTGATTATAAAGTTAGCAGGGTTTCAGTAAGTATCGATAGTATGGATGAAAAAATACATGACGAAATAAGAGGAAGAAAAGAGTCTTGGCGAAAAGCTATTGAGGGGCTTAAGCACGTAAAAAATGCTGGTATGGATCCATATTTAAATATAACTGTAGGACATTACAATGCTAATACTGATCACTTTAAACAACTTCTAGATTATTCAAAAGACAATAATTATAAAACCTTACTGAATGTTGCGGTTCCTTCAGGTATGTGGCAAAAAATGACTGAAATTATATGTGATGATAAAGATCGCGAGTATTTAAGAAAGATAAGAAAAGAATATAAAAATCTTGTTAGAAATATTTGGAATCCATTTGATAGAAATCATGAAAAAATTTTGGGCTGCACGACTGTAAACAGGCTTTATATAACGCCATTAGGTGATGTTCTTGTGTGTCCTTATGTTCACATTAAAATAGGAAACATTTTTGAAAGCTCACTAAAGGAAATAGTGGATTATGGTTTTAAAATAAAATACTTCAAAAATCATAGTGATTTATGCTTAGCCGGAGAAGACAAGGAATTTATTAAGAAGTTTATGACAAAAAGTGGTCAGTCAATATTTAAACCAGCTTTAGCTAAAGATCTTTTTTCAAAAGAAGACTTTGTAAAATAATGTTGATCAAAAATAAAAACACAGTAATTACTGGTTGTAATAGAGGTATAGGAAAAAAAATTCTTGAAGTTTTTTCAATGAATGGTGCAAATGTTTTTGCCTGTGTGAGGAAAATTGATGATCAATTTTTATCTCATGTAAAGAGCTTAGAGAGAAAAGCTAAAAATAAAATTATACCTATTCAATTAAACTTAGATGATGATAGCCAAATCAAAGAGGCTGCAAACAAAATATTGTCAGAGAATAAACCAATAGATATTTTGATTAATAATGCTGCTATAATACATACTGCAATTTTTCAAATGACTTCTATAAAAAAACTCAAAGAAGTTTTTGAAACTAATTTTTTTGGGCAATCAAATTTTACTCAATATATTTTGAAATCTATGGTTAAAAATAAAAAAGGAAGCATTATAAATATTTCTTCAAGTTCTGCTTTAGATGGAAACGAAGGAAGAAGTGCATACTCTGCTTCAAAAAACGCATTAATTGCACAAACAAAAGTTTTATCACGCGAATTAGGTTCTAATAATATAAGGGTAAATGTTATTGCGCCAGGTCTCACCAATACTGATATGATGAAAAAAAATACTCCACAAAAAGTAGTTGATGATGTTTTGTCTAAAGTCTCACTTAAAAGAGTTGCAGATCCAGAAGAGATAGCAAATGTTGCCCTCTTAATATCATCAGATCTTTCAAGCTATATTACTGGACAAGTAATAAGAGTTGATGGGGGAATGTAAAAATATGGAAGAATCAACGGAAATTAAAAAGATCAAAAATTTCTCCTTAAACGTCAGAAAAAATATTCTTGAAATGGCAGTTTCAGCTGGAGCCAGCAGTGCGCATTTTGGTGGAGCTTTATCGATTACTGAAATCATTTCAACGCTTTTTGCTCATCAAATGAAAATTGATAAAAAAAATCCAACCTGGGAAGAAAGAGATAGATTTATTTTAAGTAAAGGACATGCGTGTTTGGCTTATTATGCTGCTTTATGTGAGATAGGCTATATTACCAAAGATGAGCTAAAAACTTTCGAAAAAAATGACACAAATTTACTAGGTCATCCAGTCATTAATAGAAAATTAGGAATAGATTTTTCCAATGGTTCACTTGGTATGGGTCTTTCGTTGGGAATCGGAGTTGCAATTTCTTCCAAAAAGAAAAAAAAAAATTTTAGTATTTATGTGATCATTGGTGATGGCGAGTGTAATGAGGGTTCAGTATGGGAGGCTGCAATGGCTGCTCCAAATTTTAAACTAAATAACCTTTATGCGATAATTGATAAAAATAACTTTCAACAAACTGGTTCAAATAAAGAAATAATGAATGTTGAAAGTTTAAAGGATAAATGGGCAAGTTTTGGTTGGCATACTGTAGAACTGGATGGGCACAATATCCAAGAGTTACATAATTTTTTTAAAGATAGTAAAAAAATAAATAAGCCAAAAGCAATAATTGCTAATACGATAAAAGGTAAAGGATTTTCTTTCTCAGAAAATAATAATGATTGGCACCATTCAGTGTTAACTAAATCTTTTTACGAAAGAGCTCTGAGTGAGTTAAAAAAAAACTATAATCTATGAATATAAATGAAAAAAATATTAAAACTTGGTCGACAATAGGTCCAAGGGCAACACTAGGTATGGCAGCTCTAGAGCTTGCAAGAGATATGGATAATCTAATGGTTCTGACTTGTGATGTTTCTACTTCAGCAGGGCTTGATAGGTTCAGAAAAACTTATCCAGAAAAATATCTAGATTTAGGAATTGCAGAACAAAATATGATTGGAGTCGCTGCTGGCCTTGCAAGTGAGAATTTTAATGTAATTACAACTACTTTTGCTCCATTTCAAACTATGAGGTGTTGCGAACAAATAAAAGTAAACCTTGGGTATATGGGACAAAAAATATGTATGGTGGGTATAGCAAGTGGATTGGCATTAGGCACATTGGGATACACTCATTGTTGTATTGAAGACGTCGGAATACTTAGATCTATACCTGGAATCACTATAATTTCTCCAGCGGACTCTTTAGAAACTGTTAAAGCCTTAGAGCATGCTGTGAAGTATGACAAACCAACTTATATAAGGCTCACTGGATCAGCAAATAATCCAATGGTATACAAAAAGGACTATGATTTTGAAATCGGGAAATCAATAACATTAAAAGAAGGTAAAGACATCTCAATTTTTTCATCTGGTTCAATGGTTTATAAAAGTTTAGAGGCTGCAAAAATTTTAGAGTCAAAAAATATTTCAACCAAAGTTGTTAATATGCATACAATTAAGCCTTTAGATAAAGAAGCAGTATTGAAAGCATGTGAATCAAAGTTGATCGTGTCAATAGAAGAACATAATATTGTAGGTGGTTTAGGAAGTGCAATTGCAGAATTCAAATCAAGTTTAAAAAAAACTCCAAGACAACTATTTCTTGGAATTCGTGATACGTATTCTAAAGGTGGTAGCTATAAGTTTTTACTAGAAAAAAATAGACTAGAGTCAGAAAAAATAGTAGAAGATATTCTTAAAGAATTCAACAAATGAACAATTTAGAAAAGTATAAAAAAGTATTTATTGATACATTCAACATTGATAATTCAAAGTTAGAAAATTTAGAATATAATAAGATTGATGAATGGGACTCTATTGGCCACATGACTTTGGTCGCCGCAATTGAAGAGCAATTTAAAATTACAATGGAGACTGATGACGTTATCGATTTAAGTTCTTTTAAAAGAGGAAAACAGATACTTTATAAAAACTATAAAATAGAAATTTGATTTTATAAAATAATTACAACAAATGAAGAAAAATAAAAATTTGTTTTCTGAAATCAAATTTTGTAAAGATAAGTCTATATTTTATGAAAAAAAATATAATTTCAGTAAAATTAAAGTTCTAATTAACAAAACATTCGACTCAATAAGAAAATATCGAAAAGGTGTTGTTGTTTTAGATACGAAAGATAAATTAAAATTTATAACTAGATTTTACTCGTGTAATAAAGCTGGTTTTATTATATTTTTATCTAATTCTATTCGAGAGATTAAAAAAGAAAAAATACAAATTAACTATATTTTCCGAGGAGATAAACTAATAAAAATTTCCAATCCAAAGAAAAATTTCAAAAAAAACGTTGCAATAATTTTAAAAACTTCTGGATCGATAGAATTTCCAAAATATGTTTTTTTAACAAACGAAAATATTTCGTTTATCACATCTAAAATGAATAAAGCCATGTTTGAAGGTAAAAAAAAGTTTAATGAATTAATTTTTGCTCCTATTGATCATGCGTTTGGACTTGGAAGATTGCATTCACTAATGAAAAGCAGTAATTCAATTTCACTTGTTGATAATTATACTGTTAGTAGTTTTTACAACACTTTTAAAATTTTTAATTGCAACTCTATTTCAATGCCGGCAAAATTACTAAGTACTTTAATGGATTTAGATTTTCAAAATTTTAAGAAAAAGATGAAAGATTTAAACTATGCTCAAATTAGCACTGGATATTTTCCATTATCCTACAGAAAGAAAGTTTTAAGTTTAAGAACTAATTTATTTATTAACTATGGTGCGACTGAAGTAATAAGATCTTCATTTTTAGATTGTAAAAAGTATCCGTCAAAAATACATACGGAAGGCAAACCGTTCGAGGGAATAAAAATCAAAATTGTTAACAAAGGAAAAAATATTCATGGAGATATTTTTGTAAAAGGAAAAAATTTGTCCCAAGGTTATTCTAATGAAAAATTATGGAAATCAAGTCTTCATAAAGGCTGGTTTAAAACCAAAGATTTAGGTTTTTTAGATAAAGATGGTTTTCTTATTTTTGCTGGAAGAGATAATGACAATGTAAACATTAATGGAGTTAATTATTCTTTAAAATTGATTGAAAATGATATTAGGCAAAATTTGAAGATTTTAAATTTAAAAATTCTTAATATATCCAAAAAAGGGACAGATTATGATACAAAATTATATTTATTTTTAGATAAAAAAATTAATAAGAGTTTAATTTTTAGTTTTTTAAATCGAAAGAAAATAAATATTAGTTTTGAAAAGATTATTTTAGTAAATAAATTTGACTACGAAAATACTGGAAAAATGAATGTTAAAAATTTAATTAAATTAATAAAATGAGAAAAAATAGTAAAAATATTGAAAAATTTATTAAATTAAGTTTAAAAAAAATTAACAGTAAAAATACACATTTAAAAAATAATGTAAGTTTGTTTAAGCAAAATTTTGACTCTTTGGATTTTCTTAAATTAATTTTTTTTTTAGAAAAAAAATATAAAATCCAAATTAATTCAAAAAATTTTTCTAATTTGCAAAAAATAACAGCGTTGGTAAAACATATGGAGAAAAATATTGAGCAAAGAACATTATAGCGCTTTACAAAAAAGAGAAGATTATAAAAAAGACAGCCAACTTTATTTAAAAAATAGAGTTTTCCTTACTTTCAAAAATCTAATAAAAACATTTTTTAACAGAGAAATAGAAAATGGTCAGTTTTTGTTAGATCTTGGAGCGGGAAATGGTGCCTTAGTTCAAGTAGCAAAAAATGAAGGCCTTCAATCATCAGGTCTGGATATAAACCAAGTTAACTTTGAAACTGATAAAATAAATCTTGGTGATGGAAGTTGTGATATTATTTCTGCAATATCACTTATTGAACATATACAAAATCCCAGAAATTTATTAAATGAAGCTAAAAGATTGCTAAAAAAAAATGGATTTTTTATTCTTGTAACACCAGATTGGAGTTATAATATGAAAAGCTTTTATGACGACCCAACTCATGTTCGTCCATATACAAAAAAGTCTTTAGAATTTTTACTTCATAGTCACGGATTTAAAAATATTAAAATTGTTCCTTGGTTAGTTTGTAAACCAGCTTGGATGTGGAAAATTCCTTTTTGCTTTCTAATGGCTAGATTAATACCGTTTCGAGGAAGTAAGAATCCTTGGATACCAGATTTTTTAAAAGGTAAATCAAAAGTATTGTTATCAATAGCTACTAAATAATATAAAAATTTTTTTCAGTGCATAAATCAAGCCAATTGAGCTATTAGTACTGGTCAGCTGCACGCATTACTGCGCTTCCACACCCAGCCTATCAACGTG
>MDTB01135227.1_pt1 | contig 10638 bp, 8 predicted proteins | sample 811161 | NCBI WGS metagenome assembly MDTB01 (sample SAMN05326650, study PRJNA326480) | marine metagenome | isolation source: seawater | place: Mediterranean Sea | collected 2009
GTACCTTGTAAAAACGCTTTTGTACAAGAAATTTCTTGTAGAAATTTATTAAAAAGTATTTTCATGGTCAAACTTAAATAATAGTTGATCAAGAAAGTTTGTTATATATTGATATTTAATATATATAACATTTTAATAAATTTCTACAAGAAATTTCTTGTACAAAAGCGTTTTTACAAGGTACCTGCCTTGTTTGATGTACTTTTTATTTCATTGAAAGAAGTAGGATTCGAACCTACGTAGGAAACCCAACAGATTTACAGTCTGCCGCTTTTAACCACTCAGCCATTCTTTCTGCTATAAAATAAAGATTAGAAAGGGAATCGAACCCCTCTTTCAAGATTTGCAATCTCGTACATTACCACTATGTTACCTAATCATTATTTTTTAAAGTTATTAAACTCTTTTCTGTTCTCTTGAGAACATTGTGCCATGGTTAATGAATTTTTAGTAAATTTGTTTGATCTATAAAAATCTTCCAGAGAAGATTTCAGAGGGTAAGACTCTACTAAATTTTTTTCAATTGAATAGTTACTAGTAAATAAATCTTTATCTGAATATTTATTGTGTAAAGATTGAAATTTATTTGGGTTTAACGCTAATTCTTCAAAAAAGTTTAAAAATTTAGAATTTTTATCTATCTTTTCTCTCTTTATCTCCGGATATATAGCTGTTAAAATCTTTTTAACATCTCTTGAATCTCCAATTCCTGGTAAAGTTTTCAAGGTCTTTTGAGACCTTTGTTCTAGATTTACATAAAGATTTTCTGACTCAAACGAACTTAATGTTGGTATTAACATATCTGCTTTTGTGGCTATTTTAGAGCCAAAAGGATTCAACCAAATTAATTTAACATTTTTTGTAAGTTTTCTTAAAAAAATTGTATCTTCTAAATTTATCGCGACACACACATCTGAGCCTTCTATGCAGGCTTTGCTAATATTTTTTATCCCTGCAAAGTTGATACCATCACTATTTGCTGACTTTTTGATATCTAAAAGAACAGCGCTAGGGATGATTTTCCTTAAATGAGAAATTAATGAAAAATTACCTTTGATCCTCTTTTCTAAACTTTCTCCAAAAAAAATTAATGGTGATTTAGATTTTAAAAACAATTTAGAAACGGTCGATTTACCCTCAAAAATTTTCAAAATGTCGTTCAAATTTAGGTTAACAAATTTAGTAGGAAAACTAGAGTTAAAATGCTGACCTAAACTTAAAACATCAAAAGTTTGAGAAATTATTTTACGTCTTATTTTTGTATTTAAAATTGCACTTTCCAATCTTATATTTGACGAAATAAGAAATCCATACTTACAATTAATTTTGACATCTTTTATTTTGTTTTTACCCCAACTAAAGTAGTTATTTTTGTATTTTTCATCAATAGTTCTTACTTGAATTTTTGAAGAATATTTACTTTCAATAGCATTAAGAAGAGAAAGAGACTCAAGGTCGATCTCACTGTTTATTAAGAAAGTAACCTTCTGACGAGAATCTTCTTTTAAAAGACCATCAAGTTGACTTAGAACATCAACCCAGTTAGTATTTTGAAATTTAGATAAATTTTCATCAGCTTTATGAAAAAGCTTTTGAAGCCTTTGATTTTTAACAGCATCGTATGAAAACCTAGCTTTATCTGTAATGATACTTTCGTTTATTTCGTGGTTATTTTTAGGCAAAACTCTCATTACTTCTGTTTCTTTAAAATTAACATAAATATTGCTACCAGTACTATCTGTCAAGTCTACAGTTTCAGTTGACCTAAGTTCCCAAGGCCTCGCTTTAAACGCGTAAGGTTTAGAAGTCAAAGCACCAACGGGACAAAGATCTATAACGTTCCCTGATATTTCAGAGTTGAACATTTTGGAAACATAACTACCTATTTCTGTAGAAGTACCCCTATTCATGGTTCCCATGTAATCAACACCCGCAATTTCTGTTCCAAACCTAACGCAACGTGTACAATGAATACATCTAGTCATTATTGTCTTAATAAGGGGTCCACAATTTTTATCTTCCACACCTCTTTTATTAAAAAAAAACCTACTATAATCACTACCCCAACTTTTTGTTTGATCTTGAAGATCACACTCACCACCTTGGTCACAAATAGGACAGTCAAGAGGGTGATTAAGTAGCAAAGTTTCTACAACGTTTTCTCTAGCTTTTTTCACTAGAGGGGTGTCTGTAAAAATTTGCATATTTTCCATTGAAACAGGGTAAGTACAAGAAGAAACAGGTTTAGGTGTTCTTCCGTCAGCTACTTCAACTAAACACATCCTGCAATTTCCTGCAACTGATAATGTTTCATGATAACAAAAACGTGGAATTGTGACCCCCACATATTTGCAAGCTTCTAAAACAGAAATATCTTTTTTAACAAGAAATTCTGAGTTATTTATTTTTATTTTAATCATAAGTTAATTATTTATAATTTAAAATTGTTTAATAATTATAATATTTTTAATAGAATCTATTCACATCTAAAATTTCTTAGAGACTGATTTTAAACTTTGGTTCTAATTAAGGTTTTTTCTATAATCCCAACTGCTGGAACAAGAATGATAAAAAAGAAGAAATAAAAAAGAGTCCCTACCTGACCAACCTCAATGTATGGGCTTTCAACAGGTTTTTGTCCAATCCAACCTAATAATAAGAAATCAGATACTAAAAACCAGTAAGCTATACCGTAGATAGGTCTGAATTTACTACTTCTAATTTCTGAAGTATTAATTATTGGAAGAACTGCCAATATTAAGATTGCACCTATCATTGCGACAACTCCACCAAGTTTGTCAGGGATAGATCTTAAAATAGCATAAAATGGTAAAAAATACCATTCTGGCACGATATGTGCTGGTGTAACTAAAGGATTAGCAGGAATATAATTATCTGCATGACCTAAAGCATTTGGGTAAAAGAATACAAAAAACGAAAAAAAAGCTACAAGAGCTAGAAATGCGAACAGATCTTTTACATAAAAATAAGGATAAAAAGATACGGTATCTATATTTTTATTAATACCTAACGGGTTGTTTGAACCTGTAGTATGTAACAAACTTAAGTGAACAATTACTAAACCAACAATTAGAAAAGGTAATAAGTAATGTAAACTAAAAAATCTATTTAAAGTTGCATTATCAACTGAGAATCCACCCCATAGCCATTGAACAATGGGTTCTCCAACAACAGGAATAGCTGAAGCCAAATTAGTAATTACGGTAGCACCCCAAAAACTCATTTGACCCCAAGGCAATACATAACCCATGAATCCTGTTCCCATCATTACAAATAGGATAGCGACTCCACTAACCCACAACGGACCTCTCGGGTTCATATACGAACCATAATAAAGGCCTCTAAAAATATGGGAATAAGTCACTATGAAAAACATAGAAGCCCCATTTGCATGAAGATATCTGATTAACCAACCATTATTTACATCACGCATGATGTGTTCTACACTACTGAAAGCATAATCAATATGAGGAGTATAGTGCATAGCTAAAAAGATCCCAGTTATAATTTGAATAACCAGACAAAGACCTGCTGTAGAACCAAAACTCCACATGTAGTTTAAATTTACAGGAGTGGGGTAATTAATAATGTGTGAATCTACGAACGATAAAAGATTATTTTTATTCCAACGAACTAAAGACATATTAAATTATTTTTAATTATTTTTAAGATTAGTCTAAAACAAGACTATCTAACTTTGCCGCTATCCAAGTAACAAAAGTATCAACAGATACTCCTTTCACAACGATAGGCATGAATCCATGGTTTACACCACAAATTTCACTACATTGACCGTAATAAACTCCTTCACGTTTAATAAAAAGAGAAGCTTGACTTAACCTACCTGGACAAGCGTCAACTTTAATACCAAAAGAAGGAACTGCCCAAGAATGTAAAACATCAGCAGCAGTAACTAAAACTCTAATATGTGTGTTTACTGGAAGGACTACTCTGTTATCTACTTCTAATAGACGAAAAGACCCATGAGTAAGGTCTTCAGTAGCGATCATATAAGAGTCAAAATTTAAACTTTCACCACCTTCTAAAGTAGCATAATCAGAGTATTCGTAACTCCAATACCATTGATGCCCAACGACTTTTAAAGTCACTGTTGGGTCAATCAACTCATCAAGTGAGTATAATAAACCAAAAGAAGGAACTGCAATTAACATTAAAATTAATGCAGGTATAATTGTCCAAACAATTTCTAGTAAACTTGAGTGAGTAAATTTCTCTGAAACAGGGTGAGCTTCTTCTGGGAAATTTACGACCAGTTTATAAAGCATCCAAAGGACAAAAATTCCAATAGCAATCACAAAGATCATAATATAATTATGAAAATCAATCATACCTTCCATAGCCGGAGTAGCAGGATCTTGAAAGCCTAACTGCCAAGGCTCTGCTGCGTCACAACTTGCAACGAAGCTTTTATTTAAATATAAAAAAATTGAATTTAAAGACATAAATTTAATAAATATAATAAATACTAATAATTGCTAGTCAAAGAATATTTGAAAAGCAAATAATATTCTTACTCGTTATTGGATTTGAACCAACACCCTAAAAAGGAACAAATTTTAAGTCTGTCGCGTCTACCAGTTCCGCCAAACGAGTTTAAAATATCTGGGGCGAATAATGGGACTTGAACCCATAACCTTCAAAGCCACAATCTGACACTCTACCATTAAGCTATACCCGCCTTAAGATATTATTAAATATAAACAAATATATTAATCTTCTAGACAAATAACATTACAAACAATAAGAATAAAATAACATTAAATGATACTAAAATATTGGAAAAACAAATTGAGATAAATACTAATAAAACAGTAAAAAAAAAGAGCAAAAATAGATAATGATATATTTGACCACTCTGTAAAGCATTAATTTTATTAAAAGTGTATCTCACAGCATGAACAATACCCGAAGGACCTACTTTTTCTATAAGACCTCTATCGACATCTTTATACGCAAAGTGATAACTGATATTTAAAGCATTTTGACCAATGAACTCATTATAGACTCTGTCGAAATACCACTTTCTATTCAAAAAATTATAAATAACTTTGAAAGAGGATGTTTTTTTTATTTGATAAAAAAGATCTAAACCGAAAGAATACAAAAAATAAGCAAGAAAAGCACCAGCTAAACTAATCATTAAAGGAAGAAGTTTATGAAATAAGTCTACAAACTATATATCTGATAAAACATAGTTTTGAGGAAGAACAAAAATAGAAAAACCCCAAAAATCTGTCCCAAATCCAATAAATAGGTCTCGAGTTAAGAAACCAACTGAAATAGATAAGATAGATAAAATAAATAAAGGAAATGTCATACGCCAAGAACCTTCATGTGCATTCAAGATTACTTTTCTATGACCATTTGGCTCTGATAGGAAAACCAAGAATAAAAGTCTTATAGAATAGAAAGCTGTAAAGAACGCTGCGAAAGTACCTAAATAATAAGAAAAGTGTCCCCAAATAGTATATTTAGCATATGCTACTTCAAGAATAGTATCTTTCGAATAAAACCCTGTTAAGAATGGGAACCCCATAAGAGCAAGTGATCCTATTAACATGATACTATATGTAAAGGGTAACAACTTTTTCAGACCACCCATCTTTCTCATGTCTTGTTCATCAGCTACTGCATGGATAACAGATCCAGCACCTAAGAATAAAAGAGCTTTAAAGAATGCGTGATTCGAAAGGTGAAATACACCTACCTCGTAACTTGATAACCCACAAGCAAAAATCATATAACCTAGTTGACTACAAGTAGAGTACGCGATAACTCTTTTCATATCATTTTGAAACAACCCTGTTGTTGAAGCAAAAAAAGCTGTTGCAGAACCTATGAAAACAACAAGATTTAAAGCAGTAGGAGAATATTCAAATAAGTGAGAACATCTTGCCAGTAGAAAAACCCCAGCAGTAACCATAGTTGCTGCATGAATTAGAGCCGACACAGGAGTAGGACCTTCCATGGCGTCAGGCAACCAAGTATGTAACCCTAATTGAGCAGATTTACCCATAGCTCCTATAAAAAGTAATACACAGATCATATCTATAGCAGGTATTTCGATCGCACCAACTAAAATTTTGTGATCTAACATTAATGGTGTTAAACTAAAGACTGTATCGTAATCTAAACTATTAAAAACAAAGTATATTGCAAAAATTGCTAAAAGAAGAGCAAAGTCTCCTACTCTGTTTACCAACATAGCTTTGATTGCCGCCTTGTTCGCTTGAATACGAGTAAACCAAAAATTAATTAAAAGGTAAGAAGAAAGACCAACGCCTTCCCAGCCTACAAACATTTGTAAAAAGTTATTTGCAGTAATAAGAATTAACATGAAAAAAGTAAACAATGAAAGGTAGGACATGAATCTGGGAAGGTGTGGATCAAACTCCATATACTCTGTCGAGTATAAATGCACCAAAGTAGAGATAAATGTAACTACTATCAACATTATAGATGTTAAACTATCAAAGCAAAAACTCCAATCTATATGCAACGAGTCTACAACAATCCAGGAACCCATAGTTAATTTATAAGTAACTCCTGTTGAAACGACATCATGTAATAAATAGATAGAAAAAAGAAGTGAGGAGAATACGCTTCCTGTGGTAATGTAACAAGTACCCCAACCAAGGTAACGGCCAAATAAACTCCCACTGAAGAAACCTAATAAAGGTAATAATACTATTAAAATTAACATTTAAATTAAGAAATAAAATTTAAAAGGATAGGGTGGGATTCGAACCCACGGTATTCAAAGAATACATCAGTTTTCAAGACTAACGCTTTAAACCACTCAGCCACTTATCCAAAAAAATGGAAGGTTTTTAATTAACTTATTACGGTCTTTTACATCTGTAGGATTTTTAAAAGAAAAATTCAATCGGAATTTTAAATTCTTAGAATTTATACCATTCAAACTTTTAGATAAAAAATCACTGATGTCAAAAAAACAATCTGCTGGTAATAGACAATTTAAAACAAAAACTTTTTTAGCCTCACTTTTAGCTTTTTGGCTTTTAAAAAGTTTAAAATCTTCTAAAACTAATTTTTGCCAATTTTCAACAAATAAAGAAAACAAGAAGTTGTTTATTTCTTCTTTTTTTCGAAGAGCAACTTTCAGGGAGAATTGTAAATTTGTTATTTTTAACCTACCTGATGAGCTGACAGCTTTGCTGGCTCTTATATAAGGAAACAAACCTATAAGTACGTATAAAACTAAAAAAGATTTAATTTGTATAACAGAATCTGTTTGATCTTTTGATGGAATATCATAAGAATTCAACAAATCTTTAATATCCAATTCTAAAACGATCTTGTCCAATTTTGGAACCTGATGCACATTTTTAATATTGTATTTATTTATTAAATCACAATTGGAAATATAATCTTCGTAATCATTACGAGAAAGACTGTTTATAAAAGCAGAATTCATAAATTTTTTTAATACAGTGTAACCAAGGATAAGTTACAAACAGATAGATGAATAAAATTAGAAAAAAAAGAAGGATATACACCCATATATACTACAAAAAATAGTAAAGGTAGTAAAATCGAAAATTCTAAAAAATTAAGGTCTTTAAATCTAACAACAAAAGTTGTCTTTAAATTTCCGAAAATCATCCTATTATACAACCATAAAGAATAAGCTCCACATAAAATTACTCCAAGAGCCCCCACAATCGCACTTACAACGTTTGTCTTATAAATGCCTAATAAGAGCAAAAACTCACCAACAAAACTACTGGTTCCAGGCAAAGCAATATTCGCCATGGTAAAAACTAGTAGTATACCCGAATATATTGGCATCATGTGAACTAAGCCACCATAATAGTAAAGTAACCTAGAGTGATACCTGTCATAGACAATACCAATCAATAAAAACATACCACCTGCGACAAAACCATGACTAATACTTTGAAGTATAGAGCCTTCAATACCGATGATATTAAAACTAAATATACCCAGTGTAACTAAATTCATGTGGGCTACAGAAGAGTATGCAATTATTCGCTTTAAGTCTGTTTGTCTTATTGCACTTAAAGAAGCATATATGATTCCTAAAACAGACAGTAAATAAACCAAAGGTGAAAAATAAAGAGAAGCATCCGGAAATAAACTTAAACTGAATCTAAGAAAACCGTAAACTCCTAGTTTTAACAGTATACCTGCTAGAAGAACTGAACCTACTGTTGGAGCTTCAACGTGTGCTTCGGGAAGCCACACATGAAAAGGAAACATAGGAATCTTAGAAGCAAAAGAAAGGAAGAACGCTAGCCAAAGCCAACACTGTTCTTCCATTGAGAACTTATAAGCCAATAAATACTCCAGGTTTAATGTTCCGGCAACTGTGTACATGTAAAGTAAACCAACCAGCATCAAAAGAGAACCAAATAAAGTATAGAAAAATAAAAGGTAAACTGCTCTGATTTTTCTTTCACGTGACCCCCAGATACCAACTAAAATAAACATAGGTATTAAAATTGCTTCAAAGAATATGTAAAACAAGAATACGTCCAATACCGAAAAAACCAATAAAAGAAGTAATTCGATAAGAAGTAAGTTTAGAACGTATTCTTTCAGAAGACGTTCATTCCATATAAACAGAATACAAAGAAAAATCAACAGGCTAGTTAATACAAAGAAAAATATAGAAATACCGTCTAATCCAAACGAAAAAGTTAAATTCATCAGTTCCGAACCTAAAGTGTAAGTTACAACCGATTGAAAGTAGTAACTGTTGCAATCAAATTGGACCAATAAACCGCAAGAAAGAAATAAAACAATTGCAGATGAAAATAGTGAAAACACTCGAATTAATTGTGTGTTTGTACTAGGAATTAAAAACAGACCTAAAAGGGTTGCTGTCAATATAAAAAAAATGGATGTTAATAACATATTAAATAATTAAATAATTGTTTCAAAAAGTTATCGATCAACTTCTCCAAACACAATGTCTTGGGTACCAATAATGGTAACTACGTCAGCAATCATGTGGCCTTTAGACATTTCATTTAGAGCTTGTAAATGCCCAAACCCTGGAGCTTTAATTTTACAACGGTAAGGCTTTTCTGTATTGTTAGAAACTAAATAAACTCCAAACTCACCTTTCGGCGCCTCGGTAGCAGTATAAGTTTCTCCAAAGGGAAGAACAACACCTTCAGTATACATTTTGAAGTGATGGATAACCGCTTCCATAGAAACTTTCATTTCAGATCTAGAAGGAGGGTTTAATTTATAATTTGTACTTTTTATGGGACCTTCTTCAACTAGTTTAATAGCTTGCTCAATAATATTTAAAGACTGACGCATTTCTTCAATCCTGATTAGATATCTGTCATAGCAATCCCCACTATTACCAACAGGTATAGAAAAATCTAACTCAGAATAAATTTCGTAAGGTTGAGTTTTTCTAAGATCCCAAGGCAGACCAGAACCACGAAGCATAACTCCACTAAAACCCCAATCAATTGCTTTTTTGGAACTAACTATACCGATGTCAACAAGTCGTTCTTTCCAAATTCTATTACCAGTAAGCATTTCTTCAATCTCGTCAAGTCGAATATTGAATTGATTACAAAATAAGTATAGATCGTCTAAAAAACCTAGAGGAATATCTAGGCTAACTCCTCCAGGTCTAACGTAAGCTGCATGCATCCTTGCCCCCGAAACTCTCTCATAAAATTCCATCAGCTTTTCACGCTCCTCGAAAGCCCACATAAAAGGAGTCATTGCCCCAACGTCCATAGCGTGACAACCTACAGCTAGTAGATGGTTTAATATTCTTGTTATTTCAGCAAATAGAACTCTAATCACTTGTGCTCTTCTAGGAATTTTAATGTTTGCTATTTTTTCTACGGCTAAAGAATAAGTATGTTCTTGAGCCATCATTGAAACATAGTCTAAACGATCAAAATAAGGCAGTGCTTGTATATAAGTCTTATTTTCAATCAATTTTTCAGTACCTCTATGAAGAAGGCCTATATGAGGGTCTGCTCTAGTAACAACCTCTCCGTCCAATTCTAATATAAGTCTCAAAACACCGTGAGCTGCCGGGTGTTGTGGACCGAAATTTATAGTAAAGTTTTTTAACTCCCTACTTAACTCTTTTTTTTTTAAAATCATAAAAATTTTAATTTATTACCAAGGCATCTCGTAGGAAAAAGAACGAAATTCTTGAGCCAACTCAACCGGCTCTCCAATAACTCGCTTTTTAGCCTCGTCATACCTAAACTCAACATAACCTGAGAGAGGGAAATCTTTTCTTAAAGGATGTCCCTCAAAACCATAATCGGTAAGTATTCTACGAAGGTCTGGGTGTTTGTCAAAATATATACCATACATGTCCCAAACTTCGCGCTCCCACCAGTTAGCATTAATGAAAGTATCTACACATGATGGAACTGAAGTAACTTCATTGACAAACACTTTTACCCTAAGTCTAGTGTTAAAAGTTAGACTTAATAGGTCATAAACAACACTGAAGCGATAATCTTTGCCCAGAAAATCAACTCCAGAAATACATGATAGCATATGATATTGATAACCAAAATGAAGTTTTAAACATTTTAATGCAAAGCTTAACTTATCAAC
>MDTB01198124.1_pt1 | contig 10638 bp, 9 predicted proteins | sample 811161 | NCBI WGS metagenome assembly MDTB01 (sample SAMN05326650, study PRJNA326480) | marine metagenome | isolation source: seawater | place: Mediterranean Sea | collected 2009
AGGGAGGCGGCGACGGCGGTGGCGGCGACGGCGGCGGACTTGGAGGCGGCGAGGGGGGAGGCGGCAACGGAGGTGGCGAGGGAGGGGGCGGCGAGGGAGGAGGAGAGGGAGGAGGCGTTGGAGGGGAAGAGGGTGGGGAAACGGGCGGTGGTGACACGGGCGGCGTGCTTGGGGGGTCGAGCATTCCAGGTCCGTGTGGTGGACGACTGGGTGGCGGCGGAGAGGGGGGTGGTGGAGACGGGGGAGGAGACGGTGGCGGCGAGGGGGGCGGGGGCGAGGGCGGAGGCGGCGACGGCGGTGGTGGTGAGGGAGGTGGAGATGGGGGTGGAGGAGAAGGTGGTGGAGGAGAAGGTGGAGGCGAGGGTGGTGGTGGAGAGGGTGGCGGAGGGGCGGGAGGTGGTGGTGAGGGTGGTGGTGGTGAGGGCGGAGGAGGTGACGGTGGCGGAGGCGATGGAGGTGGTGGTGAGGGCGACGGTGGTGGCGGTGATGGCGGCGGTGGAGAGGGCGGCGGTGGAGAGGGTGGTGGTGGAGAGGGAGGAGGAGGTGATGGTGGTGGAGGACTCGGGGGAGGTGGTGATGGCGGAGGTGGTGAGGGCGAGGGCGGAGGTGGTGAGGGCGGAGGTGGCGAGGGGAGAGGTGGCGACGGAGGCGACAAGGGCGGTGGTGAGCTCGGTGGCGGCACGCTCGGTGGTGTGGTCGGCGGCGTGGTCGGCGACGGTGGCGGCGGCAAAAAGTCGCACTGGCGGAAGCCGGGTGGCGTCATGCCCACATCCGTGCAGTGCGACGCCGAGCAGCAGTGGTCGGCATTGGTGGGCACGACGTGCTGGTCGAGCGGAAGGTCGAAGCCGCCGGCGCACATGGTGCTACTGCACATATGGGGGCTGCGTTAGGGACACAAGGGGGACACACAGGTGTCAGTTCCGGTGGGGTTGTACCAAGGCAGTAGGGTTCGAGGGGGCGTGGCGCGTACAAGTCCGCAGGGCACAGTGCCCTTCCGCCGTGCGTCCGGCAGCACGCGGGGTCGCCGTGGTTGTAGGTGTCAAAGTTGCAGACGTGGCCGTCGTAGCACTGCACGTGGCCAGGCCACGTGGTGATGTGGTGGATTGTGTCGCCCCACGGACAGGTGCCTGTCGGGTGCCCGGGAGGAAAGGGCGGCGGCGGCTGCGGCGGCGGACTGGGCGGCGGCGGCGAGGGCGGCGGTGCGGGCGGTGGCGGCGAGGGCGGTGGAGGCGAGGGAGGCGGCGAGGGCGGCGGACTCGGAGGCGGCGAGGGTGGCGGACTCGGAGGAGGCGACGGCGGCGGCTCGGGCGGCGGCGGCGCGTGTGGATCCGGGTTGCCAGGGGGCGGTGGCGCCGCGGGCGGCGAGCTGGGTGGCACGCTTGGCGGCACGCCCGGTGGCGGGACGCTCGGCGGCGGCGGCGGCGGCGTGCAGATGCCGAGCACGTGAAAGTGCTCCTTGCGCTCGATGAGCTCACCGCCGTGCAAGAATCCACACGTGAGTGTGAGCTCCTTGCCCGCACACGCCAACTCGGGGGTCCACTTGGCCCAGTGAGTGCAATACGTGTGCGAGTCAAACATGAGCGATTGCGTGGCGGACGACGAGCACTCTTGCGTCACTGTGCACGGGCTGACGGTGTCCTCGTCGTGCAAGCGCATGGGACACTCGTTGGGAACAAAGAGCACATTCTCGGTGCCAGGTCCAATGGACACGGCACCGCCGTCGCCATTGATCAAGACGTCCCGATTGTTGACGCCGCCCAGCGAGATTTGTGGGATGCTTGCTGCGTTGCCCAGAGTGCCAATGGGCAGACACGGCGCGGGCGGCGGTGGCGGTGCGGCGGGTGGCTCGGGCGGTGCCGACGGCTGCGGCGCAATGGGCGACGGAGGCGGCGAGGGTGGTGGCGACGGCGGTGGTGGACTTGGTGGAGGCGACGGGGGTGGTGGCGAGGGCGGTGGTTGGCTGGGAGGCAGCAAGGGACTAGGCGACCCGGGCCATGGCGGTTTGGGAGGAGACGAGGGAGGTGGCCGCGGATGTGGCGCGGATACAAAGGTCTCCGAGATGACCTCGGGAGACGCGCACAGATTGAGGGCCTTGCCGTCGCCATTGGTGACAAAGGTGGCCAAGCTGCCCACCGCCGCGCGGATGATTTCGGCTTCTCTGTGCGAGGCCACTGTGATGGTGACCTCGAGCATTACTGCAGCGCCGCCACCGGTGCCGATTTGCAATGAGCATGCCGTAGTATCGGCCTCGTGCAGCTGCACTTGCTGGAGCCGCCGTTTGTGCGCCGGGTCTTGTCGGCTCCACAGCAAGTCCTCTACTGCCGAGTCGCCAATGGGCACGGAGAAGGCCGAAGTGACGTCGCTCACCACGCTGCCGTCCACCTGATCTGTGTCCGTGAGACGCTGCACCAAGTTTTCATACTGTACCTCGCGCCCCATCTTTGCCGTTGCGTCAAAATCCGGGAATTGCGAGGCGTAAAAGATTTCCTGCACAATGACCGTCACGCTGGCCACCATGAGCTCTGGTGGCAACTTTGGCGACGGTGGTGGACGGTTGGGCTGTGGCGGTGGTGGAGTTGGCGGTGGTGGAAACGGTGGCGGGTTGGGCGATGGCGGCGTCGAGGGGTGTGGCGCGGTCGGTTGATTTGGGGCCTGTGGCGGTGGAGGCACCAACAGTGGAGTGGTCGTCAGGTAAGGGCTTGTGCTGTAGGTCAACGTCCCAGGAGACATGCCCAGCAGTCCCTCCAATGTGCTCACAAAGTTTGTGCCCGTTCCCACGTCTAGCAAGGTGGCCGCGTGCGTCTTGTTGTTCGCCTCGATGCAGCAGTGACAACCACCGTCGAGGAGCTTCACGGCAAACTTGCTGGCCGCGCAATCGGGCAGCAGCGTCAACAATGCCGTGACCAACGCGGTGGCGTCGAAGCCGGACTCTGACAGTCGCCGCTTGTAGACACTGGCAGACGCAGGTGCCTGCACGCCCAACTCAATGCACGCGTACTCCTGCACGTATGGCGATGCTGGAGGCGGAATGTACGGATTTGGCGGATTGCTTGGCGGAACGGGAGGCGTGTACGGCAGTGGCGGTGGGAGCGGCGGTGGCGGCTTTGGAGGCGGAGGCGATGGTGACCGCTCTTGCAACGCCGCCATGAGACCGAGCGTGATTGCTGTCGCGATGAACAACACACCGAGAATAGAAATGATCCTGCAGTAGGTGCGTCCCGATTGGTTTCTACGTTTGGTCACCGTTTCCGGGGCTTCTGGGGTGGTGGATGTGGTTTCAGCCCCTGTCGCTTCTGGATTGTCGAGCAGTCGACGACGTTGCCGTTTAAACTCTTCCGGGTCAAACGGCGTTTCGCCAATGGTGACATACCGCAACCCAGAGGTTTCTCGACGCACCGGCATGCTCGTTGCCAGTATACACCGTCCTACCAGTCGTCAGACGCGTGTTGGATTATTTTCAGCAGCGGTCCGCATCCCATCTTGTACATGCGCTAGAACACGCGTTTTTTGGAGCGTCTGGCAAGCTACGACCGCAGTAAGGCTGCTTCCCGCCCGCCTAGAATAGAGCGGCAAATGGCGACAACCAGCAACACGGATCCCGCGAGTCTGCGCAGCTCGCCAACCTCACAACTCACCACGGCCACCGAGGATACCGTTCCGCGCTCCCTGCAGAATGAGCGGTTGGACTGGACGTTTGAATTTGCGCGACTGCTGCCAGTGGACGTGCCGCTGCCACAGGTCTTCCGGCGCAAGCTCGAGACCGGTGTCGACAATGGTGACTGCCTTCCCGGCTGCTTTGCGGCCATCTTGGAATGCTTCCACAGAGGGCACATCTCCTCTGCAAACCTGAAGCCGGCGGCCAAAGACATGCGCACGTCCGTCTGCCAGTGGATCAAAGACCATTGGGAGACTTACCCAGTGTTCAACGACAGCATGAAGGTGCATGAGATTATTCGAATGCTCCATGACCTTGGCATCCCCGCGTCGGAGCGCGTGGCCCGTGGCGAGTGGGGGGACGATCCATCGGCGCAACTCGCCAAATACAATGAGCTGTGTGACCACTTGTACTTTTCGGATGCCGAAATGCTCTTGTTTTCGTGCATGATGTGGGAGCACCGCCGACTGCCGGTGCTCTTTCGCGTGTTTCGAGTCGAAGAAGATGCATCGCAGGCATCGGGCTGGAAGGGTGTGCATTCGACGACGACACCCGAGCCGGCCACGTTGCGTGCAGTCACCGGCTCTGACTGTGCATTGGTCATTGATGTCGCACACGTGGGCATGTTGGATGGATGGGGCGCCCACTACAAGCTCTTGATTCACGGTAGCATCCTCGGGCTCACGGCGTGCCGCAACCGACAGGTTGTTGTACTCGCGCCAAGGAGTCCGTCTCCCACAGTCGCACCGACCCACAACCCACACCGCCGCCGGCTCGTGCGCCACCCCGACGCTGCTGCCAACGCCGCGCAGCACGCGACCGCCAAGCGGATTCGCACGGAACACGACGCGTTCCTAACCATTTAACTTTAAGGGTTATCTGAGTTGACGAAACTCGGGAGATGCGATCGTGATTTTTTTCCGGGTCCGACTTCCAGAAAAGTTGCAAGCCCCAGGCTTTGGAAGTTCCACTTTTTTTTGGAAGTTCCAAATGCCTTTGGAACTTCCACTTGTGTGCAACTTGTGTGCAACTTTTTCAAGCGGAGGAGGAGGAGGAGGCACGCGCAGTGCACCAATCGTAGCGAGTGTTTAAACAACGTACTAGTCCACAGCGCCTACTCGGTGCTACTTCGGACAAATACGTTTCCAACACTCGTGCAGACAAGTTGCATACAAGTTGCATATTTACAACACTGGACGATCAGACGGTCAGACGGTCAGACGATCACACCCCCCCCCCAGCATGGCCCTTTAGACTTCCATCACAACATTGGCCACCACAAAGTGGCCCCCTTGCTCGCCACCCTCCCCTGGGTGGACGGCGAGATCCTTGACGACTCGGAAGTCGACGATGCCCGCAACGGCACAGGATTCGATGCGTTTGCAAAAGTGCTCGATGGCCTGTGGGTTGTTGACAAGACTGGAGAAGGCAAAGGTGTACGCAACGCAATGGCCTGGCTTTTCGTCCTTGCAGAGCTTAGCATCCAGTGCTTTGAGCGCCGCAATGCTGCGACGGATGTCGCGTGACTGCGAGACCGAGAGCGCCATGGGACCCGGACGCGGGGGCACGACATCCAGCTTGGAACAGGTGGCGGCAAAGTCGAGAACGCCGCCCACTTTCTTGTCGACTTGGTACAGCGGAACCAGAAAGTATTCACCCGACACCAGCTGGCGCGGAGTCGCACCGGCCTGACTAATGGAGCCGCGCGTGGGCCTCGCAAAGACGTACTGGGAAGCACCCGCCGACAAGTCGCGAACGGCGGGATCCGTGTAGAAGGGGTGGCTTGCGTGCAGTGAGATCTCCACAATGTCGTGGTAGAAGCGATGCGGATCGGCCGAGTGCTTGCCGCCAACGTGGAGCACCTTCATGCTGCGACCCACGTTGGGTGCCGCCTGTGCGAATGCCTGCATGTCCTTTTGGGATTCGCGGGCGTGCTGTGCGCGCCTCTCCGCGTCGGGCAAGTACATGACCGGCGACGCGGGCGTCGTGCCTTCGATGGCATACGGCTGTAATTGAGCCGCCTTGTCCCAGTCGCCGACATTGCCCACGCGCAGCCGCGAGGCCTCCGCCTCTGGCAACGTGCGCAGCACGTCGTCTGTGAAAATGGCCGTGTAGCGCGCCGCGCGAAGCGTGGCTGGATCGCCCGGGTGCACTGGCTTGCCACCGACAGAATGGGCGGTGGCTGCCCGATCCATGCCTGCCATGAAGCTGATGACCGGAACCATGAGCGCGAGCGCGTGGCCGGCGACGTGGTCTCCTTCACCTCCGCCCGCGCTGGCCTCTGCTGCATTGGCTGCCACGACTGCGATGCCAAAGGTGTAGTACGGAAAGACTGCATTTTTGATCGAGCGCACGTATGGATGCTCGGCAAGCTCGTCCTCCGTTGCGTCGACGGCCGCTTGCAGCATGGACGTCACGAGCAGCGCCGACCCGTCGCAGTCGTTGGCTTCGCATGGCGTGCGCATAGGAGTGCGCAGCCAGCTCTCGGTGGCCTCAAACCCCGAGCCGGCGGCCTTCATGACAGTGCGCCCGTCAGCACGGTATGCAACCAAAAAGGCGGCGGCCGTCGAGCACGCGGCGGCGATGGTCTGCGTCCACACTGCTGCCTTCATGCCGGGTGTGGAAGTGGCATCCAGCATGTGCTGCACCTCCTTTGGATCGTACTCTAGCTCCATGCCGATTGCATGCTCAAAGAGGCTGTTGAGCGACTGCACCGAGAATGGGAACTCTTGGTCAATGACATTGTGCACGAGTTCGTAGCCCTTGTCATTGACACCAACCCCCACCTTGGCAACCGACTTTGTGAGCGTAGGCGACAGCTTGTACTGGATGCTTTCGCGCACGGTCCACGCCTTGTGCGCCCAGTCCGTGACAATGCCTTCTGCCCTGCCCAACAGGCTTGCTTTGGTCTCGTCGTGCACAAACTCGATGTCGACCTCATCCCCTGCCTGGTCGAGCACGCGCATGTTTGAGATGCCAATCGTGCTTGCGTGCGAGGCAAGCATGCCGTAGACGCACGGCACCTGAGTGTGCGTCTCACGCGTTCGCAGCACATTGGACAGGTACACCGACCCCGCACCCGCGTGGGTGTCGACGAGCGTGCCGTTGATGGCGGCACCGACGCGCTGTGAGGTGATATTGAGCTTTGCGCAGGAATCGATTTGCAGTTTGCCCTGCACCTCCTTGACCATGCTCGCTGGCAAGTCCACCGTCACAACAGAGCATTCGTTGCTGTGCAACTGCACCTTGACGGCGGCAGTCGACCCGGTGAGCGCAAAGTCGGTGGGTCCGGCGGCGGCGGCGGTGTTGATGGAACCGCCCACCGCCAAGAAGAGCTTGGCGTAGTCTGGCTGCGACGCGGTCGCCTCAAAGGCCAAGCGGTATCCCGTCTCCTCGTCAAACGCGTGTGCCAAGTGCTGCGCCTGGCTCGGCGTATTGTCGTGGTGGTGGTGGCTGCGACGCAGCCATGCTCCACGCCTCGGGTCGTACGGCATACGCAACCTATCTACCACCTATCTACCACCTTGACACACGGGGCTTATGACAGTGGTCGCTATCTCATGCTTGGCAAGGATGCGCCCGCCTTGACAACCGTTTCAGATTTAGCCAACCCCTCTCGAGGATGTCAAAACGAACCGCCATGGAAGTGTCGCGCGACAAGCGGCCACGTGAGGACGGAGCGGCCTCGTCGTCCGGACCAAGGTTTGCATTGGTCTCCTGCTTTGACAAGTGCGACGAGCTAATCGAAGTCGACATGTCGCTGCTGGAACCCTTCAATTGTCGTTTGTACGCACTAATACGCCACAATGCTCCCTACACGGACGTCTCCGGCAGGCCCTTTTGGCGATGCAACATGACACGCGCCATGCTGCAGACGTTTGTGAGATCGCTGGAACATGGCGAGCTCAGCCTGTCCAAGACTGTGAGCATCGCAGAAGCGCTCACGACCTTTGAGTACGAAAACGTGGACATTGGCATACCGGCAGAGCGCAAGGGCGAGATGATTGGGCTCCGGCAGCCGCCGGCAGGCGTAGCCTTTGCAAAGCGCGCCGAGCGCGTCAGCGAGGACATTATGCGTGCAAGCGAGCTCATTGCACACTCGATTGTGCGATGGCCCCGTTTGGAAAGCAGTCTGGATGCGGCACTGAGCGGCTTTCCCGTATCGTGCACCTGCACGGCCACGCGCGCGTGGGTGCGTTTCACGCGCAAGCCGCAAATTCACCTCGACAAGGGCGACAGCGCGCTCTCGCTGGCGCGCAACTGGCCGTCGTGGGTTGAGAACAAGCTCCGCGCGTTTGGACACTTGCACAACAAGCTCGTGCGCGACAAGGTGGTCGGCGAAAAGGATCGCGATGCACAAGCATTCGACGCATTGTTTGGCGCCGTGCAAAGCGACCAGTTGAGTTGGTTCATGGCCACACCCTTTGACTGGCCACGGCACGCAATGGACCGCACCCTGCGCAAGCTGCATCTGTATGCCGAGGCGTTTGCAAATGAGCAACGCGAGGCCATCCTCAATGCCAACGTTTCCAAGGGACAGGACCCCCCCGAGACGCTCCAGTACGCACGCGCGTGCATGTCGTTGGCCGAGTCGCTCCTGTACGAGGCGCCCAACATTGCCACCGTGTTTGCAGGCCAGTGCTCGGACGATCAGGGCAGGAGCCCCGAGCGCGTGCAGCTCCAGCGCTCGCTCACCCAGCGCGGCATCAAGATTGTTCGGTGGAGCGAGGACGAGAAGAATCCGCAACGCCCGCTGATCTTCCCGCCTAGCTGGGCCGAGGGCCCCGGGTCCGGGTCGGTGCACTGTGCCATGCTTTTAGAGTTTACAGGAAGGTGACTCTCAAGAGATATCCTTGTGCAATGGCGTCTCGGACGCGGGACTCAACTCAATATTGTCCGGATCTATAATGTCCTCCTCGTCCAAAAGGCATTCGCGCTCCACGCGTTTGCGGCGGAGGTACACCCCATACAAGCACGGACCCACAACCATGAGCGCAAGCACGTGCAGCAGCACGATGATGCAGATGAGGGTCACGATGACGACGAGGGTGGCCGCCCAGCCCGGCAACCCACGCGCGTGGTCGAGCGTGTCTTGCAACTTGTCAATCAACTCGTCGAGCGCGTGCTCGTCCTTGGTGGTGTTTGCCATGACGCGCGCGCTAGAGTGCGCCAACCCGCCATGGGCGACGCCAGCCAGGAGGCATGGACGACGATAGCGCTCCGGCAAAACGTCCGCCCTCCTCAATTGAGCAATGTCCGCCGCTCAAGGTGAAGCGACTGTCGGTGGCGGCGACGCTTCCCGTGCGCGCGACGACGGGGTCGGCGGGCTATGACCTCTGCGCGGCCGAGGAAACCACAATCCCCGCCGGCATGCGCAAGGTCGTCAAAACCGACTTGAGCGTTGGCATCCCGCCGCGCCACTATGGCCGCGTGGCGCCGCGGTCGGGACTCTCGTTCAAGTATGGCATCGACATTGGAGCGGGAGTCATCGACTCGGTACGTTGCCCCACCGGTCTCTGTGTCCCCCCTCCCGTTTTTGACACACACACACACACACACACACACGTGCCGTGCGTTCTCAGGACTACACGGGCCCCCTAGGCATCGTCATGATCAACAATGGCACCGAGCCCTTCAAGGTCGAATCTGGCGCTAGGGTGGCACAACTGCTGCTGGAGCGTGTCAGCGTGCCCGAGGTGGAGGAGGTGCAAGAGCTCGAGGCCACTGAGCGCGGCGCCAAGGGCTTTGGCTCCACTGGCTCCGCCGCCCTGCCGACGCCCACGCCAGAGGCGCAGTGATGTGGGAGCCCGACTTTACGTTGCTGAGCGTGCCAGCTAGGATTCCGACGCCGGAGGTGGGGAACTGGTTTCCAGAGCTGCCAGCTGCCGCACCTCACAAGCCGCGCGTCGAGCCGCGCGTCGAGCCGCGTGTCCAGTTGCCTCCATGCAAACGACACAAGCCAGAGCCCATGCGAGAGGCGAGCCTGGGTTTGCCCTATGCCTTCCGCGCCGTCGTGTTGCCAAAGCCACGCGACCCCACCAACCCGTTTCGGCATGCGGGTCTCATGCGCGACATTGGAGGTGTGCAAGGCTTCATGAGCGTGCGGCGCGGTACGCACAAGTTTCCCGAGGTGTTTGACGATGCATAAACTGTGTTGTACTGTGTTCCTGTTGTAAGAAGGCATGCCCAATGCACAAAAATGGACGTTTTCAAAGCTTCGGGCAACCGAGTCCACCGGTGGGACCGTGCCGAGCGGCGCCGCGACGCCCGGGTGGATTGTGGTCTTGCTAGGCGTCTCTGTCGTTGGCGTCGTAGCTGGCGTGAGCGTCGGCGTGGCGGGCGCCACGGGAGTGATTGGTGGCACTGCGGCGAGCGCGACACCCGCGGCGCTCCTCGTGCCGGGCGGGCCACCGCCGCCGCCCATTCCGCCCGTGCAGCCTCCTTACAATTCCGACAATGCGGAGGACTATTGCAACAACGACTGCATGGGATGTGCGCAAACTGGCGGCTGCACATACAGCTACAATTCTGATAACGACACCGACACGCAGCACGACTCGCGATACTACCAGAGCAACGGCGTGTGCGACGACGGGGGGCCGGGGTCGGAGCAAAGCATCTGCTGGTACGGGAGCGACTGTGCCGACTGCGGCGTGCGCGCGATGCCACCGCCCCCGCCCGACTTTCCCAGCATGCCCCCTGGGCTGCGATGACCCTTGAAAAAAGAGTTTTACGGACACGTGATTTGTAAACTAGGAACATTTTTGAGTACACCAAATAGGTACACCAAATCGATCTATAGTGACACAGTTACACAACCTTGGTCACACCAAACTTGGCAAACACAAGCGCATCGCGCATCTGCTTGATGGCACGCTTGGTGGGGTTGCTCTTGCTACCCTCGAGCTCCGCAAGCACGCTGACAAGCGAGACGCCCTCACGCTCGGCGAGAAGCTTGCCCAAGGCGATGCGGTCAAACTGCC
>MDTB01211420.1_pt1 | contig 10638 bp, 3 predicted proteins | sample 811161 | NCBI WGS metagenome assembly MDTB01 (sample SAMN05326650, study PRJNA326480) | marine metagenome | isolation source: seawater | place: Mediterranean Sea | collected 2009
AAGTCTGACCTGACTGACCTACAAAAGATAAATTTTCCAAAGCATTCTTAACTTCAGTAAATGTAAAAGTATCTGTACTATTGATCTCTTTTCCGTCAAACTTTACCGTACCCCCAGAAGTTAAAGAATTAATTTTAAAAGAAGCCGTCTGATCAAAGTAATCAAAACCTATTGATGTAGAATTATTGCCATCAGAAGCTGAAACAGAAATAGCATTTGAAGATGCTAGAGTTAACTGGGGATTTGTGGGATCATCATCTTGAATAGAAAAACTTACTACATCCTCAAGAATTTGCGCCGCTCCATTATTGTCTTTTAATCGTACGTTAAAACTTTCAGGTCCTTCTTTTACCGTGTCATTATTAAGTCTAATCGATAGAACCTTTGTAAGTTCATTTGGGGCAAAAACAATATTACCTGATGGAATAACACCTCCTTGAAAATCATCAGCTGTTAGAGTTGAACTTACCTCTACTTCATAATCAATACTCTGAGAAAGAGCCAGATTACCCTGTCTTGAAACCGTATAAGAAAATTCAGCACCATCTCCATTAACTCCTCCTTCAAATTGATCTCTGCCAGCAGGATCTGATGTAATCTCATAACTCGTTGGTACAACAACACCTACGGTAGCCCCGTCGGCAAGGCCTCCCCAAGTGAAAATATTTGACATTACCGAATTATCAAGAATACCATCGGAGCCTCTTATTACTGGCCCTTCACCTAACTTAATAATTGAAGTACCGTCAGCTGCATCAACTTTAAAAGTTAGACCTTTTCCTGTTCGGTCATCAGCGGAACTGCCTACTCTGGTTTGAAGAGCTAAAGTTGTAAATGAATCAGAATTGATTTCCCCAGATGTAGGCGAACTTACAACTACAGGATCCTTAGCATCACCATCTATGGCGTAGTCTGAACCATCCTTATCAAAGGTAATCTTATACCAGGTAACTGTATATTCCGAAGGGTTCACTGATCCCCCGTTTATCTTTAATTCATAACCTGCAAAACTACCGTATCCTTCAGAATTTTCTGAAACAACTGTACCGTCAATTTTTACTGGATCAAATGTTACATTACCCTTTAATGTAGCATTAGAATTTAACCAGTCATTGTCTGGATTATTATCTTCTAATGCACTATTGGCGTCTCCTTGCCAAACACTTTGCGTCTGAACAATCTTGGTAAGGGCTGATATGGCTTGATCACTTGTAAGTCCATCTTCGTTTCCCACCTGATTAATTCTCTCAACACCTGCTGCTAAAACATTGGCTTCATTAGCAATCGAAGACTGATAATTGTTAAAATTATCTCCTAAAATTTCCTTAGAAATGGGAGTTATAATTTCCACAAGCTTAGCAGACATACTGCTAATAGAACCATCTTCCGTTCCCAAAAGCTTCAAACTACCCGGTGTTATAACACCAGAATTAATAGCATCAGCGATGGCATCAAACATTTTTTCACTGGCTTTTTGTGTCGAAAAAGGACTTCCACTTTGATTAGTATTAACTTTATAAGAATCGGAAATAGCACTTGCACCACTGTCAGTTTCAATTTGTTTAATAAGCTCAACAAATCCTGTACTTCCTATATCAACAATTAATGCCATAGCAGCTGCTGCTTTTTGTACTTCTATTGCATTTAATATTGAGCTAGCATCTGATACAGAATTGTAAGCATCAAAAGAACTAAAATTGACAGTTACCCCTATAGCCGATGCCATTTTTGCCTCAGCGGCTTTAGTTGCTTCTTCACCGTTATTAACTTGATCTTTAGTTTCAATAGCACGAATAATTGAGGAAATTGGATTAATGACGGTATAACCAGAGGGCGCTTCATATTGAACATCAAATGATAAACCAGTTGCCTTATCTGTACCCCCTGACATGATAAGAGGTCCTGATGCGCCATAGAGTTTATAAACTCCGGTGGGGTTTGTAGAGGCAGGAGAGTCTCCTGGTGTCAATGAACCATCACCATCATTGTCAGCAAATATACGGGTGCCTTCAATATAACCATCAACACCTTTACCAGCAGATCCACCGTCTACTGTAATTCCAGATGCGTCACCACTTAAAGAAAAAGTTGGTGAAGCTACATTATCATATAAATCAGTTACGGAAGCTGTATACGAATCAGCCGAAGATTTAGAAACTGATCCACTTGCCCCTCCACTCAAGGTTACTGTGGCAGCTGAAGCGTAAACTGGTGATGATCCACCAGGATCTTTAATACCAACAATGGCAATTTTACCAAGGCCCATTTCTGCTGCCTTAAACCCAGCACTTGTAAAAGTACTGTCTGTGTTCAAGAAGTTTAGCAACTGTGTAGCCGCATTGGACGAATTCGTGGTAGCAGGTATCTTAAAAGCTCCAGAAGCTCCAGATACCGTGATTGTATCATCTTTTGTATAGGTCCCAGAAAGTGTGAATTCACTTTTTGATAATCCCGTTGTTGCCGTGATTCCAATTCCATTATCATCTACATCGCTATTAGTTACAGCAAATGAAAATTTTAATACGGAAGCATCAGTAGAAACTTCCTTCTCAGCAAGTCTAACTTTGTCACCTATTGTCAATACAACAAAAGGATCTCCAGAAGCAGTTTTAACAGTCTCATTATAAGTCAAAGAAAAATCTAATTTGTCATTTAGCCCAAAGGATCCCGCTGGTAACTTTAAAACCCCAGTAGGGCTTTTTGTATCAACTGCAAATGTTTTTGTTCCATCGGTTGAAGCTACATTACCAATAGTATCTTGGAAACCTCCTTTAGCCACTTTGAAAGTCACATTACTATCAGTGTTAGTTGCTGGTCTATAAACCACTCTAAATTCATCCCCCGAACCACCCGTCGGAGCGATAGACAAAATTGTACCTGATGATACAGATACATCAGCCGTTGTAAATCCAGTAACACTCTCAGATAAATCTATTACAAAATCAACATCTCCTGAAACCGGAGTTGAATGCGCGGTTGTAGTTGTCGTTTTATAAATATAAATATTTTCAACTTCTGGACCTTTTGTATCAAAAGTTTGCTGAGAGTAAGCTTGCCCTGCATTATATTTAACTGAAGTATTACCTAGATTATCACTGGCAGTGGGATTTGCGTCTGTAAAAGCAAGAGTACTATTACCTGTGGTGTCTTGTGCACCACCTTCAGGAATGGACAAAGTAATCGTCCCTTGGGCACTAGCAGTTGGTTTTACGACTACTGTGTAGACTTTATCACTTCCACTTACACTTGAAACTGTTCCATTTGTTACTGATACAGAATTGGCTGAAAAATACTTTACATTATCATCAAAGGTAACGGTATAAGTCACATCACCTGTCGCTACTCCAGATATATTGTCATCAACATCTGCAACTTTTGGCGCTACAAAATCAGTTGTGATTTCATTGGAAATAACTTCTTGGGTATTTCCCATTTCATTTTCAGCTATAGCTTTAATTTTAAAATTGCCAGCAGGAAATTGTTCCTTCGGCAATGTGATGCTCCATGATGATGAGCCAGTTATAGCTTCGTGGGATCCAAAATTGGTTGTACTTCCATCGGCATTGAGCAGAGAAATTGTAACTTTTCCTGATTTTCCAACATTTGAAAATCCATCTATTACTAAACCACTATCCCTTTCTGAAATATTTACTATTCCGTCACCATCTATCGTATTAATGGATACAGTTGGCTTTACTTCGTTTATAGCTATACTCTGACTAGCTTGCGCTACTTCAGCACCAGCCGTCATTTGAGCTTTTACAATTAATGGATAGCCATCAGATGCAAGTGTTGTTTTTTCTTCGCTAGTGAAATCAAAATTAACTTCCCACGCATTACCATCTATAATCTTAGTAGTTCTTGAAATACTTCCAAAGGTGACGGTTACATCAGCACCCTCCAGACCATTTCCTTGAACTTTAAAACCATTAGTTTTTTCTAATGTATTGAGAACACCATCATCAGCGATACTGGTAATTGAAAAAACTGGACCTCCTAATCCTGCAGCTGCTTCCACAACAGCAGTAGAGATTTTTTCAGCTGAACTTTTTGTGTTTTCAATAATTTCTGCTACAGAAGAAAATACTTGTTTTGCTTCCTCTGAAAAAACATCTTCTACACTTTTAATATTATTATTAACGGTTTTGGTTTGCTCAATTGCCACCTCTAAAGCTCTATCAATGGCAGTCTGGTCCGCCCCCTTTTCAATAGCTATTGTAGAGGCTTTGCTTTGTATATCTTCTAGAATGGTTTCATCTGCAAAATCAATAGCAGTTTTGGTTTCAACATTTACTTTTACAATTTCAACAACAGATTCTATTGCAGTTTTAAAAGCATCAACTTTAGATAATCCCACACCTTCAGCTGAAGCACTTACTGCATTAATTGTTGCCATAACCATTTGTGATGTTTTTTCGACCACTGCTGCTTTAGCTTGATCCACATTTGCATCAAAAGGATTAAAATCAAGATCAAAATCATCTGGTAATCCTAACGCTTCGGCGACTTCTGCTACACTTAGATTACTTTCAACTACCACCGTACTAGTTGGTGATACTACAGCTGCCCCTTTGGGCGCCTTCAAGGTAATTCCACTAACTACAGATCCAGAAGAAGTATCAATAGTTGTAGAATCAGTTTGGACAACCATTGCTGCAAAAGAATCAAGTGCAGAAAGTAAATAACTTCCATCCGAGTTGGTAATAGCTGATGGTTCATTTGAATCCTGAATACCATCACCGTCATAATCCGCAAAAATAGTTGCGTTTTGCAAAGGCCCTTTAACAACAAATCCTGAAAATTTTTGAGTTGTTCCTGATCCGCCTCCGCCACCGCCACATGCAGCTAAAATCAAAAGAGATAACGGACTTAAATGGATAGCTTTAAGTTTGCGACTATTATTTGTAAAACCACCATCTGCCATAAGTTCCTCAGAATCAATATTCTCTTATATAACAAAGTTTAATGTTACTATAATCAACAAATGTATGCGAGTCTCTATTTAAAGGAATAACTCTTTACTTATGTATTTATTTAAAATTTTTTTAATTTTTTCTCAAAAAAAAACCCCCTAATTCGGGGGTTTTTAAAATCTAGGTATTACTTATGTTATGCTATGAAATCTATAGACGCAGCAACTTCAGCTAGTGTAGTTGTCGAAGCAGCAATCTGTAATAGGCTTTCGTAAGTTTCGTCAGCACCATTAATCCCGTCGCCACCTACTACCGTAAGAACTCCGACATCAAATGTAGCGGATGTAGTGTTATACCAAGCTATAACCATCGCATCACCGTTAGCAAATGTTCCACCACCATTTTCAGTGATCACAGCAGTGTCTAGAGCTGTATTAACAGCTGCTATTGTTGCATAACCAACCGTAAGATCAGCAGTATTCGCATTTATAGCTATAACATTATCTGTAGCAGCACCTAAAGCAGCAGCTCCGCCAGCTACATTAAATGTCGCTACATCACCTGTTAAGGCACCATTAAATGCAGTTCCGTTACCTGTGTGAAGGTCACCGAACGCTCCAGCATTGGTTGCTTGGATCTGGATGTCGTCACCAGTATTAAATCCTGTAACAGAATCTGCTGTAAGTCTAATGTTTGCTTCGTTAGCGAGAACAATGTCAGCATTACCAGTTCCAAGTGTAATAGTGTCAGCACCAGAATCACCAGAGATCACGTCTGTACCGCCTCCACCGACTATAGTATCTGCTCCATTACCACCAGTAATATTATCCTGAATGGATGAACCTGTAATACTAAGAGCCAATGCACTATCAGCACCATCCATTGTAAATGTATCGGTAGCTTCTGACGCTGCTGAAGAGAATGCTAAACCACTAAGATCCATAGTCAATGAATCTATTACTACGATATGATCTTCATTACCTGCTGCAGCCGCTGCATCAATTAAGAAGTTTTTACCATTTAATACGGCACCTGTAACAGTAAAGTTATTACCAGCAGCTATGTTTGTTATCACTTCTACACTAGTTAGAGTAAGTGTCTGACCGCTGTAATCTACCGCACCAAGTGCAAGTGTATCAGTTCCTGTTCCACCATCAATAGTAGCATTATTAGATGTAACTACATTAACAGTATCGTTACCAGCTCCAGTTGTTATTGATAGAGTAGTTGTAGTTCCATTAATATGTGCATTTGTAATATCAATAATATCAGCACCTGCACCTGTTGTAAGTGTAGTAGCACCACCATCAACATTATCAAAACGATAAGTCACAACTCCTGTCATAGCAGATGCATTAACTACTAAGTCATCTTGTGTAACATCACCATGAAAGCCTCCACCAGCTCCCATCGTAAAAGTAGCACCAGTCATCACAACTGTGTCAAGACTATCACCAGTTAAATCTGTTAACTCCAATGTTTGACCCGCACCAATATCAATATTTAAAGTATCAGTATCATTGAAAGCTAATGTTGCAGCCGTTGCAGTTACGTCTGTATCATTTGCAGTTGTAAGATCAATAACCTTTAAATTTAACGAATTAGCTGTAGTAGTTGTAGCATCAACATCGTGATCAAATGTAACTGTACCAGTTTGATTGTTGGCGTTAGCAGCATCAATACCTACAGTAGCACCTTCGATGAGATCATCATATGTAGATGCAGCATTATCAGCTTCACCATATATAATTATACCATTGGCAACACCCGCAAAATCAACGTCAAAGTTACCGCCTGCTTCAGACATAGCAATATAAGCTTGAGAAGTATTTGTCGAAGCAACAGTTTCGGTGTCAATATCAGCTGGATCTTCTACATCGACAATAATTGGTGTAGTACCACCTAAGTTTAACGTATCAACTAAAGCAGCATCCATTGTAAACTGAATTGGAGTTGCACCTGGATCACTAGCATTAAGATTAATGGTTGTTGCTACATCAGCAGTAAAAAGAGAGCTTTCTGTAGCTGTTAGAGTAACAGTAGTAGCTGCATCCAAACCATCTGTACTATCATCAGCATCAATTGCACCAGCAGAAGTAATAACAACTGTAGTTGCACTATCCATGTCAGTAATAGTAATATCTGTACCGTCAGTAGCACCTGCATTGCTAATTGTTGCTGTACCCACAGCTGCTGCTGCATCAGTAACAGTAATAGTTCCAGTACCTGTAAGCGTTATATTACCCGCAATTGCTGCTGCTGTAATATTCATATTACCACTAGTTACAACTAAATCTTCTGTTGAGGTAGCACCATTTAATGTAAATGCGTTTGTTCCAGCATCAACAGTCAGATCGTCGGAAGCACCGCCTCCATTTGTAATATCGAGAGAGTTAGCAGTTGCATTTGCCATTGTCACAACAATATCGGCGTCTAAATCTGTAGAAATATCTAAATCAGCAATTGCAGTTCCAGTACTTACATTACCACTTCCCATATTGTCAGCTTGAGCACCTGTAATTAGTGTACCAGTAGATGTAGCATCTAAAGTGATATTAGCACCATTAATATTTGCAACATCAACTTGAAATTCAACACCACCACTTGATAATGTTCCAGTAGCATTAAAAGTAACAGATTCAAATCCTACAATTGTTGGTGTTGCTGTAACATTAGCAGTAGCGCTAATCACAACTGTATCTGCATCACCGGTTGTTGCGTCTGCAAGTATGTCACCTGCTGTGTAAGTAGTTTGATCACCTGTTACTGCATCCGCACCAGCAGTACCATAAATAGTGTCCGCGTTTGCTGTTAGGGCCGAACTTGTCGGAGCCGGTGTTGTTACAGTAGGAGTAGTTGTAGTAGGTGTTGTTGTTGTAGTCGTTGCAGTATCATCACTAGAACTATTACAAGCTGCAAGTGATACAGCAATAAAACCTAATCCACCAACTTTTTTAACTCGAGCTGCCTGTTTCTTTTCCCACGAAGCAACTAATTTAGAGACAGCCCTTTTCAACGCTGTTCCTGAGATCTTACTTGTTTCTGCCTCGTTTCCTACGAGCTCAGATGTGTTCACCATCATATTCATGTTCACCATCTCCTGGTTTATTATTAAACTTTTAACTTTATAATACGTATTAAACAAAAGATCAATACGGTATACCTTTAGTATTAAGACATTATCTACACTTGAATTGACATAGCAGGCAATATCTTTTTTAAATTTTTTTTCAATTTCAAAAATTTAGTCTGAAGTGTTTCTTTTCTATCACACTTGTTAGAATTGTCCACATGTATCTTTTGTCCTTGAATCAATAATGTAATGTTTTATATCATTATATCTACTAATATATTAAATTATTAGGCTTATTTGAACCTATTTTTTTAAATATTATTTTTTTTTAATTTAAAATTAAGTAATTTTAATTGGAAAGTGCCATGAAACAGGAATTAATAGCGGTTTCAAAAAAAAATCACAAAAATTTCTTTTTTTCTACCGTAATGAGTCCCCAGTCTAATTTCGAGGAATTTAGAACCAGTATTTTCAGTCCAATTCTAATTGATGAGGTTATGCGTATTGCAAGCCAATACCCAGTAGCATTTCAAAAAACAAAAAATAATAAATTTATATTAGTGTGTTTTTTTAGCCTACTAAAAAATATCAATCCTTTCATTAATTCAGAAAATCATTGGTTAGGTGAATACATCCCAATTTCTTTTAGAACTTACCCTTTTTTATTGGATAGATCTAATGATGATCGCGAACCTTTTTTATGTTTCAATCCAAATAGTTCAAACATAAAAGAGTCTAACACTCCCGATTTTTTTCCCTTTTTTTTGGAAAATGGCGATCCATCAGATCAGTTGCAAAAGATATTGGGCATTTTAAAAGTTGTTGAAGATAATAAATCCAAAACAATACAAACCATTGAAAGCCTTGCAAATGCTGAGTTAATTACTGAATGGCCAATAGAGATAAGACTTAACGACGGATCATTTAAGATAGAAGGTTTGCATAAAATTGATGCAGAAAAATTACAATTTTTAAATAAAGAACAACAAAACCAATTATTTTCAAATGAAGCACTTAAATTGGCATATGCCCAATTAATTTCAATAAATAACCTAAGTAAACTTAAGGAAATGCATACGAAGGTTGTAATTGATAAAAATAGCTATAAAAATATCAGAGAAATAACAGTAGAAAAACAACAACAGGAGAAGAAAAAAGAATTAGATAGTTTAGTACAAGACTTATTTGATACTGAATAAATATATTCAAAAATGGCATTTGAATTGCAAGATTCAAATATTAGATATATAGCTTTCAAATGTTTATATAAAAAGGAAATAAAAATGGCAAAAATTAAAATTGATGATGTTGAATATGATACAGATGATATGTCTGACAATGCAAAAGCCCAAGTAGCTTCTTTACAATTCAACGAAGCTCATATGAATAGATTAAGAAATGAATTAGCTATTGCCGATACAGCAAAAATTGCTTATGTAAACGCCTTAAAAAGGGAGTTAGAAAATAACAAAAGTACTGATAAGCCGAAATCTTCAAAATCTACTAAAAAATAAAATCTAAAATCAATAATTTAAATTTTTTTTTATCAAAAAACATTTAGAAACTACAATAATGGTTTATTGTTTATCAGTATTTTGGAGCCCGTTACATTCATTTTGATTTTATGATCATAATTGGTATCTTCTTCGTGAGGTGAGGATAATAATCCACTAATCAAAATACCACCCAATAGAGGATTAATAACTCCAGATGTCATAATTGGCGTAAGCACTTGTGTTGTTTTTTTTGTTTTTATCTCTGCATTTATTCTTTGAAGACATCCAGCATTTGGAGTTACACATATTCCATCACCAATTATATTTAATATTCCACCCATACCATCATAAACTGAAACTGTGTTATTTATAAAATCCCTAATCAATCCACACTCACTTTTATTACTTAGTAAATCCGTGTAAGAACAATCTGAATTAGATTCACTCCAATTTACCAATGACGAAATTGAGATTTTTTGAGCTAGGGTAGTTTGATTACTTATTATTGAATTTAAATCGAAATTTAAAAGAGCTTGCCAATTTTTTGATTGATATAAATCAAGATACATAGTTATATCATCTACTAGTATCTTTTTTTGTGAATCTGAAGACATTGGTTCTCCAGTTATTATTTCTAAATCTTTAAAATCCGACACTAATGATATTTTATCACTTAAAGCACCTTCACTCTTTAGGTTTTTTCCTTTAAAATTAAATTTTCCAAATTGATTTTCTAATATTAAAAAAAAATCATCAACTTTAATATTTACTTTTGTACTATTTGAATTAATTCCGTCCAAAAAAAATTCTAATCCAGAAAATCTTAAAAGTTCTGAGTTTTCAATTGAATTAATTTCACCTAGTAAAGAAAATTTGTTGTGGTCAACATTTTCAAATAAAATATCTAAATTTAATTTTTTTAAATTTCCAGAAATATTTGGTAATTTAATAAAAAAATCAGTCGCTGATATCTTTAAAGGTTTTTTTAAACTAAACTGAGGCAATAGTTCTAACTTTGGTGATTTTAAGATTAATGATTTATTGTTTGATTGGAAAGAAATATTCTCAAATATCAACCCTAGGTTTGATTTAGAAGAAATAGCACCAATGGAAATAGTAGAACCATTAGGTAAATTTTCTATTATTTGATTTCTTA
>MDTB01044205.1_pt1 | contig 10637 bp, 10 predicted proteins | sample 811161 | NCBI WGS metagenome assembly MDTB01 (sample SAMN05326650, study PRJNA326480) | marine metagenome | isolation source: seawater | place: Mediterranean Sea | collected 2009
CACTCTATGACAGGGTATTTTTGGGGAATATGGGTTTTTAGCACAAGCATTAGCCACAGCACGAGCCGATTTAGGGCTTTTAATGCCAATAGCCACCTGTTTATAAGTTTTTACCTCACCTTTTGGTATTGTTTTAAGGTATTTCCAGACTTTTAATTGAAATTTCGTTCCTTTCACTTAATCTTATCTTGGAATTAATAAAATTATGTAACTTACAAAGAATATAATAGCCATTATAGACAAAAATATCGTATTGAAGCTTTTACCAGTGTTTCGATATTGAATATAACTTAAAACAACAAAACCGATTGAGCTTATTAAAAACCATACCGCAGGAATTTCTCCATCTATTGAACCCATATTTTTAAATTTATACTATTGACATTAAAAATCACTTATTATATTACTAGTGATAATAAATGGTTATCAATACTAAAAATTAATAATGACATTAAAAAATCCTTATTCAATGATTCAGATAAAACCAAAGGTTAAATCTGAAGTTTCAACTGACATTAAAAAACTTGAAGAGCAAACCTTATTTAATTTAAAAAATTCTAAAGCAAAAAATACAGTTAGAGCTTATAAGTCAGATTTTAATGATTTTGCAATATTTTGCTCACAAAAAGGATTAAGATCTCTACCTACAGAACCTAAAACAATTTCTTTATATTTAACATATTTATCCTCTAAAAATTCAAAAATGAGTACATTAAAAAGAAGACTGGTATCAATAGGCGTTATTCATAAATTAAAAGGTCATTATTTAGACTCAAAACATCCATTAATAATTGAAAATATTCTGGGGATTAAACGATTAAAAGGCAGTATTCAAAAAGGTAAAAAACCTCTATTAATCAGTTATTTAAGACAAGTAATTAATGTTATAGATGAAATAAATAAAGAGGAAAACAAGAAATTAAGAGATAGGACAATTATACTGATTGGCTTCTCAGGTGGTTTTAGAAGAAATGAGATAGTATCATTGGACTATGATGACTTAGATTTTGTGCCTGAAGGTGTTAAAATTAACCTAAAAAAGTCAAAAACAGATCAATTTGGTGAGGGTTCAACTAAAGGTTTGCCCTACTTTGATAATCAACAATATTGTCCAGTTGTTTCAGTAAAAAAATGGATTGAAATTTCCAAGATTGACTCGGGTCCCCTATTTAGAAGATTTGTAAAGGGTTCAAAAATATCAGAAAATCGATTAACAGATCAAACTGTAGCATTGTTAATAAAAAAATATTTGAATTTAGCTGGGATCGATAGCAAAAATTATTCAGGTCACAGTTTACGATCAGGTTTTGCTACATCAGCTGCTGAATCAGGTGTTGAAGAGAGAAGCATTATGGCAATGACAGGTCATAAGTCAGCTGAAATGGTTAGAAAATATATTAAAGATGCAAATTTATTTACTAATAATGCATTAAGTAAGATTAAAATATAACTTAGTTTAAATGAAAAATATTTCAATAATAATCATTACTTATAAAAGTGAAAAGATTATATATAATTTTATAAAGAAGATACCCTCTACTATAAAAACAATAATAGTAGAAAATTCAAAAAATTATGAACTAAAAAAAAATATTGAACAAAATTACAAAAATATATCTGTTTATATTAATGAAAATAATGGAGTAAGTTCAGCATTAAATTTTGCTGTAGATAAAATTGAAACAAAATATTTTTTACAAATAAGTCCTGATATTGAATTTAGTTTTAAAGATTTAGAGGTTTTTCTTAATTATGCAGAAAAGTTAAAAAATAGTTTTGCTGCTCTAGGTCCAAGATTTTTGAACGTAAAACAAAAAAGCCATAAACAAATAAATGAACAAATAGAATATGGAAAAATTGACTCAATTCATGGTTCATGCATGTTAATTAATAAAGAAATTTTTGAATTAATAGGTAAATTTGATGAAAATTTTTTTCTTTATTTTGAAGAAACAGAATATTGTTATAGAGCAAAAAAAAAAGGATACATTTCATACCAAATTAATGGAATAAAAGTAAGATCTATTGGAAGATCTGTGGAAACTCATAATGATGCTGAAAAAGATTTAAACAATATCTTAATTTGGCATTTTATATGGTCAAAATATTATTTTAGTACAAAAAAAAGAGGTAAGATACTTTCTTTAATTATATTCACTCCTCTTTTGTTAAGAATAAATTTGAAAATTATTTTATACAAAATTTTTAAAAATAATATTTCTTTAAACAAGTATAAATATAGATTAAACGGCTTAGTAAAGTCAATGATGGGCAAAAGTTCTGATTTAAGACCTTAATTGATCACCTTCCCCCACACTTTAATCTGAGTTAAAATTTGATCTTTTTCAGATAAAGCTAGGTATTTTCTAGTATGTTTATCTGAAATTATTGATTTTAATTGTTTGGAATAACAATATGTTTCACTATACATCCAGTCTTTTTCAATAAATTTTTTTCCATCTGAATTAATAACGTAAATATTAAAATTCTTTTTCTTAAAATAATTTGTGAGACTTTTTTTCCCACTTTCTATTTCCCATGCATCTTTTTTATTTTGAATTCTTATATTTTTCAAATATTCATACAATAACTGACCTTTAATCAAAAAACTTGATGTTCTTAAATGTGGATTGGGAAATGAACTAAATTTGGTTTTTAATAAAATTTTTTTTATTAAATATGAAAAAAACTTATATCTTTTTTTTAATTTAAATGAGTCTACTAGACTTTCATTAGAAGCTGATGTACCTATCAAAATATTATCATTATTATTATTTGTTAGTTTTAATAACCAATTATCACATATAGGATATGAATGACTATTTAAAAAAAGAATTTGTTTATCTTGATATAATTTAGAAACTCTTTTGTAGCTACCAAAATCATAATCATTTGTTGTTACAGGGTCTACAAATTCAATATAATTAATATTTTTTAGGTGATTTTTAATTGCTAAAATATCATTTTCCTTAATCATCTTAAAACAAATTAATAAAGAATGCTCTGTACCAGCATTATACTGACTATAATGATTTATAAAATTAATAATATTTTTGTGATCATCAAAACCAGTGAAAAGATAACACACAATTATTTTGCTCATTTACTAAACTTTTAATAAATACTTTTTAAGTTTTCTATAAAAAAGTATTTCCATATAATATAGAGAGATTTCGTGCATATTTGTCAAATTATTTTTGGTATTGGTATATGTGTTATAAATTTTCCCCCCCTATTTAAGAATTTTTTCTCTTTATTAAATATTTCTTTTTTAAAATTCCATGCACCTAAAAAAATATAATCAGTTTTATTAATAAGTTTATTATGATATTTCAAAATTTTAATTTTGCTTCCAGGCATATATTTATTTTGTTTGTCAGGAGTTGTATCTACAAAATAATCGATGAAATTAGCTCCTATTTTACAATAGTTTAAAATTGTTGTTGCTTTAGCAGTAGCACCATAACCTATAATTGTCTTATTTTTATCTTTAATTTTTGAAAAAATTTTAATTAGTCTATTTTTTGATTTTAAAGAATTTTCACCAAATTTTTTATAAACTCTAAATTTATTTAAACCAAAAAAAATTTCCTTTTTAATTTGTTCACTTACAGTTTGTTTTATCTTTAATAATTTATTTTTTTTTCTTTTGATAAAATATCTTAATGAACCACCATGGATGTCTAATCTTTTTATATCAAAAATTTCTAAATTGAATTTATTTAATATATTTCTTAATGCGATAGAAGAAAAAACATAAATATGTTCATTGTAAAATTGATCATAAGAATTTTTCTTTAAACAATCTAATAAAGATGGATCTTCTATAATTAGAATACCCTCATCACTTAAAACATTGGTTATTGCCTTAAAAACTTCTTTTAAATTGCTTATATGAGTAATAGTATTAGCAGAGTATACCAGATCAATTTGTTTATATTTCTTCTTAATTTTTTTTGAAGTTTGTAAGTTCCAAAATTTGTTATAAGTTTTATAGCCTAGTTTGCTAGTGATATTAGCTAAGTTTCTACATGGTTCTACTCCAATAACTTTATTTTTATCAAAATTCTTTAACAATACACCATCATTACTCCCAATTTCTAACAAAAATTTTGGATTAAATTTTTTTTTAATATCATTTGATAATTTTTTGAATGAATGTGTCATAGTTTTTGATATGGAGGATCTATAAGGATATCTATTATTAAACATTATCTTAGATGGGATTCTTTTTGATATTGAAACAAGCTTTGTTTTAGTATCGAAATATAATTTTAGATTATATCTAACTTGATTATTATTAAATTTGTGCAAATAATTATTTGCTAGCGGTTGACTACCTAAATCTAAAAAAAATTTTTTCATTAGAATTAAAATGAGTCTAATTTTAATCCATACTTATCTTTAAGTGATAATATTGGTTTTTTTGAAGGCCATTTAATCTTTAATTTTGGATCGTTCCAAGCTAAAGTTCTTTCAAATTTAGAATTTCTATAATCTGAACATTTATAATTTACAGTACATTTATCTGAAAGGCAGATAAAACCATGTGCAAAACCTTTTGGAATATAAAAAGAAAAATCAGATTTGTCAGATATAATAATTGAAAAATATTTTCCAAAATTTTTAGATTTTTTTCTTAAGTCAACAGCTACATCGAAAATTTTTCCATGAGTTACAGTAATAATTTTTGCTTGAGGATTCTTTATTTGTATGTGTAGGCCCCTTAAAACATTTTTTTTTGAAAATGACATTACATCAAAAGGAAAATTGATCTTATTCAACAAATTGTTTCTAAAAGTCTCTCTTAAAAAACCTCTATTATCTTTAAAAATTTTTGATTTAATTATCTTAGGACCAGTTATTTTAGTTTTTAATAATTTCATTTATTAGTAAATTTTATTTTATTATTGAGTCTATAAATATATTTAAGATAAAGATAATTCAATTTGTTTAAAAAAAAATTGACCATAAACATAAAGTCTCTTTTGGGTTCATTTAGAGGTCCTATATATTTTGTATCAGAATTCATAAAGTATTTTTTAAAAAACTTAATACTAAAACCCCATTTCAGAATAAAAATCTTTCCACCTTTACTTCCTGATTCTGTGATTATATTTTTATTATTCTTATATTTTCTAGTTACAATTGATCCAAAATGGTAGACCTTACAATTATTAACACCCTTAAATATTCTGACACCAGATTTCCATAATTTCATATTTAAATCTGGATCTGATCCTGTTCCTGGGAAAAACTCTTCACTAAAACCACCTATTTTATTCCACAAATCTTTTTGTATCAAATGTGGTGCCCAGGTAGAACCTTGGAAATCATAAAAATTATGATCTTTATAATAAGTTAAAAATTTTTTTTCATTAAAATTTTCTATAGTGTCACCACAATTGAAATTAATATGACCATTATTAACCATAGTACCTGATAAATAAAATAAGTTATGACCAATTTTTTTTACTTCGTTATATAAAATTTCATCCCAATCAGGTGAAAAATAAAAATCATCGTGTGAGTATAAAATATAATCAAATTTTGATTTTTTTGCTGCTAGATTCATTCCCTTACAAATACCAAAATTTTCACTTGAATATGTAAATTTTATATTATTTTTTTTTAGATATTCCAACGTACCATCTGAACCTATATTAACGTGTGGAATAATTTCGTGTTTAAATTTAGAATTTTTTTTAATACTTTCAATACAAAATTTTAGATACTTTAAATTGTTCAAAGTTGGAATGATGATTGAAAACATTTTACCAAATAAAATTTTTATTTGATTTAAATTCAAAAGTTTTGGATAGAATGTAATCGGTCACTATGTCAGAATTAAAATATTTAAAATATTTTTTTTTACCATTTTCTGCTATTCTTTTACCAGTCAATGTATCTTTTTTATATTTGTTCAATTTATAACTAAGATCATCTAAATTTTTATAAAATATTAGTTCATCATTATTAAAAAAGTCCGATAAAAATGTTTTTTTGTCTATAAAAGTTAGTAAACCATTGCCAACTAATTGAACTATTCTATCGCTGCTATAGTATTTTATTGGTTTACCTCTACTTAAGTTAATACCCATATAAGAATTTGAAATTTTAGTAATAAAATTCTCTCCCCAAATAGGTTGAACTTTGTTCATGCCGTATACATCAAATTTTAGGTTTTGATTTTTCTTAATTAGTTTGTTAATAAATAACTCTCTATCATCAATCTTACCAGTTTTTAAATAACCACGATGCACACCATGACTCATTGCAAAAAAAACATCAAAATTACATTTTTTTTTATAGTTTGATAAAACCTCAAATGATTTGTCACAAGGGTTTGGTATGAAGAATGAATTTGGTATATCAAATTTAAGTGCATTTGGATCTGTAGTCAAAAAAGTTGTATCTATCAAATCAATTTTATCTAAAATTCTCTTTTTATTTTTATAATGGTCAGGGCCAAAACGTGATAAAGGATCTAAAAACCATTGGCTTATTTTAAGATCTTTATTTGTATTTTTTAAAATCTCTAAAGTTTTTGCTGAAACTCTATCCGCGTGTCCCAATACAACATAGTTTGGTTTAAAATTATTAAATGTTTCAATGATCTTTTTTTGTAATGAAGCATCACCAGTTAAATCACCTAAACTTTTTGTTTGTTTTAATACGTCTCTATCACTTAAAGAGAGTACATTATGATTATTTCTAATAAAACCATTATTTAATCTACGACCAGTGTTGTAATGAAGTCTACCATTAAATCGATCATTAAAATTTGTAACGTGCATTATTTTTAAGATTTTTTCTTTACGAATAAAGAAGTTATTAATTGATTGAAACTCTAATCTAATATTATCAATTAGACTCGATATATAATTATGATCAAAAATAAAATTATCATAATTAAGTTTTTGATATTTTAATAATTTTTTTGGATTGATAATTAAATTTTCAATAGTTTTAAAAATTTCATTTGAATTTAACTCTTTTAAAATTATTGAACCAGAGGTTGTTTCTGGTAAACCACCGCGCTTACTTATTATAACGGCTGATCCCCTACTTGCAGCCTCAAGACTTGTTCTTCCAAATGGTTCCTCCCATCTTGAACAAACAACAGAAATACTAACCTTTTCTAAAAACTTTAAAACACTTTCATGTTTCGTATATCCTTTGACAGTGAGATTTTTATGTTTTACATATATTTTTTCTCTGGGCTCGTCCCCAAATACTTTAGCTTTCCAAGAAGGATATTTATTGAGAATTTCTATTATTGCTTTACCAAATAAATCATAACCTTTTGCTGAATTTAATTTACCAATGAATGAAATAATTTTTTCTTTTTTTTTAAAATTTATTTTTTTCCTTGAAGTTGATTGGTAGCAGATATTAGTTTTTTGTTTTAATAGTTTTTCATTATCAATACCTATAAAAAAACGTTTTTGTGACCATTTACTGTTGAATAATATTTTATCTATATTATTCAGTAAAAATATTCTATCTGCTACTGATATTGATCCAGTCATCGAAAGAGGATCATTATGAAAATATAAGAATTTTCTTTTCTTTAAATTTTTTAAATATTTAATATAATTTGGTCTATTATGTATCTCTATTATATCAGAGTTTACTTCTTTTTCTTTTTTTAAAAATTCGTTAATATAAGTCTTACTGGTGCTCTTAAGTATATTTTTTTTTAAGGGTATATTGATATACTTTTTTAAAAATGGTTTTTTATAATCCATATTCCCAAAAACATATGTATCAGAATAAAATTTACTATATTTGGCAATATCTCTTACAAATATTGATACAGCACCTGCCTCATTAGAAGAAAAATTTTCTTTATATGGTAATAATACTGAGATTTTCATTTTTTAAATAATCATTTTTAATTTTTTTTCTTAAACTATAATTTTTTTTTAATCTATACTCTTCCATCATAGCAATTCTTTTTGTTTTATATCTTTTTTTATAAATTAATTTCCAAAAGTTGCCTTTTGTGAATTTTGCACCTTTGGAAATGTTATGCAATAAAACACGTTTTTTTAAATCCTTAGTATAACCAACGTAAGAAATATGCTTTTCATTGATTTTACTTAAAATCATATAAACATAAAAAGTCATAATAGTGGCGGTCCCTGGGGGAATCGAACCCCCCTTTGCAGGATGAAAACCAGCTGTCCTAACCGATAGACGAAGGGACCGTGTTGAAATCTTTTATTTTAAAAGTCATTATTTATCAAGTTTAATTAATCTAAATTATCAAGTCTCGAATAGTTAATTGAAGAGTTTTTTTATTATTCCAAATATTTTCATTAATATGACCTAATACATTAAAATTTTTTTTATAATTTAACAGATGTTGGCCAATTTTATTATTCGAATAATTGAATAATATGGATTTAATAGAAAAGCCAACTTTAGATTTTAATATAACTGAAAGATGTTTATCTTTAATGATATTAATTTTGATTATTTTTAAGTCCTTAAAAAGAAAAATTGGACTTGGATTACCTGTACCAAAGGGTTCTAATTTTTTGATTTCATTATAAAATTCTCTATTAAATGCATATGAAGAGATCTCAGCATCATATATAAATGTTTGTTTTTTAGAAGTTATATTTTTTTTATAATCTTCTAAAATAAAATTTTTAAAATCATTAAGATTATCTTTTTTTAATGTAAATCCAGCAGCCATATTATGTCCACCACCACTAATAATTATATTTTTGTCAAAAGAATTCTTAATTGCACGACCAATATTGAAGTTATAAATAGATCTAGCAGAACCTTTTAAAATATTTCTTGAATTTGTTATAACTATTGTCGGTTTAGAAAAATAATCTTTTAAACGGGCAGCAATGATGCCTATAAGTCCCTCATTAATATTTGAGTTATAATAAAGAATTACATTATCATCTTCTTTTTCAATTTTTTTAAAATCTATTTCCTGTAAAATTACTTCTTCAATTTTTTTTCTTTTATTATTAAGTCTATCCAATTCATTAGATCTTAAATTTATTAAATTTTGATTATTTGAAGATAACACTTCTGTTGCTAGACTTGATTTACCTAATCTCCCACCTGCGTTCAATATAGGTCCTATTAAATATCCAAGGTCTTCAATACAAAGTCGACTTTTTTTGTTGTGTAAATTAAATAATTCACTAAAGACAATATTTTTTTTTATATCAAAGTTTTTAAGAACGGTTATAGCTATTAATCTATTTATTTTTCTTAAAGGCATCACATCACAAACTGTTGCTAAAAGAACGTAAATTAAAAAATTTGATATATTGATTTTACTTTTAATTTTTTGAGATAATAAATCTAAAAAAAAATATACTAGCGCTGTAGCACAAAGATAATCATATTCTATATAACCATTATCTTTCTTTGGATTAATAATACAATTAGCTTTAGGAAATGGTTTGCTGATTTCATGATGATCAATTATTAAAGACTTAATTTTATTATCATTTAAAAAATTGATTGCATCGTTTGATGTTGATCCACAATCAACCATAATTATTAATTTTGGTTTTTTTAAAATTAATTTTTTGAACAATTTTTTGGTTGCTCCATAACCGTCTTTTTCTCTATCGGGTATATAATAAAAAAAAGGATGATTTATACTTTCAAAAAATCTAACAAATAGAGATGTAGCTGCTGATCCATCAACATCATAATCACCAACAATGCATATATTTTCAGCATTATTAATTGAATTAGAAACTAATTTTATTGCTTTAATATAATCAATATTTTTAAAAAAAATATTAATCAAATTTAAACTGTTATTAATGGTGTTTAATTCAAATTTATTAAATTTTCTTGTTATTATTAAATTGGAGAGCACATCAGTAAAATTAAAATCTTGTTTTAATTTTTCTACTAAGTTTTTATTATTTTTTTTTTGTTCCCATTTTCTACCTGAGATGGATATCATTATTACAAAGGATTGGTTTTTTTTATAATCTTTTTAAATTGTGTATCTTTATGTGTCACAAGTGTTTCAGATGTATAATAACCATCTTTTATTATTATTCCTGACATTACTTCTGAAGTTGTAATACCTGTTGCACAAAAAATAGAATCACCTTTTATAATTTCATTTAATTCATATTTTTTTTTTAAATCAATTATACCCATCTTTTTCGCTTCACTAATATCTTTTTTATTATCAAATATAAATCTACCTTGAAAATGACAATTATAAGCATCCAAAGCTGAGGCGGCTAAAACACCCTCTGGACCTCCTCCAACACCTAAAAAAATATCTACATTATATTTAGGATTTGAAACATATAATGCACCCAAAACATCTCCATCTGTAATTAATTTAATCTTAACATTTAAATCTTTTAGCTCATCAATAATTTTTTTATGTCTTGGCCTGTCAAGCACACATGCTGTAATTGATGAAATTTCTTTATTTTTATAATTAGATAGATTTTTTATATTTTTTTCTAATGGATAATCTAAATCAACTAACCCTTTATCAATTTTTCCTGTAGCAATTTTATCCATATAAGTTTCTGGAGCATTAAATAAATTTCCTACTTTAGAGATAGCCAACACAGATATAGCGCCAGGTAAATTATTTGCTGCAAAATTAGTACCTTCTA
>MDTB01069566.1_pt1 | contig 10637 bp, 10 predicted proteins | sample 811161 | NCBI WGS metagenome assembly MDTB01 (sample SAMN05326650, study PRJNA326480) | marine metagenome | isolation source: seawater | place: Mediterranean Sea | collected 2009
CTATTTTGACCGATGTCCATACGCCTGAACAATGCGAGCTCCTGGCAAAAGAAGTTGATATTCTTCAAATACCTGCTTTTTTATGCCGCCAGACGGATTTAATTCTTGCTGCTAGTAGGACAAGCAAAATCGTAAACATAAAGAAGGGGCAATTTCTATCTCCGACCGAGATGCTGCAAGTATGTGAAAAATTCACCTCTACTGGCAACAAAAATTTAACTCTTTGTGAACGTGGTACCACCTTTGGGTACAACGATTTGGTTTGTGACATGCGATCTTTAGAAATTCTTAAAAAAAGTGGCTTTCCGACCATTTTAGATATTACGCACTCCATTCAACAACCAGGTGGAAAAGGTTCGGAGAGCGGTGGCTCAAGAGAGTTTATTGAAACGCTGGCAAAAGCGGGCACAGCAATTGGTATTGCTGGGGTATTTATTGAAACACATGAAAGACCCGAATTAGCTCCCTCGGATGGCGCGTCTATGCTTCCTCTCAGCCAACTCTCGGAGCTTTTGGGTAAAATTAAAGCTATTGATAATATCGTGAAGTCTTTTGACTAAGCTTCAATTAATTTTCTTGAATCAAAAGCTCTAAGATATTACAACAATAATGTTGGGGTGTAGCCAAGCGGTAAGGCAGCGGGTTTTGATCCCGTGTACCGTAGGTTCGAATCCTACCACCCCAGCCACTCCAAATCTTAGCTGAAGTATTATGTTTTATTGGATATTGCTGATTATCTACCTAACCGATCAAAATCTATAGTTTGGAGCAAAGTCCGTTTTTGACAACAATTTGACAACAATTTTTGTTTCCAAGGAAAAGATCTCTATCAAGCAATTTTTACAGTCCTGGTAAATACTAAAATAATATTACAGCTTTTGATCCCATGTACCGCAGGTTCGAGTCCTTACACACCAGCAATTTCTAGATTGCTAACTTGAGTGATCACTTCACCGTGTGTACACTTTTTTAAGGGAAAACTTCTCAATTTTTTCTTTGAGGATCACACTGTCAATAAGTCTAGAAAAGCCTCAACACTAGCGCTCTAGATCCTCGTTGCTTTGTGAATTTTTTATTTGCCACGTGTTACCGTTGCTTCAGTTTTGGTGTAAAGTTTTGCCTATCGGCTCAGCTGTAAGAATATTTAAGATCTGCTTGTATTCTATTTAAAGTTTTCATCTGGGAAAGAAGTCTCTCTCGTGTATTAATAAAAGGTTCAATATTATTGTAAACAAATCTCGACTTTATGATATATGCTAATTTTAACTTTTCAGGAGAAATTAATAAGATATTTATAATCGCAATAACTCTATAACATTATCCCTCTAGGTATTTCAAAACTAACCACCCAGTTAGGCACATCAACAATTTCACTTATTTTTAAATTTCCTGCAACACTACACAACATATAGGCATTACTAGAGCTAAGCTTATAGTTTGTTGAAAGATAATCAATCATTCTCATCACAGCTTCTTGTGAACTTCTAAAAAGGTCTGGGCCAATGCCTGTTGTAATTATAGAGCCCTCTTTATTCACGTTAACATTTGCGTTTTTCGTTGTTTCAATAATTGGGCTTTTTAACTGCTGCCCCTTGTGAAGGCTTATCTTTATCAAGACGGACATTGGACTTTCAATGGCAGTTCCACACACTTCTCCATCACCTTGAGCAGCGTGAGTATCTCCTAGCGAAATCAATGCACCCTCAACCATGACTGGCAAAAACAACTTAGTGCCCTTATAAAGCTCTTTTATATCTAAATTACCTCCAAAAAATCGAGGAGGCACAACGGAGTGTAATCCAATCTCTTTTGGGGCAACTCCAATTGTTCCCACGAAAGGATTTAAAGGTATCTCAGCAAAACTTGAAAACAATGAGTTTGTGGGGTTTTCCTTATTATATTTCCAAATATTTAGAAAGGGCTCATTAAACTGGTCATTCAAGAGCCCGAAGCCCGGAATAATTCCAGTCCAACCCCAGCCTGAACAATTAAACTCAAGAAATTCTATTTCCACAGTATCTCCATAAAAAGCATCCTCAACAAATATTGGCCCAGTAACAGGATTCACCAAATCGAAGTCTAGTTTAATTAAATCTGTTTTATCTGACTTCTGATTTAGTTGCTTGCCCGAAGAGTCAATTGTTTCAACTTCAATAATATCGTTACTTTTTACATAACACTGGGGTTTTAGAGAGTTGTCCCAACCATGATGGTGATTAACTGAGTGAATAGATTTTACAATTGGTTCCATGTTTTAAATTCCTTTTTTTTTTGTAATTTTAACAATATCACTCACATTTTGTATTTACTGTGGTTCATAAATTTTTCCATCTATCCAATATCTCAATTTCCAACCAGGTGCTGAATTTTTCTCTGGTTACTATACCGCTCTCAATGGCACTTTCTAAACCCCAAGAAAATCCAAACGAGCCATTTGGAAAACTAGAGTCTCCCCATTGTAAAGCTGTCATCAAGTCCAATGTCATTGATCTGGCCTTTCGGTTTTAAAATTGGCAAAACCTTTGATGTCTTCCAAGCGTTTCAAATATAACTCCAGAGCATCATCCATAGCAATTTCAATAACACTATTTTTAAACTCTGCCCTCCAATGGAGATTTCCACAAAAATAGCCAAGCCTCAATGCTGAAGAAATATCTGATGGTATAACTCTTAACTTGAGCCCATCGTTAACTCTTACCACAACTGCAAGGCAATCATTTAAAACAAGGACCGCCCCATTGGACAGCTCAGTATCTCTGGGCAATGTCAAAAAAAAGGAATTACCTGTTCTCGACTTTAGACGCATTCTTCTCCTCTTTGCATCTTCAACACTAACATCAACAATCTCCAACGCACCTTTATGCTCGAGTAAGTGCAGCTTTTCAGATAGAATGGGGTCACTCTCAAACCCAATAATTTTGTCGATAAATATACCCCTGTCTTTTTCTCTTGCCATCTATTGCTTCTTTTAAGCCTTTTTTCTACTAAAATGCCTTCCAATCACCTGACTTTTCAAAGGCATTCGCAGCTTGGTAAACCGTACCTTCTTCCCACATTCGTCCAACTAATTGAAGGCCTATTGGTAGCCCATCGGATAATCCACAAGGAAGCGAAATTGCTGGGTGGTGAGTAATATTAAAAGGACAAGTATTGTCGAGCATTTCAAAAGCTCTATCGCAGACTTCCGCTATTCCAGCGTCGGCACCGGGTAGCTTAGTAGCTTTCATCGGTGTTGTTGGCATAAGTAATAAATCATAGTCCTCTAAAACTTTATTATAGGCTGCTCTTAGTCTTGTCGTTAGGTTTACGGACTTACCGTAGAAGCGCTTTCCATACATTTTATCAGCATACGCTCCCCACATCATAGATACTTTAAGTGACTCGGATAATTCGTCCGCTCGTGCTCGCCATCTTCTGTGATAATCCATCAACGAAGTTACGTATAAGTCCTCTCTACTTGTTCCATAACCATCTCCAAGCATCATTGTTTGCGTTAATCCTTCCATCGCAATTGGCGTCCATATATCTCTTCCTTTGAGATGCATCGGCACCGAAACTTCTTCAACTTTGGCACCCAAATCCTCAAAACGAGTTGCTGCGAGTTTCACTTTACTATCAACATCGGGCTCAGACACAGAAAAGCCAAAGCCTTCCTTCAACAAGCCAATCTTCAATTCTTCCACTCCTTTATCTAGATACCCAGTATACTTATCAGTCTTGCAACCCATTTGTCTGGAGTCATAGCCATCAGGTCCAGCTAAAACTTCGAGAAATAACGCATTTTCTTCAACGGTTCGAGTCATGGGTCCTGTGTGGTCAAAGAATACCTCTATGGGCATAACTCCTGTATATGGAACAAGGCCCCATGTGGGTTTTATTCCAACAATGCCAGAGTAAGAAGCAGGCATCCGAATAGAGCCACCTTGGTCTCCTCCTATTGCCATGTCTACTTCCGAGTTACCCACAACTGCGGCCGATCCAGAAGACGAGCCTCCAGCACTGTACCCCATTTTCATTGGATTATGGGTTGGCCCGAACGCGGAAGTATGTGATCCTCCTGATAAGCAGAAACATTCACAATGGACCTTGCCTTTTATCGTTGCACCAGCTTCTAACAGTCTGGTAACAATAGTCGCATCAATATCTGGAATGTAGCCATCTAGCGTGGATGAGCCATTCATCATTCCCATGCCTGCGACCATTACGTTATCTTTTATTGCAACTGTCTTCCCAGCCAATGGCCCCTCTGCCGCTCCACTTATTTCAGATTTTACTGCCCACGCATTCAGCTTATTATCTTCTCCCTCTGGTCGATAACCTGTTGTCCTTGGATATGATACGACGGGTAGCTCATCTGGCATTAAATCTACAACGTTATATCTTTGAACATAACTTTCCATTAGTTCTCGATAAGTGTCTACTTCGGCGTTCGAAAGTGTCATACCCAAGTTTTGTGCTACTTCTGCCACTTGGGTTTTTGTGGGCAATTTAACTCTCATTTTCGTTTCCTTTCTTATTTAAAATTATGATGTTGAATGTAAAAATTAAGAAAATCCCATATACTCTCCAATTGCGTTAGTGTCCTTAAGACTTTTAGGAGGTATTTCGTCTTTCAAAATTCCATTTGATATTGCGTAAACTCGTTTTGATAATTTTGTAATAAAATCCAAATTTTGCTCCACCAGAACAATTGTTATTTCTCCTTTTTTAGACAACTCAGACAAGGTGTCTGCTATTTCATCAATAATTGAGGGTTGTATTCCCTCGGTTGGTTCATCCAGAAGCATTAATTTCGGTTTTCTACACAAGCATCTTGCTAATGCTAAGAGCTGCTGTTCTCCCCCTGAAAGATCCCCCCCTCGCCTCTCAATCAATCTTTTTAACCTTGGAAACATTTCTAAAGCTTCACTTATCCGGCTCTTAATATCTCCTTTTTGGGCAGCGACCCCTACACTCATATTCTGTTCGACTGTGAGATTTGGAAATATTTCTCTTCCCTGGGGGACTAGACCTAATCCAATACCTGCTCGCTGATGGACTGACAATTTATTAATCACCTCACCATTAAAACTTATTTCTCCAAAGTTTTGTTTCACAAAGCCCATGATTGTTCTTAATAACGTCGTTTTCCCCATTCCGTTGTGCCCAAGAATACCGACTACCTCTCCTTCTTTCGCATGAAAGTTTGCTTCATGAATTGCAGGTACTAACCCATAGGAAGCCTTTAGATTTTTTATTTCAAGCAGCATCAGCACTCTTTCCTAAGTAAATCTCTTGAATAGCCTTATCTTTCATAATTGCGGACACATGGTCCTCCGCAAAAATCTTTCCACGATGAAAAACAGTAACATTACTTGCTATCTGTTTTATGAAAGCCATATCATGTTCGACAACAATTACAGAAGCTGTCTTCGTGACTTTTTTTACAAGAAGTGCTAGTCTGTCGCGCTCTTCTCCTGTCATTCCGGCTGCTGGTTCATCTAATAAAACAAGTTGGGGCTCCGCAGCTAAAACCATCGCTAACTCTATCAGTTGACGTTGCCCATGCGACAGGAGTCCCACTTCGGAGCTTTTAAGATCTTCAACACCACAGCTAACTAACATGGATAACGTCTTATCAATCGCTTGCGATTTAAGATGTTTTCGCTTAGCAGCAAGACGCACGTTTTCATAAGCAGTAAGCCCATTGAAAAGATTTGGAACCTGTGTTTTTATTCCAATCCCTAGATTGACTATCTCATGCGTTGACAAGCCATTTATCTTGTTGCCCATAAATTCGATATAACCTTCAGTAGGAAATAGTTGTCCGGTGAGACACTTGAAAAAAGTGCTTTTGCCGGCTCCATTTGGCCCAAGCAAACAACGGAGTTCTCCTTGAAAATCAATCGAAAATTCTACATCATCGACAGCTGTTACACCTCCAAACCTCATGGTTAACCCGGAAGTTCGCAATATTTTCTTATTTATCACCTTTGAACTCCTTCACTTGATGAACCTCTGTTTGATTTTTCAGTTTCCAAATCTTCCCTTCTCCTTTTCCATAAAGTTATCAAATCCAGCGACCATTGCTTTGCGGAAGGGAGCAACCCCTTGGGTAAAATCAATACCAATGGCACTAAAATAAGGCCTAATAAAACGAAATTATTCATTAAGTTTAATTCGCCAAGTTTTAGTGAAATCCATTGTAGAATTACGACGGCTAATATAGGCCCTGCTAGAGTGCCAACTCCACCAGCCATCACCCAAACCAACACTTTGGCCGACATTTCCAAGCTAAACGCATTTGGGTCAATGAAAGTCTGGTAGGTTGCCCACATAGCACCCGCCATTCCAGCAATGCCACAGCCTATTGAAAAGACAATGACTTTGTGACGTCGCACGTCATAACCTAGGAGGCCCGAACGAACCTCGTTCTCTCTAATGGAGACGGTCACGCGACCAAACTCAGATGAAATTAATAACCTTAGCCCAACGTATACAAGTATAAGTATGACCATGAAAGTTACAAACATTTGAACTGGGTCCATCATTGTTCCGTTGGCAGTGGGCATATTTAAAATTGGTATTGAAGGTATGCCATTAAATCCTCCTAACCTTGCGTTTCCAATTGCATATTGTGGTCCAGCCGTATGGTTAATTAGCTTCCAAAATATTAGGGTTACAACTAAAGTCACGACGCCGAGATAAACATCTGAAAGACGCCCATAAAACATAAAGTATCCGAGTAAAACACCAAACAAAGATGGAAGTACTATTGCCAAAATAAAAGGAATTGAAGTAGAACCCATGTTTATAGATGCCACGGCAAATGTGTATGCTCCAAGACCAAAAAAACAGGATTGTCCAAAAGACAAAATACCGCCATATCCCCAAATATATGCTAGGGATAAGGCATAAACTGCCAAAACGACGTATTGGGTTATTTGCATAATCGCAAACATGTCGAGCATTAGCGGCATAAAAGTCATTATGAATAGGCCTATCCCTACCATAACGAACATACCAGGGTCTTTAAAAACTGACTTTTCCAAAATAATCTCCTATTTAACAGTTAAAGCTTCTTTGTAAAAAAACGGCCCGTGATGCCTTGCGGAAGTATTCTTAGCAATATTAGCGCTGCAATTAGAAGTGCTGCACCTCCATAAACTGGACCAAACCCAAAAGTGATCAACTGGTCAACACTTCCCAGCAATCCTGAAGCACTCAAAGTCCCGGTTACAACAGAAGCTCCACCTGTAATCACTGTAATAAATGCAGGTCCGATAAGATTAATGCCCATCGATGGTACTACACCCGTCACCGGCGCGATTAAACCACCTGCCAACCCGGTTAATGCAGAGCCTACCCCAAACGTAGCCATATAAACAAAGGTTGAGTTAACACCCAACGCTTGAGCCATGGCAGGATTTTGCATAACCGATCTTGCTATCAAACCTACAGATGTAAAGCGTAATACAGCCCATACAGACAATAGAATCGCGACAGCTGCAAAAATTAACACCAAGTTATAGGCAGACACTTGATATATTCCTACCGAGAAGCCACCCAACGGCGTCGAAACTCCTTCAACCGTGTTACCAAAGAATACCGTTACCCCTCCGATCATTAATAAAGATAGACCCCAGGTTGCAAGAAGTGAATCCAAAATTCTTCCGTACAGCCATCGAATGACAAGGCGCTCAACTAAAATACCAAAAATTCCAACAACCAATGGCGCCAAAACCAGCATAGAAAACCAAATATTTATCCCTGCTTTGCCTGCCATAATAACGGTGTAACCTCCCAACATAAGGAACTCGCCATGGGCAATATTTATTACCCTCATCATACCAAATATGATCGCTAGACCGGACGACAACAGAACGAGCCATGCTACCGCTCTAAGCATTTCAAGCGCTACAATTGTTGCGTAATCCATCTCATTCAATCCTAACGTTAGAGTTCAAACTAAAAAAGGAACACCCCAGTCACAACAGTTATGGCTGGGGTATTACTCTATTTAACCATCAAGTGATATTTCATAGTGTACATTCGCATTTGGAGTTTCTTTCAAATTACATACTTGCTGGGTATCCAAAGGCTGCACTTGAGAGAACTTTTCCTTAATCTCAAAAACGCGGTCTTGCAGATCTGCAATATACACATCTCGAACTGCATGGTGAGTTAAAGGGTCTATAGAAACCTTGCCAGATGGCATGTCATAGGTCTTACCACTCTCTAAAACTTCTAAAACCTTCTCTCTCTCGAGACTCCCGGCCTCATTTACCGCATCGGCCCAAATCATCATTCCTTCCCATGTACACTCCGATAATTCTGAAAGAATTGGAGTATTATCAGGATATTTTGCTTTAACTTTTTCAAGCCAGTCTTTGTTTGTGGGAGTGTTAATGGTGGGATAATAACCATAAGCGGTCACGATACCATTTGCCTCTTCTGGTGTCATTATTATGGGCTCTGAACCTGCAGCTCCGAAAGTTGTTGAAGCCATAGGAATTTTCGTTTTCATACCGGATGCTGCCCATTGGCGATAAAATCCTAAATGCCCGGTACCGACCAAAACGCTCATCACCATATCTGGCGCCGCTGCTTGTATCTTTGAAATTGTTGCACCGAATTGAGTCACATCTAACGGGAAAAACTCTGTTTCTACTACCTCACCGCCGTTCTGCTCTACAAAACGCTTAACCCAAGCTGCCGTGATCTGTCCGTAATTGTAGTCAGCTGCTATGGTGTAAACTTTCTTTCCGAAAAGGTTCATTACATAAGGCACTAACTTTTCAACTGTCTGAGCAGGCGTAGTACCGAGACTTATCTCGTTTCTATCACAAACACCACCCTCATAAAGTGTATTATAAAAATAAAGGGTTTTAAACCTATGAAAGATGGGTCTGATGGTTTCTCGGGACGCAGACGTAATTCCTCCCTGAACAACTGCTACCTTGTCTTTCAATGCCAATTGCGTTGCATACTGCGAATACATAGACATGTTTGTTTGGGGATCGTAAACAACTTGCTTGACTTCTTTGCCAAGAACCCCCCCATTCGCATTAATCTCATCCACTGCCAAAGCCATAATTTGGTTCATCGGGATACCTGCAAAATCAAGGCCGCCTGATAGATCATGAAGACCACCTACTAATATTGCATGATCGTCCGCCTGGGCAGCGTAGGGCAGTGACAACGACGATGCCGCTAAGCCGGTCGCTGCAGCTGATTTAATAAAACTTCTTCTAGAAAATTTTGACATTGTTCAATCCTTTGATTTGGCCAGTGTTCACTTCAAGCCCGACAAAAAGGTTGAAATACGGATACATTTCTTTATCCTAAACCAGCACGCTGTTGCATTGCGTGCGGTTTTCTTTTCAGGGTCTACTGCACGCTTTTAATTTTATATGACGTGCCCCCCCCGAATCAGCGCCATAGTCCGATTTTTCTAAAAAAAATGTCCGTTGTCGAAACCTCACAGCGCACTCTAATTTTTTTACGTTGCGTAAACCACAAATATTGCCTTAATATTAGTCACATTTTTCTAATTTGATCTAAAATTAGGCAAATGAAAATTTTTTTGTCATGCTATTTAAGAATACTTTTCTAACATTTGGTTACGTACCTTGGTAACATGTTCTAAACAGTTTTATTATCCATTAATCTCAAATACTCTAAACACTCGCTCAATAGACTTTTCAAATTACTATCTAGAGGGTTATGGAGTGTCCTTAAATATCTGTAATATAATTCTAAGTTTTCATGATTTGCCCTAAAATAAAGCTTTTTGTTCACAATTTTGGTTTCTAACATTTCAAGACTTCGAATTTCTGAATGTATTTTTCTAGTTGTTTTATCGCTGCACCCTAACATAGAAGAGGTTTCCAGAATATCTGTCCACCTATCTTCAACTTTAGCCAATAATACAACCCTCGAGAAGGCTCGATAAAAAATCCCCTTATTCAAATAGTCAATCCACTTGCGGTCTTTTTCAGTCAGAGCGTAGGGTCTTTGACGTTGGTAATTGTGGATCTCTAGCTCTCTCTTGAGAAGCTTTTTAACGAGTCTTGGCAAATAGAAATTTTCTGCTACGTCTTTAGAGTGTGTTATTTTGTCTATAATGTTTTTTCTCCATTTAGTCCGTGACTAACCCATACTGTTAGCAAACAGATAATAAAAAAATTCTATTTGCCGATAAAAACTGTCCTTATACTTTTTATACAAAGGATGCCATCAACTAATCCTTCATTCAGTTCAATTTAAGAAGTATCAAAGAAATGCTAGCTTTTGACAACAGTTTTCCTGATTTTTCTGATAATGCATAAGAAACATGATAAGTATGAGAACTATTTATAAACAGTTATGAGAGACCTGATAACTCCTGATAACAATATCCACGGGTTTTGATCCCGTGTACCGTAGGTTCGACTCCTACCACCCCAGCCATTTCAGAAATCATTTCTTAAGTTTATTTAAACGTCGAATACCGATACTTTTTTCATCATTACCTCTTGTACCCACTTAAGGTCGGGCACTTGATCAACCTGCCAACCAGGAGGACAGGAAACTTTCTTTCCAGACCTTAATGAAAATAAAAAAGCTCTAAAATTTGTGACAATATACTTTTCTGTTCCGGATTGAGATCTTTCACC
>MDTB01041300.1_pt1 | contig 10636 bp, 12 predicted proteins | sample 811161 | NCBI WGS metagenome assembly MDTB01 (sample SAMN05326650, study PRJNA326480) | marine metagenome | isolation source: seawater | place: Mediterranean Sea | collected 2009
ATAACTTATTGTTATTATCATCATTTTTTAGGTGTCCCGATTGGCACGCGATATGCACACCTAGCACTAGTTGGGAAAAAATAGGAACGCCGCCTTGGTGAAAAGCATACAACAAAATTTTACCCGAACCTTCCGTAACGCTATTGAGAATACGGCAATTGCATGTGTAGGTTGCGGTAAATGCTACGAAGTCTGCCCAATCACGGATGCTGCTCAGATTGGGGGTCTCAATGCGCAGGCCATTACTAGTGATGTTAGAGATATTCTGAAGGGCACGCAGACTGACGCTAACGCCGAAATATGGGCCAATAGCTGTGTTCTAAGCGGCGAGTGCATAAGTAAGTGCGACTATGGTGTCAACCCACGGCTAATGTTAGCGATGGCGCGCATGGTATTGAGCGAGCGAAAACTCGACAGCCAAGACCGAAAGTCTAAAGGTCTTGGCGCATTCAAAGCATTAGGTAATAGCGTTAAAGTCCTATCGAAAATGCAACTGGAACGTGAAGATCTTGATCGCTTGGGCCAAGGCAGGACAGGGAAAACCGCGCAAACAAAACGACAGCCCGACTATGTCTTTTATACCGGCTGCAACGTTCTTAAAACCCCGCATATTGCTCTTCTTTGTCTAGATATAATGGATGCACTCAACTTGAACTATGAGGTTCTCGGCGGCCCATCGCATTGCTGCGGTATCCTGCAATATCGTGCCGGTGACATAGAAACTTCGTCAAAGGTCGCAACTAATAGTATCGAAAAGTTCATTCGTACCGGTGCGAAAGAAGTACTTTCTTGGTGCCCTACCTGTCAGGTACAATATGCCGAATTTGGCCTACCTACTTACGAGAAGGTCACCGATAGCAAACCCTTCGAAATGACACCATTCGTTTTGTTCTTGGAAACAAAGATACAAGAGCTAAAACCCTTATTACGAAACCGGGTAGAACAAAAAATCGCACTTCACTTGCACCCCGGTATTCACGGTTTACCGGAAGCCGCTAGAAACTTGCTGCGCGCAGTACCCGGTATCGAAATCATTGATCTAGAATTGCCTGAAATCGGTCTCATGAGTAATTCGTTGTCAACTGTGCCGAGACTCAAAAAAAACCTCCAACGTGATGAACTCAAGGCCGCCGAAGCGGCGGGCATCGACGCATTAGCCGCAGTCTATCATGCCGATCATCGCGAACTTTGCGCCCACGAACGCGATATGCCCTTTCAAATAATTAACTTTCTTGAGATCATCGGAGCGGCAATGGGAATCTATCGTAACGACTATTTCAAAGCGCTGAAAATAAAACAGGATTCAGAAGCTATCCTAGCTGACTGTGCGCCAATATTATCTTCACACGGTATTTCCGATGATCAAGCTCGCCCCATTATCGAATCAGCCTTACTCGGCGAACAACCGTTGCCATTACGAGGTCAGTAGCGATGGTTTGGTAGGCGAAATTCAGGCCACTTGTATCTAACCTGAACTGGCAACCTGCTGATTATTTTCACATCATATTTTTTTTCTGTCTGTTTTTTGATCAGCCTAATATACGCACCAACCGAATAACAATTAAAAACAATGGTTTATGGTTTGGCATAGGGATTGCGCTTCACATTAAGTAATGCGACCCAGCATTTAATATTTCAATTCATCTCAGATTTTCCGATTTAAAAAATCGAGAATCTTTCAGGAGCCCAATCATGAAAATCTTAAGTTCCTTATCGTTATCTCTATGTCTCGCGATAGCAATGTTGGTTGCCGGAGCACCCGACAATGCTCATGCGTTCCCTGAGAAGTCTGTAAAATTGACGGTTGGCTTCGGTCCGGGCGGACCGTCAGGAATAGCGGCCCGTTTCATGCAAAAACGATTTACAGCCATCACCGGACAAAAACTTATTATCATCAATAAACCAGGTGCTGGCGGCGCAAAGGCTTGGTCACAAATTACTAATGATAAAAAAAACGGCTACGAACTGACGTTGCTTAATTTCCCTCACACAGTGCTTCAGCCGATCGCTCGAGGTAAGAATGCTGGATACAGCTATGATGATATTCAACCCGTACTTTTCTACACGTCAGTGCCACAGGTCATCGCTGTTAGAAAAGAAAGCCCTTATAAAAACTTTAGTGACTTACTGAAGGCAATCAAAGCAAAGCCAGGTGCAATTACTATCGCAGGTACTGGTATCGGTGGTTCGAATCATTCAGCTTTTTACAAGCTCAATAAGGTGGGTAATTTGAAAGCCGCATATGTTCCGTTCAAAGATACCTCATCGACCATCGGCGCATTGAAAAGCGGTGTCACAGACGCTGCTTGGACTTTTACTACGCAGGGGGTCAAGGATGGCGATTCTATTCGCCTATTAGCTATTGCCTCGGATAAGCGGATGCCATTATTTCCGAATCTCCCTACGTTGACCGAACTTGGATACCCGGTCGTCGATGTCGCGTCGTGGTCGATTGGCGTACCTCCTGGTACGCCTCGGGAAATCCGGGAGAAAGTGTCCAAAGCGTTCCAAAAAGTCGTCACTGATCCTACAGTGAAAGCAGATATGGACAAAGGCGGCTATCTTCCGATCTTAATTCCGTATCCAAAGAGCGAGCTAGAAAAGAAGAAGTTGGGCGAAGGCTACGGTGCAGTGGGCTTAGCATTAGCAAAAAAGAAATAAATAAAAACAGATTGATCCGGTTGCCCTGGCACCGGATCAATCTGTTTTTTAAGCGATGGAACTTTTCAGCCAAATCGGAAGTACGTTTACGCCCTTCGTCATAGCAGTTGCAGTCGGCGGACTGGTGATCGGTATTCTGCTGGGGGCGCTCCCGGGTCTTAGTTCTACTTTTTCCTGTGCAGTAATGTTGCCGATCTCATTTTCCATGGAACCGACAACCGGGCTGATTTTGCTAGGAACGGTATATATGGGCTCAACCTATGGCGGCTCGTTCTCAGCGATTCTGATCAAAACTCCCGGCACGCCACAATCCATAACGACTACTTTCGATGGGTTCCCGATGGCGAAACGCGGACGTGGCGGGCTCGCGCTTTCCATCGCTTGTATCGCCTCAGTCGCAGGCGGTCTGGTCGGAATTGGGATGTTTGTTTGGCTTGCGCCTCCGCTAGCGAAGTTCGCGTTACTATTTGGCCCTGCAGAATATTTCTGGCTGGCTCTTTTCGGTCTAACTATTATCGCTTCTCTAAGCGAAGGTAACTTAACAAAGGGTTTGATAAGCGGTTTTTGTGGGCTGGCCTTATCTCAAATTGGCGTATCGGTTGTAAGCGGCGACATGCGCTTCACCTATGAAAGTGCGGCCCTAATCGGCGGCATTCCAATTATACCAGCAACAATCGGCTTGCTCTGCATGCCAGTTGCTATCGACCTCATTGCGACTCCCGACCATCATCTAGACGCGCCTTTAAAAGCTAACAGTATAAGGTTCACCTCGGCACTGAAAGCGGTTTGGCGCCGAAAAGTGAACCTTTGTAGAAGCTCTATTATCGGCACGATAATTGGCATAATCCCGGCGGCCGGCGGTGCAATCGCCAGCCTCGTTGCTTATGCTGAAGCGAGCCGCGCAGCCCGACCTGAGGATTACTTCGGCGAAGGAGACCCAGGCGGGATCATTGCTTCGGAATCTGCTAATAATTCCACCGTCGGCAGCGGTCTCGTTCCAACATTCGTTCTTGGCATACCAGGCACGCCGCCAGATGCTGTCATTTTGGGGGCTATGATGGTGCATGGCGTTCAAATAGGCCCTAAGCTTTTTACTGAACACAGCGACGTCGTTTACACGTTTCTATCGGGCATGACTTTCGCGACGATATTGATGCTACCTGTCGGCTTACTGCTAGGGCGCTATATTTATATGGCGGTCATCCATATGCCCAAATCTTATTTGGTTCCTATGGTAGCGCTAATGTTGATCATCGGTGCTTTCGCTATTCAGAATAATTATCATGACATAGTTATCATGTTATTTCTCGGCGTCTTCGGCTGGGTCATAGGTCGATTCGGTTTTCCCGCTGCACCTATCGTATTAGGATTACTGCTTGGGCCGATCGCGGAACAGGGTTTTGCGCAAGCCTTGATGATCGGACGCGCTAAGGGCGCAGTGTTAGAAGCCTTCGTTGGGCGTCCAATATCTGTTGTTTTGATCGGCTGTATCTTAGCCGCAGTCTTACTTCCGCCGTTAATGCGACGCTACTCCCTTACTCGTTTCTGCTTTGGAACCAAAACTTAAAAAAAGGATCGATATGTCCAGAAACCGGCTATTGAATTTAACCGCCAGTTTAGCCTTTATACTTTTCGGCATCTTTATGATTGTGGGCTCGCAACGCTTCGAGGATGCGGGCCGGGCAACTCCTGCGTTCATCGGCTGTGGCATTATTTTCTTCGCGGTCATACTTCTACTTATCGAATTGTTCAGGGCCGAAATGATTCCTGCACCCAAAAAGATTGAAGGATCTTTGCCCCGGCGTGGGTTTTTTGTTGGTTTAATGGCACTCTGGGTGATGTCACTACCCTATTTGGGATTTATTCTGGCAAGCTCCGTAGCATTCATTCTGATTTCCGTCGCAGTTCCTAAAAATACTAATACCAAGCGCAAAACATTCGGGCTCAGTGCGCTTGCAGGAATTGCCACGACAATTGGGTTTTGGCTAGTTTTGACGAATTTTTTAAATGTCCCACTTCCCGAGCCGGTATTTTTCTAATCTAATTTTCTTTCTGATCCTGGAGATTTACTAACCATGCTCGATATTCACCACATTCTAAGCCCGCAAGGTCCAAAACCGGTTGGTCCTTTCAGTCATGCGGTACGTGCCGGTGATTATATGTTCGTGACTGGCCAAATGCCGACCCTTCCGGACGATCCTTCAACCATTGTTGATGGGGGTATCGAGAACCAAACTCGGCAAGTCATGGAAAATTTAAAACTCGTATTGGATAGCCAAGGTATGAGTTTCGACCGTGTCGTTTTTGCGAGAATATATTTAGTAAATTTTCAAGATTTCGATTCGATGAATAAGATTTATAAGACCTATTTCGATACAGATTCTCGGCCGGCGCGCACATGCATCGGCGTCACCGGCCTCGCAGTAGGAGCCTCGGTGGAAATAGATTTCATTCTGGCATGCTAAAATTATCACGCAGATCAGCGGTGACAATAATCTTAGATTCTTATCAGATTCCTAACTGAGCGATTAAAGGGTTTTCATTTTCGTTTAAAAATGCGCGAAAACTGGATATCGGCCCATAATCCTCTTTTTCAGTTTATGCCTTTAAACATCGATTCTATGACGTTTTTGGATCAATCAGTTTCATTAGCAATGATCCGGATACAATGAATACGCGTATTACCCTGTAACAATTCGATTACCTGTGACAATTCTATTAAAGGAGTGGTTTTGTGCGTATCTTTGCTTTTTTTCTGTCATTTTTAGGTTGGCTTCCGGCTAATGCCAGTGAGCAGAACGGATCAGCGCATTCATTCACCTTCACATCTATTTCCGGCCAGTCAATTCCCCTCTCATCCTTCGAGGGGAAAGTGATTCTCATTGTGAACACTGCATCACATTGCGGGTTCACTTCTCAATATCAATCTCTCCAAAAGCTCTGGGAAACTTACAAAGATAAGGGGCTCGTAGTTCTCGCTGTCCCCTCAGGGGATTTTGGCAGCCAAGAGTTTGGGTCAAATGACGAGATCAAAGAGTTTTGCGATATTAATTATGGTCGCACGTTTCCGATGACGGAGAAAACTAAGGTAAAAGGAAAAGGAAACCATCCATTCTTCGCTTGGGCGGAGAGGTCGCTAGGTAGTTTTGCTAAACCAAGATGGAATTTTCACAAGTATTTAGTAGATGGGAATGGCAAACTAGTCGATTGGTTTTCTTCGCCGACTAAACCCATGTCAAAGAAGGTCATTCGCGCAATAGAAAAACGGCTCACCTTAATGGGTACTAGTTAAGACCTGTTTGGCAATTCCGGCATTGAAGCTAGTATGCGATGAAGTTACTGAACCGATAATTCCTCCTTGCACCCAGCGCAATTTTCAAGGCTACTCCATCATGTCTTACACAAGTGATAATCGTTCTGTAGCCCAGGGAGCAAGTTGGTTAGGAGCTACCGGAGTACTGCCTTTCATCGCTTTGGCGATAATTCCTCACACGTCTTTAGCTTCCAAAGTTCCTGAGTCGGCTTTGTTGACCTATGGAGCCATAATACTTTCATTCTTGGGTGGTCTCCTCTGGGGAATGGTGTTAAACGGAAGCGATACTATTGGCGGAGCATCACGTCTCCTTACATTTGGCGTGATTGCTTCTTTAGTTGGCTGGGGCGCTCTGTTTTTACCGCTTACCGCAGGTCTTTTAACGTTAACGACGTGTTTTTTAGCGCTGCTGGCGATGGACTTCGCCCTCTATCGAGCTAAAAAAATCCCGTTTTGGTATATGAAACTGCGCATCTTCCTCACATCGACCGTCTCGCTGACGCTTATCATATCCGCCTTCGTCTAACCTTTTTTCGGGCGCTGATTGTATCGCACTGATGGGCCTACCTTGCTCTTTGCTCCAGAAAGGATACGGCGTGCAACCAACGCTACTTACGAGTAGATTAGTACTGTCCGTGTGAGATTTAGATCGATGCTGGATAGTACTGCCTGATACCGTCAAATTTATAAACGGAAGAGTAAGAGATAATTCTGAAGATAATATGAAGATAAATCCAAACTTCGATAAAATACAGGATCCCGAATACGTGGACTTCAACTTCGATAATAGCTTTGCGCGTGAATTAGAGGGCTTTTTTGTTCCCTGTAAACCCTCCACGGTACCGGAACCAAGCCTGCTCATTTTTAATCAGCCGTTGGCCGAAAAACTTAGCCTCGACGCCTCCGCACTCCAGGGGCCTCTGGGTGCAGAGATCTTCTCAGGCAATCGATTACCTCATGGTGCTATACCTTTGGCACAGGCCTATGCGGGGCACCAATTTGGAAACTTCTCACCCCAACTCGGCGATGGTCGTGCGCTTTTGTTGGGTGAAATTATCGACAAGCGAGGTGAGCGCCAAGATTTTCAATTAAAGGGCAGTGGCCGTACGCCATTTTCACGCAGCGGAGATGGCAAGGCAGCGCTCGGGCCAGTTCTTCGTGAATATCTTATTAGTGAAGCCATGCACGCTCTGGGTGTTCCAACGACGCGCTCACTAGCCGCCGTTTCAACGGGTGAAAAAGTATTCCGGGAAATAGCACTTCCCGGCGCAGTTCTAACAAGAATATCAACTAGCCACCTACGGGTCGGCACATTTGAATTTTTTGCTGCCCGAGGCCAGACGGATATGGTTCGGCGATTAGCCAATTACGCCATATCACGCCACTATCCAATGGCACACGATGCAGATAACACTTATTTAGAATTTTTTAAATCAGTGACGAGCGCTCAGATTAAGCTCGTAGCTCATTGGATGAGCATCGGGTTCATTCATGGAGTTATGAATACTGACAATACTACAATTTCCGGCCAAACGATTGACTATGGCCCATGTGCATTCATGGACACTTTCAGTCCAAAGACAGTATTTAGTTCTATTGATTTGCGGGGACGCTACGCTTACGGCAATCAACCCTCTATCCTTATGTGGAACCTAGTCAGGCTGGCAGAAACTCTTGCCCCGCTCGTTCATACTGATAAGGATCATGCGGTGGAATTACTGACTGAAGAAGCCAAAAACTTTAAGAGTGCGTACAACGATATTTGGCTAACGCATATGCGTGCCAAAATTGGCCTGAATACTGAGGAAAATGGAGATTCTGACCTTATTCAGGACCTACTTAACGCTATGCAAGAAGGTGAAGCGGATTTTACCTTGACGTTCCGAAGGCTCTCCAATGCAATGCGCGGCGACAATACCGCCGTACGCAAGCAATTCATCAACTCCGCCCAATACGACTTGTGGGAATGCGAATGGCATGCCCGCCTGGAAAGAGAACCAGCCTCCGCCGAGGCACGCGCAACGGCAATGGATAAAGTAAACCCCATTTACATTCCACGTAACCATAAAGTCGAAGAAGCTCTCTCAATGGCAATTGATAATGGAAATTTATCAGCATTTGAAAATATATTGTCTGCCGTTTCAGCCCCATTCGAAGAGGTCTCCGGCCGCGAAAGCTATACAGAACCCGCCCCAAAAACATCTGTTCCGTATCAAACTTTCTGCGGCACCTGATAAATTATGCGCTCTCTTTTTGGGTTCATCATTTTGTGCCTTGCGGTATCTGGTGTCGGTGGCGCCATTACAGCGACCAGCGTTGACACTTGGTATCAAACATTAGAGAAGCCGCCGTTCAATCCGCCTGATTGGGTGTTCGCGCCAGTTTGGACCGCACTTTATATCCTCATGGGCATCGCGGCTTGGCGAGTATGGCAATCCAGATCGATCGAGAACTCAAGAAAAGCTCTTTCCATCTTCGGCTTGCAACTCGGCCTGAACCTCACCTGGTCTTTTCTATTTTTTGGATTGCAACGTATAGATTTAGCGTTACTCGAAATCTTCATTCTACTTGTAACGATCGTCTTGAACACGATTGTTTTTTGGCGAATTGACCGATTAGCGGGGCTAATGTTCATGCCCTACGTCCTCTGGGTCAGCTATGCAACGGTTCTCAATGCCTCAATATGGCTGCTGAATGGCAGCTAAAGATAGAAAGCAAGCCTGGAAATAGAGAGGTCCGCGTAGAAAACACGTCCAATTGCAACAAGACCTATGCGACGGAGCCGTGTTTTATCCAACGGCACCTCCAATCGATGGGGCATAAAAGCCTCAAAAGGAATATCGATGGTTTCCCAGTCTAATCCTGCTGTGAAATGCGCTCGGTAGGATTGCCAAGGTCGGGCATTATCTGGCGTTCGGAGATGAATCGAGTATTTTTCACCATTGCCACGGATGGTGATACGAACCCCGCTAAACTTAGAAGCATCAAGCGTCTCGCCCAACCGTGTTAGGTCGAGCACCGCTTGTATAAAACCCCCTTGGTTTTCCAAGCACACATCGCCACTAAGACGCAAACACGAGTGACCATTTAACACATCGTAAGATATGGTGGCCTCAGAGATCCCGCCCATAACTTGATCACTTACACCACGCCATCGATTTCCCAGCCTGGACCCGCATTTATCATTAGTAAAGTCGTCGATGACCATCGCAACACTCTACGTCATGACTCCGAAATTACGCAAGAATATCGCTCTGAGAACCCTCATGTTGGCGCTGCTTCATGGAGTGGCCGATGCTCGAGGAAGATAGGCGTTTGATCAACCGCTCGAAGGTATCTCGACAACGTACTACCCAAATCAGACGAAACCATAAGCCGGGCAATTTTTTTAGGCGACGTCTACGGCAGTCGAAGTTGCACTGAACGCACGGTAGCCAGAAAATATGAGAAATTCACCAGTGTCGATGTTGTTGTTATACGACCACCCGACACATTGACGTGATCCAATAGACCGATCAAGGCGTATAATATACAACAATAAATATGAGAAGCCATATAAGAGAGGATGTTATGTTCAACCCAATTAGAAAGCTGATCGTATATTGCTGGGATTTTGTGTTCAATCACGAGGTAAGCCCACTTCGTCACATTCCTGATGTTACCATGCGGCATTATATTTTGCAGGCCTTAGGGTTGATGTGGGCCCTAGCCTTTGCGGTAGCGCTTGGAAGCTACACGTTCATGGCTGCTAGTGTAATCGGTCATACTATTCTAATAGCTGCTGCGGCAATCACGGTAACGACCTGGACCACCGCCACCGCGAAACCCAATTTATTTGTCCGAGATTCTGACTCTAAAAAGACTAAAAATCCTAAAAGCCCTCTCAACGATTAATGATCGTCCCGTCACCTGTAAGCTCGGTTGCAAGTAAAGCGTTCTAATCAAGGAGTAGCCAGTATGTCCGATATGTTTGAGAAACTGATGAATGGAGTGGATGGCGGATTGGCCCTCCTCAAGGTTTTGGCGGAAAACAGCTTTGACTCGGTACTAATCACAGATGCTTCAGCAAAAGGCAGGATCATTTATGCTAATAAGTCTTTCAAGAAATTAACGGGACACGATCCATCTGCAATCATAGGAAAAACACCGCGGATTCTTCAAGGCCCTGGTACAGATTCTAAAGTCATCGCTCGACTAACCGCCGCTCTAAAATCGGGCAAAAAATTTGAAGGTAAAGCGATCAACTATAAGAAAGATGGCACACCATTTATAATGTACTGGCGTGTTTTACCTATCAAAATTGGCAAGAAAATTACTGCATGGGTAGCTATTCAACGCGAGGGATCAGTCATCTGATTAGCGGAATGAATGAGAAAACGCTTGGGTCAAAATAAATCTAATGAGATTTGGAAAAAAAGGCAGCAGATTTTGAATGCTAAGTCAGGTCATCAAGCATACCACAGTAGCATAGGGCTGGGGCCGGTCAGAAAATTGGCAGTTGTGATAAACACACGCATCGCCAACTAATTTGTGGCGGTGGAGCGGTGTTAGTAGAAAGGTAGATATTTTTTCATGCGTGTATTGATTATCGGCGCGAGCAAGGGGATTGGATTGGAAACAACCCGACAAGCCCTCGCCGCCGGATACGATGTGCGTGCCCAA
>MDTB01079452.1_pt1 | contig 10636 bp, 13 predicted proteins | sample 811161 | NCBI WGS metagenome assembly MDTB01 (sample SAMN05326650, study PRJNA326480) | marine metagenome | isolation source: seawater | place: Mediterranean Sea | collected 2009
TAAAATCATATCTCTTGTTATTTCATCCTTCATTCTTTTAAGAAGCATCTCAACTCCTTCCTGGCCGCCTGCACCCAGAGCAAATAAAAAACCTTTTCCAAAACTACATGCAGTTGCTCCTAAAGATAAAGCTTTTAAAACATGTGTTCCTCTTCTTACTCCTCCATCAAGAATTATTTCTAGCTTGTCTCCAACAGCTTCTCTTATTGCCGGTAATTGATCAAACGGAGATCTTGATCCGTCAAGTTGTCTTCCACCATGATTTGATAGCAATATTGCCGATGCTCCTATATCTACGGCTCTTTTAGCGTCTTCTACTGACATCAATCCTTTAATTGCGAAAGGACCTCCCCATCTTTTAATACAATATTCTGCATCTTTCCAACTCATCGCAGGATCGTATTGTTCGTTAATATATTCCATAACACCCTTGGCTATACTTGATCCTTTTTTCGTAAAATCTTTAACATTAGATAATTGAAATTTTTCATGTCTTAAATAATTAAATGTCCACTTAGGACGCATCATAAAACCTAAAATACTTTTTAAAGTTAGTTTTGGTGGTGTAGTGAATCCCCATTTGTGATCTCTTTCTCGATTTCCAGCTGTTACTGTATCTACAGTAAGACACATTGATTTAAAACCAGAGTTTTTACATCTATCAATTAGATTGTCTGTTAAGCCTTTTATTTTGTGTATATATATTTGAAACATTTTTGGTCCACCTGATATATTTGATATTTCTTCTATTGAAGAGGTTGCCATAGTGGACATACTGTAAAAAGTTCCAAATTTTTCTGCAGCTCTAGCACTTGCTTTATCACCTTCGTGATGAAAAAGTCTTTGCATCGCCACTGGAGATAGAAATAAAGGCATATCAATTTTTTGACCAAAAACAGTTGTTGAAAGATCCGGCTCTCCTACACCAGCTAAAATATTGGGTACTAAATCACATTTTAAAAAAGATTCTGTATTTCTTTTTAGAGTTGTTTCATCATCTGAACCTCCATCAATATAATGAAAAATAGGAGCTGGTAAATTTTTTTTAGCTAATTTTCTAAAATCTTCAAAATTATAACAATCTTTAAGCGACATTAAGATTTAAAATTTTTTGGAAAAAGTTATTGATTGGCTATCAGCTCCCGGGTTTACTGATCCCCAGTCATTATTTGAAATATGGCTATAGCTATAACCTAAATTTGAATTTTCAAATAGATCAATTCCAAATTTAACTTCACTTTTAAATTCCAAGACATCACCCATTTCTTTTCCATCTCCTTTTTGATAATAGCCTGGAGCAAAACTTGGTAGAATTTTTAAAGGTCCTACGTGATACTGGCCTTCAATTCCAGTATAAAGATAGGTAGCACCTTTGCCTGTAAAAAATCCTCCACTGATTGGAGTAAATCTACCTAGTAAAGTATCTCTAAATAAATCAGTGTTTTTATGTTCTAAACCAAATAAAGAAGTCTCATCGTCTCCTCTTTCATCTGTAATATCAAATTGTCCAGTATAAAAAGTTAAGCCATTTCCATTATCTCTTTTGTTTTCAGTTGGGGTTTTTTTAACTTCGTAGACAGAAATATCCTCATATCTTTTATCTTTACCTCGGCATTTTGGTGGATTGAATATTCCCCATATACAACCTTTTCGATTTTGAGCTTTTTGAATTTGCTTAGTTTTCTTTGAAGAAGTTTTAATTACCTTTTTTTTACATTCAGGCGGATTTAATATCCCCCACCTACAAACTTTCTTATATCTTTCTTCTGAAATAGTATCGGCAGATACCATTTCAAATGCGAATAAAGTTGCGCAAAATAAAATTAGCGGTAAAAAATAATTTTTCATTACTAAAAAGTACAACCTTAACACTAAAAAGTACACATTCAATTCTCCCTATTTATCCTTATTTTTTCGAATAATGAAAAAAATGAAAAACCCACCTAGTAAAAAAACTAAATATGGCAAGCTCCAGAGTATAAAATTATATTTATTAAGTGGTGGATTGTAAACGATCCATTCCCCATACTTATCAATTAAAAATTGATATATTTCTTTTTCCGTTTTTCCTTTTTCAATTTGGTCTTTAACAACAAGTTTGAGTGTCTGTGCAAATTCAGAATTAGAGTCAGCTATTGATTGGCCTTGACAAATTAAACATCGCAAATTTTTATAAATTTTTCCTTGATCCATTTCTGAAGCTTCAGCTAAAGTAATATTTAAATTAAGTAAAACTAAGAAAAAAATTGTTTTAATTTTCATTATTTTCTCACAAAATTTATTATGTTTTCATAATCATTTTCAGATAATGGGCCTATGAATTTTCTTAATATTATAAGTTCTTTATCAATTAATATACTTTCAGGAATGCCGTAAATACCTAAATTAACTGATTCCTTTCCAAGTTCGTCTTTAGCTAAATTATCATATGGATTACCAAATTCATTTAAAAATTTTAAAGCATTTTTTTTTTTATCTTTAAAATTAACTCCTAGCATTTTTAAATTTTTCTCATTATTTAATTTTACCAGCAAATAATGTTCGTCACGACAAGGTCCACACCAAGAAGCCCAAAAATTAATTAAAGTATAGTTATTTTTTTTTAAATCATTTTCTGTAATTATATCTTTTGTATTAAAATGATTTAAACGCATCTTTTTTATTTTTTTACCAACTAAGTCTTTGGTGTCGTACTGAGAGCTATTATTTATACTAAAAAACAATACCCCTAAGATGAAGATAATTATCGTAAATATTGATAACTTAATAATTAGTTTTTGCATTTTTAAAAAATCTTAGAAAACCTCCTAGTGAAACAAATATAACAGATATCCAGATCCAAACCATAAAGGGTTTTTTTTGAAATTTTATATTGTAGTAATCTGATCTATCAATATTACTCATAGTTATATAATAATCTTTTAATAATCCAGATCTTATGGAAGCCTCATAAGTTAATGTATTTGGATTTTCATAAATTCTTATTTCGGGATTAAGTAATTGCTCAGAACTATTTTTTGAATTTGTAATTATAAATTTACCGACCACAGCTTTATAATTTTTAAAATCTTCTAACTTTAAATCCTGAAAGTTTACAGAATAATTCTCAAACTTTTTTGTTTCTCCCAATTTTAAATTAAAATCTTTTTCCAAAGAAAAATTATAATTAAGTCCTATGAACAAAATTAAAAAACCAAATCCAGTATGTGAAATTATTCTAGGCAAGTCTATTTTATGATTTTTGATCAACTTATAAAAGTCAATGAAAGATGAGATAATAAGAAAGATAGAGGAAATTACTATGAAGTTAGATATCAAACTATACCCTCTAAAAAGAAAAACTATAATAAAATTTATAAAAATCGATCCTAATAAAATTTTAAATAAATAATTCAAATTATTAAATTTATTTTTGATCCACTTAGTCTGAGGACCTACAGACATAAAAAATAAAAAAAATATTACAATAGGTATTAATACGGTATTATAAAAAGGGGGACCAACTGAAACTTTATGATTAGTTAATGTTTCTGTAAAAATAGGGTAGGCAGTGCCAAGTAAAACTGTGATTAAATAGAAAATCATAAACCAGTTATTTACTAAAATAAAAGTTTCTTTGCTATTTGAGTTCAAATCATAGCTTTGAGATTTAAATTTCTTAAAAAGAAGCAATATGGAAGCAAAAATCATTAGGCTTAAGAAAATCAAAATGTAAGTACCTCGCGAAGGGTCATTAGCGAAAGTGTGTACAGAATTTAAAATTCCTGATCTAACAAGAAAAGTGCCTGTAACACTTAAAATAAAAGTTAAAAGACAGAGAATAATAACCCAAAAATATAAAAGATTTCTTTTTTCTAAAACTATTAAAGAATGTATTAAGGCTGTCATTGCAAACCATGGTAAAAGAGATGCGTTTTCTACTGGATCCCAAAACCAAAAACCTCCCCAGCCCAGTTCATAATAAGCCCAAATAGATCCAGTTAAAATTCCTAATGTTTGAAAAGACCAAGATATTAGAACCCATTTTTTAATCGAGGTAGCAAATAACTTGTCCGAATAATCAGTTATTAATGAAGCCATGGCGGCTGAAAAATAAATCGAAGAACCAACAAAACCTATATAAAGTAATGGAGGGTGAATAGCTAAAGCTGGGTCTTGAAGAATTGGATTTAAACCTAAGCCCTCTGTAGGAATAGGTAAGATAATACTAAATGGATTTGAATTAAATAAAATAAAAAATATAAATGCTAATATTAAAAAATTTTGAATTATTAAAGTATAAATTCTAAAATTTTTAGGATGATCTTTGTTGTATATAAGAAATAAAAAAGAAAATATTGTTAAAATAATAACCCATAGTAATAAGCTGCCTTCATGATTTCCCCAGGTACCTGAGATTTTGTAAAATAATGGCTTTAAGGAATGAGAATTTTGATAAACAGTAATTAAAGAAAAATCAGAAACAACAAATGCTGCAACTAACGTAAAAAAACAAATTATTATTAAAGTAGTTTGAAATAAACAAGTCTTGTAAATACTTTTACTAATTAAGGTACTTTTGCTTTTTAAATTTTGAAAGGAAAAATAAATTATAACTAATCCTAAAAAAACGTTCAAAAAAAGTAAAAAATTTCCAATATTACTTAGCATTTGTTTTCACAAGATTTTTTAATTCAGGGGGCATATAATTTTCATCGTGCTTAGCTAAAATTTGACTAGCAATAAAAAAATTTTTATCTCTTAAAACACCTTCGGCAACAACACCCTTTCCTTCAGCAAATAAGTTGGGAACAGTTCCTTTGTAGCTTACAAATATTTCATTTTTTAAATCAGTTATTACGAATATTATATTTTCTGAATTAGATTTAATTGAATTTTTTTTTACCATACCTCCAATTCTTATTGGTTCTTCAAAAGTTAGGTCCTGTTTTTGCTGTATTTCAGTTGGAGTGGAAAAATATAAAATATTTTTATTAAGAGATTGTATTATAAAATATATAGAAAAGGCAGAGATAAATAAAATTAAAATTAAGAAAAAAATTCTATTTTTAACTTTTTTTGTTAGCATCTAAAAATGCTCTTAGTTTGCTTTAAGACTTGCGGCTATTATTTGTTTGGCTATTTTAGAATTATTTATTATTCTTTCTTTTTCACTAGCTGATAAAGTTTCAATTTCCATTAAAAATTCTTTTTCGTATTTTTTAAGAGTTTTTCTAGTCTTCAAGTAAACAACTAAACATGAAATAATCACTATGCCGAAAGAAAACCAGACAAAAAAACCGTAACCGTTCATTAATAATAAGTTCATAATTATAATCTTTTAATATTTTTTCTCTTCATTCTAATGATTTCTGTTTTGTATTTCATTAGAAAAATTAACGCACAGTAAAGCAAAAAAACTCCTAACATTAAGAATAAAGGTATTAACATTGATTGATGTATGGAGTTTGAGCCTAAAACCTTGATACTTGATGGTTGATGAAGGGTTGACCACCATTCTACAGAATATTTAATAATTGGAAGGTTAATCGACCCAATGATTGCAATAAATGATGAAATTTTAGTTGCTAATTCTTTTTTCTTCACAATCTTAAAACATAGTATGTAAAAAAAATAGAAGAACATTAAAACTAACATGGAAGTCAGTCTAGCGTCCCAAGCCCACCAAGTGCCCCAGGTAGGTTGACCCCACAAAGCGCCTGTAATTATTGCAAGACATGTAAATAATAATCCTATCGGAGCTATTGATTTATTAATAAGTAAAAAACTTTTAATTTTAAAAATGAAATTAAGTATTGATAAAATAGCTATTAACGAAAAACATGCCAAACCTATCCAAGCGGATGGAACATGAACATACATAATTCTTACTGAGTCTCCTTGAATATAATCAGGGGGAGATAAGACCAATGAAAAAGTTAAACCAATTAACAAAATTGGAAATAAAATAGAATTGATAAATTTTATTGTTTTTTCAATTAATACGAAAGTATTAGATGGACCAAAAAATTTTATTATCATAAAGTTAATTAAATACTATAGATTTTGGTTTAATAGAAGATGGTCATTTTGCCTAATTGAGAATTTTGAGGGAGTTCAAAGAAGTATGACTTGTTCCCAATTAGGCCTAAACATCTATTTTATACAATGAATCTTTGTTCTAGATTTGAGCTAAAATTGTTAAATTTGTGGCAATCTGTTTTTGTCTAGTTTGAGACTTTAAAATAGTTAGATCCTTTTTTTCCAGAAAATATTTCATCAATTAGGGGGTGTTTCACCGGTACTTTTGATTTATCAATTAATAAATTTTGTTCCGAGACATAAGCTTCATAAGTCACATCGTTGCTTTCAGCTAATAAATGATAAAATGGTTGGTCTTTTCTGGGCCTTACATCTTTTGGAATAGACTGATACCACTCTTCAGAGTTATTAAACTCAAAATCAACATCGTAGATAACACCACGAAAATCAAAATGTTTGTGCTTTACTATAGCTCCTATAGAAAATTTGGCAACGTTTGCAACCATTAGATTAAAGATAATAATTTTTATAAAAAAATCAATATATAAATTTAAATAAAAACATATTTATGCTACTAATTGAATGTGAATAAGTCTTTACTTAAATTCATTACTGATTTTGGGCCCTTACTTATTTTCTTTACGGTATATTATAAGAGTGGAAACAACTTAAGTTTAGCTATTCCACCACTAATTATAGCTACTATCATATCAGTTATTGCAGTTTATTTTATTGAAAAAAAGATTCCCTACATCCCTCTTATGGGTGGAATAATAATTTCACTTTTTGGAGGCCTAACTTTATATTTCAATAATCCAATTTTTTTATATATGAAACCAACAATTATTAATTTAATTTTTGCCTTAACTTTATTAGTTGGAAAATTGTTTTTTAATAAAAATTTTCTAAAATTTTTTTTTAAAACTGCATTTCAGCTAGATGAAACAGGATGGGATAAATTGAATTATAGATGGGTATCTTTCTTTTTTCTTCTTGCAATTTTAAATGAGATGGTTTGGAGAACACAAACAGAGATGGTTTGGGTAAATTTTAAGGTATGGGGAATTTTACCTTTAACTTTTATTTTTACAGCTCTACAAATTCCTTTAATAAATAAACATAAAATATGAAAAATATAAGATTAATAGTTAACAATGACTTTAAAAAAAAAGACAGAGACATATTTTTCATAAAAAAAGAGCTTCAATCTATTTTAAATTTATATGCTAAGATGGTCTCTAACGGAACATGGAAAGACTATAGCTTGTCATTAGGTTCAAAAGAGATATCTTTTAACATCTATCAGAGAGCATCGGATAGACCAGTGCTTAGAATTTTAAAAAATCTAAATCCAAATAAATTTAATGAAAAGTTTCTGATTAAAGATAAAAATGGACAAATTGTCGAAAAATCAGAGAACCTTAATAGATTAATTAGTAAGACAAGTTGGAATAGTCTTAAAGCGGTTAAATAGTATGATCGCTATCTTCTTTGGCCGAAAAGTCTCAAAAGCATGATGAATAGATTTATAAAATCTAGATAAAGAGTTAAAGCTCCCATTACTGCTTTTTTGCCAATTAATTCTCCACTATCACTAGCTAGATACATGTTTTTAATTTTTTGAGTATCGTAAGCGGTCAAGCCAACAAATATTAAAACTCCTAATATAGATATAACGAAATACATCATAGAAGATTTCATAAATATATTTACCACAGATGCAATTATAATACCGATTAGTCCCATCATTAAAAAAGAACCAAGTTTTGTTAAATCTTTTTTTGTAGTGTACCCATAAATACTCATTGCTCCAAAAGTTCCTGCAGTTATAAAAAATACTCTCGTAATACTAGCTCCGGTATAAATTAAAAAAATAGAAGATAATGATGCGCCCATTAGAGCGGCGAAAATCCAAAAGGTAGTTTGGGCTTTAGATGCACTCATTTTTGCTATACCAAAACTCATATAAAAAACTACACCCAATGGTGCCAACATCAGAACCCATTTAAGACCAGAAGCATATATCGTGTTGCCAAAACTAGTCAGGCCGATAATTTGACCTCCATCACTTGTTACAACAGACATTTTAAAAAACAAAAGTGCCACAAAGCCAGTGAGTAAAACTCCTGAACCCATATAATTGTATACCTTTAACATATAATCTCTTAGACCCTGATCGATAATTGTTTCGGATAAAGAGGATTTTGTAGCCGATGTTTGTTTATTGAATTCCATAACATCAATATAATTATTTTAATTAGCTTTTCAATAGCAAATAATTCATCTAAAAATCACTAAAAATATTAAAATTATATGAAATTCAAAAAATTAGGAAATAGTAACCTAGATGTTAGCTTAATATGCCTAGGAACTATGACGTGGGGAACGCAAAATTCAGAAAAGGACGCTTTTGAACAAATGGACTACTCTTTAGGAAATGGTGTAAATTTTTTTGACACTGCCGAACTTTATTCAGTGCCTCCTACACCAGAGTCATACGGTAAGACTGAAAAGATAATTGGTAATTGGTTTGAAAAAAGAAAAAATAGAAAAAAAATTATTTTAGCTTCCAAAATTGCTGGACCTCGCTGTGAATGGATAAGAGGTGGAGAAAATAGCTTTACTGAAAAAAAAATTGGTGAAGCAATTGACGGAAGTCTAAAAAGATTAAAAACAGATTACATAGATTTATATCAACTACATTGGCCTGAAAGAACTACGAATTGTTTTGGAGTGAGAGAATTTAAACCTAACGATGAAGAAGGTGAATGGAATGATTTTGAGTCTATTTTGTACGCCTTAAACAAATATATCAAAAGCGGAAAGATACGATATATAGGCATGTCTAATGAAACTCCATTCGGATTGTCAAAATATTTAGAAATTTCAAAAAATAAAAATTTACCAAGAATGATGTCGGTACAGAATCCTTATAGTTTGGTCAATAGAACCTACGAGGTTGGTATGTCAGAAATTTCCATTAGAGAAAAGTGTGGCCTACTTGTTTATTACCCCTTGGCCGCTGGAGCCTTGTCTGGAAAGTACCGAAATGGAGAAATGCCTAAAAACTCCAGACTTGCTTTATTTAAAGGTTGGGAAAGAATGATTAACCCATTAGCAATGAAAGTATACGAAGAGTATTATAAATTAGCCAAGGATTACGACCTCACAATGGTTCAGCTTGCTCAGGCATTTGTTAATTCTAGACCGTTCGTTACTAGTAACATTATAGGCGCAACAACTATGGATCAATTAAAAGAAAATTTAGAAAGTATTAAAATTGAGCTCACTCAAGAAATAATAGATAAAATTAATTTAATACATAATAACAATCCAAATCCTGCGCCTTGATTCAAGCCATTGAAATAGTTTTTTTTTAGTATAAAAATAAAATATGCAATTCAAAAAAATATTTATTTTCTTTTTTTTAATGCTTTTTACTATTAAGGTTAATGCTGGTGAACCAAGATCTACTGGTAAATATAAAAACTGGGAAAGCTTTTCATTAAATACCGATAAAGGTAAAATTTGTTTTGCTCAAGCTATACCTGCAAAAAGAGCTCCCTCATCCATTAAAAGAGATCAATCAAGATTATTTGTTACATTTAGATCAGCTGAGGGTATAAAAGATGAAGTTAGTGTTACAAGTGGACATACATACTTGACATCTTCCGTATATGCACGCTCAGGAAAAAATAAATACGAATTTTTTTCTAAAAATAATTTTGCTTGGTTAATGGATGAAAAAGAAGAGCAAAAGTTTATTAGACTAATGAAAAAAGCAACAAACTTAATAGTTAAAGCCAAAACTGTTAAGGGTGGAGAAACGACTGACCATTATTCAATGATGGGGTTCACAAAAGCCTATAATACGGCAAAAAAATCTTGCGGTTAAATGAAAAAAATTGTTTTAGCTTATTCTGGAGGTCTTGATACTTCTATAATATTAAGATGGCTTCAAGAAAATTATAAAGCAGAGATAATTGCATATACTTCAGATATTGGACAGGAAATAGATAAAAAAAAAATAATTAAAAATGCCAAAAAGCTCGGTGTTAAAAAAATAATAATTGAAAATCTTAAAAATACTTTTGTCAAAGATTATGTATTTCCAATGATAAGAGCTCATGCTATTTATGAAGGGGTTTACTTATTAGGTACTTCTATAGCTAGGCCTCTAATAGCAAAAAGACAAATTGCTATTGCAAAAAAATTTGGAGCCTATGCTGTATCACACGGTGCTACAGGTAAAGGAAACGATCAAATAAGATTTGAGTTAGGCTATGCTTTTTTTGGAAAAAAAATAAAAGTTATTTCACCTTGGAGAGAATGGAAACTTGGTTCTAGAACAGATTTAATAAAATATGCTAATCAAAATAATATTCCAATTCCTAAAGATAAAAAAGGTGCTCCTCCTTTTTCTATAGATGATAATATTTTTCATACATCTACAGAAGGAAAGGTTTTGGAAAATCCTAAAATGTCAGCTCCAGAATTTATTTTTCAAAGGACTGTCTCTCCAGAGAAAGCACCTAACAAAAAAACAAGGATTAAGATAACATTCAAAAATGGTGATCCCATTGCTGTAAATGGAGTAAAACTTAATCCCGAAAAA
>MDTB01128853.1_pt1 | contig 10636 bp, 9 predicted proteins | sample 811161 | NCBI WGS metagenome assembly MDTB01 (sample SAMN05326650, study PRJNA326480) | marine metagenome | isolation source: seawater | place: Mediterranean Sea | collected 2009
GTTTTTAATATCTATAAAAATTTTATTTTTTTTACTTTTATAAAATTTACTATAAAATTTTAAATCTTTTAAAAATAATTTATGTGATACAGCAAGAATAATTGAGTCATATTTAAATTTTTTTAATTCCTTAAAATCAAAAATCTTAATGTTATGTGTATTTTTAGCTTCTACTTTTGAAGCAATATTATCAAATACCTTTACTTCTATATTATTCTTTTGAAGATTTCTTACAATTTGAATGATTTTAGTATTTCTAATATCAGGAATATTTTCTTTAAAAGAAAAACCTAAAATCGCAACTTTTCCTTTTTTTAAATTGATCTTACTTAACAACATCAATTTTATTGTTTGTTCTGCTATATATGACCCCATACTTTCATTAAATCTTCTACCTGATAAAAAAAGTTTCGGAAAATAATTAAGTTTCTTAGCTTTATAGGCGAGATAATAAGGATCTACACTTATGCAGTGCCCACCAACTAATCCTGGTTTATAATAGTGAAAGTTCCACTTTGATGCTGCTGCTTTTAATACTTGATTGGTTGGAATTTTAAGCTTATTGAATAAAACACTAAATTCATTAACGAGTGCTATATTTACATCCCTTTGAATATTCTCAATTACTTTTGCACTTTCTGCAATCTTAATACTATTTGCAGGATAAATTGATTTACAAATTTTTTTGTAAAATATTTTAATTTTATTTAGTGTTTTAGGGTCATTGGCTCCAACTATTTTTGTAATATTATTTAAAGTATTTATTTTATCACCAGGATTTACTCTCTCTGGTGAATAAGAAACAAAAAAATCTTTTTCAAATTTCATCTTAGAGTTTTTTTCAATAATTGGAATACAAATTTCCTCCGTGCAACCAGGATATGTAGTAGACTCAAAAACTATATAAGATTTTCTTTTAATTACTTTTCCTGCAAGTTTACTTGCCTTCTTAAGCATACTTAAATCTGGATGGTTTTTTGAATTAATTGGTGTTGGTACAGCAATAATGTAAATCTCTTTATTTTTTAAAATATTTGCATCGTTTGTAAATGTTAATTTTTTTTGCTTAACCTCTTTGGTCGAATGTTGCAGGTTGTGATCGTTTCCTGCGCAAAGACTTTCAATACGTTTTTTGTCGACGTCATAACAAATAACTGAATAATATTTTGCAAATGCTATAGCCAAAGGTAAACCAACATACCCAGCTCCTATGATTACAATTGACATGCTAATAATCTCCTAGAATTAAAGAAATACAATTTTTAATCATTTAATCATCAATATATTAATTTTTTTTTAATTCTTCAAAAATTTTGAGAATTCCATATTCAAAATTTTTAATACTTTCAGTAGAATAATCTTTTAACCCAGTTCCAATGCCAGGTACATTTACAATTGTTTTATTATTGAGCATATTTTCTAAAAATTGTTTTGCATCTTTTGCAACTTGTTCGTTATGTGTTGCCCATTCAATAGGTATATGTTCAAAAGAATGAACATCATCTATGTGAAGAGTTCCGGGCATGCCTTTATACCATGGAATTCCAGTATATATAGTATGCAAACCAGCAAGAGCACGTTCGACAGCTATTGTTCCAGTTATAGTTATTGGAACATACCATTTGCTGTCTTCTTTCACAGATAAAAAATAATCTGTTGGCAAAAACGAACATCCTAGATCTTTTAAAATATTAATATAGTTTTTAGATCTAGAAGTTCCTACTTTTGTGAGACCTATAATTTTTTCAATATAATGAAAAGTTGCAAAATGTTCTTTGTATAAAATCTGAGATTTATAATTTTTTTTTCTAATTGTTAAAGCTATGTCAATATGACTAGAATAATTATTACCCTCAGGAAAAGAAGTTGCCTCTGGCTGATAGTGGGCAGCAATAAGCAAGAGAGGTGTCTTCTTAGAAATCAATTCCTTGATTTTTTCAACTGATATAGACGATCTTAATAACAACTTTAAATATATTCTTTGAGTATTAATAACTCTTAAATCTTCAAGTAATGAGGATTTTGTGACATTTTCTGGAAGAAAAAAAGGTATTTCTTTTTTATTCGAAAAAAATAGTTTTTTTAAAAATTTCCAAATCTCTCTTTTAAGAACATAAGAGATGGCTAATATTAAACTCCTTTTCCAAGCCTTATCACTAAAATTTTTTTTTGGATTTTTTCCTTCAAATTTATTTTCTATAAAATTTTTCAAAGGCTTTTTAAAATCAAAATCACTAACCTCAATATCAAGCGGAACTCTAGTATCCATAGCTCCAGTTTGTAAAATAGGAAGTAATCGCCCATTTATTACCTGAGCATAAAGATAAATTTGTTTAATTTGATTCAAACGAGCAGCAATAGAAATTATAACAGTATCTAAGTGGTGAGGAACGCTAGTGTTAAATATAACACAATTAATTTTATAATAATTTAACATTATAAAAATATTACAAATTGAAATTAAAAGTTGATCTCTAATTTGCTCATATTTATCAGCATTCGGCACCCAACGTGTCCATAAAGGCATCCACCAGTTTAAGTAGTTTCTAGCATTTGGGACATCAAAGGTTATTTTGGAAACATTTTGCTTTTTATTTTTTAACAGGACTCTTTTTGAAGTATCTTTAGAATACACCCAAAAACCTTCATGATCGATAAAAATTATGTCAGAATTGTTATAGAAGATTTTTTTTATTTTTTGACTTGGCCATACTAATGCAATCATGAAATATTTATTTCAATATCGGAAAAATTGTCTCTTAAAATTTTAGAAATTTGTTGAGGAGTAAGAAAAATATTTTTACCACTTGAGTAAGAAAAATTTTTTGAACAAATTTTTGATTTTTTATATTTTTTAAGAAAATATTTCTTATTTCTGAAATTGAACTCTGAAACCGGACATATTATAAATCTATCTGGTAATTCAATTGTGTTAATTGCATCATTATTTGATATCATTTCTTCATTCAATTTTTCTCCAGATCTTAGACCTGTTTTTTTCAATTTGATTTTTGGATTAATTCCATTTATTAAGTCTAAAATTTTATATGAAGCTATTTTCGGAATAAAAATTTCGCCTCCTTCCATATCTTTTAGGCAACTAATCACAAATAAAGCACTTTCAGTCAATGTAATAGTAAATCTTGTCATTTTTTCATCTGTTAAATTTAATTCAGACAATTTGGGTGAAAGTAATAAGGGTACTATGGATCCTCTGCTACCAAATACATTTCCATATCTCACAACTGAGAACTTTATATCTTTATTGGCAACATAATTATTAGCAGCAACAAATAACTTATCTGAAACTAACTTAGTTGCACCATAAAGATTAGAGGGAGAAGAAGCTTTATCTGTGCTAAGTGCAATTACCTTTTTAACATTTCGGCTTGCAGCAACTTCAATGATATTTTGAGCACCTATAATATTGGTTTTTGTTGTCTCAAAAGGATTGTATTCACCTACATCAACATGCTTTAGTGCGGCTGTATGGATTACACAGTCAACTTTATCTAATGCAAAAAATAATCGATTTTTATCTCTTACATCACCAATAAAAAACCTTAGATTTTTATGATTAAATTTTTTTTTCATTTCAAATTGTTTTTGCTCATCTCTACTAAAAATTATTATTTTCTTGAAATTATACTTTTTTAATAAAATACTAATAATTTTTTTTCCTAATGAACCTGTCCCCCCTGTAATTAATATAGTTTTGTTTAGCATCACCTTTTTTTTAAATTTCTAAAATATTTTAATTGATCTTACCGTTTTCATAGCTAGGTTATATTAAAATTTAGATTAATATATTTTTTAGGAATGTCACACTTAATTTTGGGTACATTAATTTCTATGGTAATACAATCATTAAGTTTTGCTTTAACTAGAGCCATAGAATTATAACCAGCAGCATACTTTACTTTAGAAATAATTTTATCTAAGTTATAATTTATTGAAATAGAATTGATACTTAATTCATTCTTTATTTTTTTTAATAATTTACTAAATTTCGACTTGCTTTCACTAGGATGTAATTTTATAAAATAAGAATTAATCTTTTTTTGTTTAAAGAATTGAAGATTTTTTTTAATAAATAGATAAATTATTTTTTCATCTGATAGATATAGTTTTTTTATCTTATCGTAATTAGAAGAGAATATAACCATATCATTTTTTTTTTTCTTATTATTATTTATTTTAGAGAGATATTGATTTGGAATATTTTTAATTGAAACATGACCTGAATTTTCTTCGTGAGCAAACGTTTTTTTAGCTAGATCGAAAGAAAACTTATCAAATGTAATTAATTTATCAGGAAGTCTTAATTTTTTATGAAGTGTAAATCTTGATTTATAATTTGACCAGTGATCTAAAAAAACCATTGATTTAATTCCTAATTTCTTGGCTTTTTTTATAAATTTCAACTCAAATTTATCAATAGAAGTACCTGAAATTATTAAATTATAGTTTGAAATATCAGTTATAGATTTTATAAAATTTAATTTATTTTTTTTAAAAATTTTTATTGCTGGAGATCTTAAAAAAAAATCACATCTAATTTTTTTTTTTTCAATATAATTTTTTAATATATTTGCTGCACCAGCATCTTTGCAAATTAAGAGAGTTTTATTTTTTTTTGTGATCATTTCTATAAATACGATATCCAATCAAATCTATCTCATTATTATTATACAAAAACTGATTTTTTTTCTTATACTCAAATTTCATATTTGAAAGCCTAAAGACTTTTAACATTGGATAATTTAAACTCATTGTGCCAGCTGTTATTTTTCTTATTTTTTTTGAAAAAATCAAACTAATTGCCAAATTCCAAGCATCAATGCCATATCCTTTACCAGTTTCAGAGATTAGAATACCTAAATCACAAACTGAATTTCTTTTATCAAGTCGACCAATTATTGTGCCAATCGGTTTTTTTAATTTATTATTTTTTTTAATAAGAAAAAAGAAGTGTTTTTTTTGTTTTAATTTATAAAAAAAAGATAAACATTTTTTTTTAGTAAATTTGTGATATCTATTTTCACTATATTTCATTAAATTTTTGTTGTTCAACCATGAAATATATTGGTCAGTAATATCTGATTTTCTAAAATTTCTTATTATAACCTTTTTCATATTTTTTTAGTTTTTCTATTAACTTAGATGTGGTTAATGATATTTTTTTATACTTATCCATCTCATTAAAATTTTGAATTAAATCTTTATAAAATACTTTCAATTCATTATTCTTGTTTACATTTTTAAGTAATTTAAATTTTTCAAATAAAATGTGCTTCTTTATCAATTTTGATTTTTGACTTTCATAGACTTTAAATTCTGCAAAGTTGTTGTCAGATGTAAATTTTAATTTATTTGTAAAAATTTCTAATTTTGTAAGTTCAAGGTTTTTAATCCCTGGGTTTATAAGTAGACATTTAATATTTTTCCATTGAATATAAATGCTGATATTATTTTTAAAACCACAAACGTTAATATTAATATTTGATATTTTATTTGGAAAATTTATTGACAATAAATAACTAATTATATGTGAACAATTATTTGCAATTCCTCGATTGTACTGAAAGATTGCAAATAATTCCTTATTTTTTAAATACTTAGCAATTTTTTTAAAATATGGTTGAAATAATCTGGTATAATTAACAATAATACTTATATCTTTTTTTTGACATAAAGAGTAAATATTTTTTAATTCATTAAAATTTCTTCCACCAGGTTTTTCTAAAACTATATTTTTAATACTTTTAAAATCTGAAAGTACTTTAATTATACTGTAGTGAGAATTATTATTAGTTGCAACAATTGCAATTTCTGGAGAATATTTACTTAAGGCTTTTTTTAAGTCAGAAGTGCTAGGTAATTTAAATGTATTTTCAAATTTTTTTCTTTTACTTAAGTTTTTATCTACACCACAAACTAATTTAAATTTTTTTGATCCAACAATCGATTTTGCATGTGATAAGTTGCTTTTTTTTGACTTAAATAATTTATCATATAAAAAACCAATATTCCCAAGACCAATAATAATTGTTTTTTTTTTAAACACTGTATTTTGTTCGCTTAACATTAATATTTATATTATAGATTTTTTTATTCTTGTTTAAAAAATTTAGTATATTTTCACAGTTCATTTCTATTTTTTCTCTCTTAAAATAATTATATATTTTTGTAATTAATACATAATCATTTGGTTCATCAAGAGTGATTCCAATTTTTGGAAAAAAAAATTTTTTTGGAGCAATTATATTTACCTTTGTGAATTTGTTTTTATACTTTTTCATTCCTAGTGTAAGATGTTCTAAGAATTCTTTATTTTCACCAGCTAGTATTAAGTTTCTTTTAAGAGCTTTTAGTTTTATAATCTCTACATCCATTCCATCCGGATATGATCTTATGTGTCCATTAGTAACAATATCAACATCGTTATGATTAAAGATTCGAATTGCTTGATCTACTAAACTAATATCAATCAAAGGACAATCAGAGGTAATTCTTATTATATTTTGAACGTTAAACTTTTCTGCTGATCTTATAACTCTTTGTAGAACGTTTTCGCTTGAACCTCGATAAACATTAACTTTTGTTTTTTTTACTATATCTACTATTTTACTATCACTATTTGCTAACGTTGTTGCAATAATAATCTTGCTTTTATGAGTTTTTGATAATGGTTTTAATCTTTTTATAAGATATTCTAATACAGATATTTTCCCTAATTTAAGTAAAACTTTGTTAGGTAATCGAGTGGAGGCTGTTCTAGCTTCAATTATTATACCGAAATTATTCACTTAATTTTGATTTAACTTTTTTAAAAACAATATCCATATTTTTAATATATTTTTTAATTAGACTATCTGTATGAGAAAGAGAAACGTATAGTCTATTACCTGCTAAAAAACCTTTTTTAATCATATTTTCCGAAATAAATTTGTTTAATTCATTATTATTTATACCTTCTATAGAAAAGGTTAAAAGTGTATCCATACCTAAAAATTTAATTTTTAAATTGTTTTTGTCTGCAATACTCTTTAATTTGTTTTTGATTAATTTTCCTTTATTTTTAATATGATGCCACGATTTTATCTTTTTCATTTTTTTAATTGTTGATACAGCCGCAACAAAACCTGTTTTTTCCGACCAAAAAGTACTACTAGCAAATGTTTTATCGAAACTTTTCATTATTTTTCGTCTTCCTATAATGGTGGTAATTGCATAACCATTTCCAATTGATTTACCAAACATACAAAGATCTGGGTATACTCCATATTTAAGATGTAATCCTCCATAAAATTCTCTAAATCCAGTGGTACATTCATCAAAAATCATTACAATATTTTTTTTATTACAAAGTGCTCTAACTTTTTGCAAAAACTTTTTGTCAGGATAACTATCTCTACCAACCTCCATAATTATACAAGATATATCATTACTGCTATTGATTATTTTTTTTAAACTAATTATGTCTCCATATGAAATTGAGTAAGTTTGATTTTTAAAAGTTTTAGATACTCCTTGTACCTTTAAATTGGGAAATAAGTGAGTTTCTAGATTGTTATATTTAGTAGATAACTTTGCTCCTAAATACCAATCATGCCAACCATGATAACCACAAACTATTATTTTCTCTTTATTATTATAAGTTTTTGCTACTCTAGTAGCCAAGCTGTTGGCCTCCCCTCCAGTTCTTGCAAATTTTGCCATATGTGCCCATGGATGTATCTTAATTAATAAAGAAGCAAGCTCAATTTCATATTTAGAGTTCAATGAGCTCACATTGCTTTTTTTAATTTCTTTTATAACATTAGTATCAATATCACTGTCAGCATATCCCAATACATTAGTGCCAACACCCATCAAGTAAAAATCATGAAATTTTTTATTTTCTAAATTCCAAATATTACAACCTTTAGCTTTGTTAAAATATTTCGGCCATTTGTGCGTTGGGAATTTATTTGGATTTTTGGACAAAAAACAATTTCCAGATGGTATTACTTTTTGTGCAATTTCCCATATTTTTTTATCGTTCAATTTTTACCAACTTCTAGGATCAATTATATATTTAGAATTACGAGAAATAAATTTTGGAGTTACTTTATTTCTTTCTTTTAAACTTTTATTTATATCTTTTAGCTGATTTAAATTTTCAATTCCAACAATTATTTTATTTATATATTTTTTATCTTTATTTAAAGCAGACAACATCACATCCATTCTTCTAAGTTTTTGATTATCAATCCAATCTTGAAGATCTTTTAAAACTTTAAATTTTTTAAATTTTTTATTTAAAGAGTTAAAGTCCTTCAATAATAATCCCTGCAAAAAAACACTTCTTACGTGAATTGAATATTTTTTATTTAATATTTTCAAAATTTTGCCACTAAAGGTTTTATTTAATAAATTATATGGCAATTGAATTATATTCAAGTTTGAAAATTTAGTTAAATATTTAAGTTCTTTTTTTTCATATATTGAAACACCAAAATATTTTGTGAGACCAATTTTTTTAAAATTATTCATTATTTCGTTTAATCTGTAAAATTCGTTTAGTTTATCAAAAGTGTGAAAATTATGTATCAGTATAGAATTGTATCTTCGCTTATTTAAAACTTTAAGCTTCGAAAACTCTTTATTAATTATGGATTCTACATAACTATCTTTAAAGATTTTACTTCTATCAAAATTTATTTTCGTATTAATTTTTAGTCTTAAAAAAGATAAGTTTTTTATTTTCAAAAAATTGTCATATGAATCAGATGTATCAATTTCAACTATATTTTTATTTTTACAAAATTTTAATATTCTCTTTATTTCAACAGATTTAATTTTTGTATTATTAAACCCATAATTATTTAAAAAATTTGCTGAACCAATTACTAATTTCATTAATAACAAATTCCTAATTTCTTCCAAACAAATTTGAATAGATTAGTGATGTCTTCTACACTTTTAGCATTTAATTCATACAAACAAGCTTCAAAACCAATAAAAGTTTTGTCATGTAATTGTTCAGCAACTTTACAAGTCCCTTTTGTATATTTATAAGTACTTTTTTTATTTAAATTCCAAGGAAAACTTCTTGTTCCATATGCAATTTTTTCGGTAAACATACTCAGTAAGTGAAGATTTACGTAACCTTCGCTCACTCCTTTCAAACCATGTTCATTCAATAATTTAATAATTTTTTTACGTTTATTAGATATTCTTTCATCTAAAACCAATGGTAATGCATAATAATTATGAGTAAAATTTTTTTCAACTTTTGGTAGGTGTAAATATTTTAGGTTACTTAAATTTTTAATTAATAAATTTATAAATTTAGTTCTGTAAGATAAAATTTTCTTTAATTTTTTATATTGTTCTAAACCTATAGATGCTTCTATTTCACCTAATCTAAAATTATGACCAATCATATTTGATAATTTTTTTTTATCTTTGCTATTAATTTTAGCTTCCGCGTGATTTCTTATCAGCCTTACTCTTTCGGCTAGTTTTGCGTTGTTGGTGACTACAATTCCACCTTCACCTGTATTTATAATTTTGTGATAATTAAGACTAAAACCCCCAATATCAGAAAGGGTTCCAGTAATTTTGCCTTTATATTTTGAAAAAGGAGATTGTGCGCTATCGGTTATAATTTTAATATTTTTACCTCTAACAATTTTTTTTAAAGCATCTATATCACATGGATAACCAAATATGTCCGCAACCATAATAGCTTTTGTCCTTGATGTAATTTTTTTTTGTACCTCTTCTGGGTCAATGTTAAATGTGTTTTTATCTATATCAGCAAAAACAGGTATACAATTCCAGTGTAATATTGCTGTAGAGGTTGCACACATACTCCATGGAGTTACAATAATTTCATCTCCTGGCTCGAGATCTAATGCTCCAACTATTGCAACTAATCCAGAGGTCCAAGAATTGAGTACAATAGCATGCTTAACTTTGTAAAATTTTTTTAGATATTTCTCAAATTTTAATACATGTTTACCTCCAAGGAATTCTCTCGTATTTCCAGCTACAAACCCTGATAACTTACCTGATGCTACAACTTTTTTGGCTGCATTTATTTCCTCTTTTCCAATAGAATTATATTGTTTAAGTTTGATTTTCATATTTTTGCATTCTTAGCTGATGAATAGATTTTTCAAATCTTTACAGATTTTATCAACATTTTTTAGAGTTAAGGTTGGGTATATAGGAAATGAAAGGCATGTTAAACTATACTCTTCAGAGTTATAAAATTTATTTGATTTTTTTAATAAATGTTTGAATGCTGAAAACTTATATGTTGGATTATAATGTTGTTGAGCAAATATTTTAGACTTATTTAATTTCTTGAACAATTTTTCTAAGTTCATGTTATTTCTCTTAAAATTAAATTTTAAAACTAACAAGTGCCAAGCAGAATATCTTAAAAAATCTAAATTAATTATTTCAATATCATTTTGAAAATTTTTAAGATTACGTTCATATTGCTTTACTATTCTTTTTCTAATTGATATCAATTTGTCTAATTTTTTTAATTGCGAAATAGCTAAGGAACAATTTATATCTGATAATCTAAAATTTAATGAACTTTTAATTATATCATACTTGTAATTTTGTCTTTTAA
>MDTB01139462.1_pt1 | contig 10636 bp, 8 predicted proteins | sample 811161 | NCBI WGS metagenome assembly MDTB01 (sample SAMN05326650, study PRJNA326480) | marine metagenome | isolation source: seawater | place: Mediterranean Sea | collected 2009
ATGGCTTAAAATCTGAAACAGCTGCAGTGCAAATAGCTACATCGACTGGTAAACATTTTTTAACTGCATTAAACATTTCATCAGAAGTTTTAACTTTAATAATTTTCAAACCTTTTTCTACTTGAAGATTTGACGGTCCTGCTATCAAAGTAGTTTTAATACCCAATCTTTTTAAAGCCAAGGCTATTTCATAGCCTTGCTTTCCACTAGACTCGTTCGAAATAAAACGTACAGGGTCCAAGTATTCTCTTGTCGGGCCTGTAGTTACTAAAGCTTTAAATTTTTTGTTTATTACAATATCTTTCTTGTAAAAATAATCTTTTATTTCTCCAAAGATTTTTTTTGGACTAAGCATTTTCCCTTTTCCAAATTCCCCACATGCCATTTGTCCCTCAGTTGGCCCTAAAAATTTGTATCCATATGTTAAAAGTTTTTTACAATTCTCTTGAGTAGCTTTATGATTCCACATTCTTACATTCATAGCCGGCACTAAAATAATGTCTTTATTTGAAGCCAACATAATTGTTGAAGCTAGATCTTCTGCTTTACCTTGGCTTAATTTACTTATTAAATTAGCTGTTGTTGGAGCCACTAAAATTAGATCTGCCCACCTTGATAGCGAAATATGATCGATTTCAGATTCATTTTGTTTATCAAATAAATTTTCATAAACCTTACCTCCAGATAATGACACCAAAGACAAAGGAGTGACAAATTGTTTCCCGCTTTTAGTTAAGACAATTTTAATTTCAAAACCATCTTTCTTAAGAAATCTAATTAAGTCTAATGATTTATAAGCAGATATCCCACCACCAATTATAATTAATATCTTTTTATTATTTATTTTCATCTAGGTAATTAAAGTACTACAAATAATATAATTACAACACCAAAAATTGAAATTAAAATATTATTTCTAAAGCTTTTTAATCTAAGTTTTTCTATTTCAAGAGTTGAATTATTGCTATTTGTCATATTGAGTTTACCTTCCGCAATTAATTGTAGTGCGTGATTTGCTTTATCCATAAAATTTGGAAGATCGGGTATTCTCTTTAAGATTTCACCAGATGTATCAATTGCACTTGAAATGGCAGCTTGAGGTCCTTTCAGACTCTCCAACCAATTTTCAAGAATAGGTTTTGATACATTCCATATATTTGTTTCAGGATATAATTTTCTAGCAACACCCTCTACCACTACCATTGTTTTCTGAAGCAACAAAAGTTGGGTTTGAGTAGCCATGTTAAACTTCTCAGTGATTTCAAATAATTGCGAAAGCAGGTTGCCGCCTGAAATATCTTTTATATTTTGTCCAAATATTGGTTCACCTACCGATCTTAAAGCTTGCGCAAATTCCTCTTTAGATGCTGATTCTGGAACCAATCCTGCTTGAAAATGAACTTCAGCTACCTTCACATAATCTCTTTTAATAAAACCATAGAGAATTTCTGCTAAATATTTTTTATTGTACTTGTCTAACCTACCCATAATACCAAAATCTACTGGGACTATGTTTGCTTCATCATCTACAAATAAATTGCCTTCATGCATATCTGCGTGGAAAAAACCGTCTCTCACAGCTTGTCTTAAAAAATGTTGTATCAAATTTTCAGCAATATTCTTTAAATTTATATTCTTTTCTTTTAGAGAAAGATGGTCTCTTATAGATTCCCCATTTACCTTGTCTAACGTTAAAACTCTCTTAGAAGTATATTGCCAATATATTTGAGGAACCTTAAAACCTTTGTCATTTTTGGTGTTTTCATATAGCTCATTAGCTGCAGCCGCCTCAAACCTTAAATCCATTTCAATGTTTGTTATTTCTCTTAATAGATGAACAACCTCGATTAATTTAAGTCGCCTAGTTTTTTTTAATGTATTTTCAATAAGGTAAGCAAATAACATAAGGGCATCTAGTTCCTCATTAAAAATTTTTTCTATATTAGGTCTTAAAATTTTGATGGCTACATTTCGCTCTTTACCATCTATCTTGATTTTGGCTAAATGAACTTGTGCTATAGATGCAGCAGCAATAGGTTCCGAAATATCAACAATTTTACTAAATTGTTCATCTCCAACTTCCTTTTTAAGAATTCTTTTTGCCTCTTCAAAGTTAAAAGCTGGAAGCTTATCCTGCAATTTTTCTAAATCAATTGCTAACTGATTTCCAATTATGTCAGGCCTCATTGCAAGAAACTGACCAAGTTTAATAAATGTTGTTCCCATACCTTCTAGAGCATCACATAATTTCTCCCCTGAGGATTTAGACTGATTTAAATTTTTTTTTCTTGATCCGATAGATATTAAATCAAAAAAAATTTTTAAAATTAAAGGCAATTTGTATAATTGATTTATCGTTTCCAATGCTCCGGATGACGCTAATTTTCTTGCAATTTTAATTAATTGTATAAACCTCTTAATCATTATTCAATTTTCCATCCTGCATGTATGGCCGCAACGCCATTAGAGAGGTTTCTATATTCCACATTTTCAAAATTGTTTTTAATCAACTGTTTTGAAAAATCTTTCTGATCATAAAATTTTTCAATACTTTGTATTAAATAATTATAGGGCATTTCATTACCTGTAACAAATTTTCCAATTGATGGAATTAGCTTAGAATAAATTTTATAAACGTTTTTTAAGATTTCATTATCAACTTTTGAAAACTCTAGACAATAAAACCTGCCGCCATTTTTAAGAACTCTGTATGCTTCGTTTAAAGATTTATCTAAATTTGTAACATTTCTTATTCCAAAACTTATTACGTAATAATCAAAAGTGTTATTTTTAAAAGGTAAACTTTCTGCAGATGATAGTATCCACTTGAGATTATTGAATTTTTTTAATTTTTTTTTTCCTTCAGAAAGCATTTTTTCATTAGGTTCTACACATGTAACTTCACAACTATTATTAGTTTTTTCTTGGCATAATTTTGCTATATCGCCCGTGCCTGATGCAACATCTATAATTTTGCTATCTTTTGAAGGATTAATCCAAGACACTAGATTTTTTTTCCAAATTCTGTGGGTTCCTAGTGACATTATGTCGTTCATTAAATCGTATTTATCATAAACTTTATTGAAAACTTTTTTTACTAGTTTAGATTTATCTTCATAAAGAAAATTCATAATTAATTATATGCCAGAATTACCGGAAGTTGAAGTTGTTAAAAAGTCCCTTGGGAAGACTATATATGATTTAACAATAAAGAATATAGAAATTAGCAATAAATTTTTAAGATATAAAATTAATGAAAAATTGATGAAAAAAATGATTAAATCAAAAATTTTGTCAATTACCAGAAGATCAAAATATATATTTATTAACTTAGACAATGGGCACACAATTTTGGTCCATTTAGGAATGACAGGAAAATTCATAATAGTTGATGCCAATAAAAAAGAACATAAAACAAGTTTTTATTATAAATTAGTTGATACGAAATCCGCTCATAATCATTTAAAATTTAAATTTAATAAAAATATAGTACTTATTTATAATGATGTTAGAAAGTTTGGATTTCTTAAAATATTTAAAACAAAAGAAGTACTATTAAGCTCACATTTAAAAAATCTTGGACCAGAACCTCTCTCAAAAAAGTTTGATTTTTATTATTTTAAAAAAAATATAAAAAAAAGAAGACTCTTTTTGAAAGATTTATTAATGAATCAAAAATTTGTATCTGGTTTAGGCAACATTTATGTAAATGAAGCCATCTTTTTGAGTAAGTTAAATCCAAAAATAATAGCAAAAAATATTTCAAATAAAAAAATTTTTAGTCTTGTTTCGAGTATAAAAAAGGTTTTATCTAAAGCAATAAAAAAAGGCGGATCTTCAATTAAAAATTTTAAAAATACAGAGGGTAGAAAAGGAAATTTTCAGCAATATTTTAATGTATATGGAAGGGAAGGTAAGTCCTGCACCCGGTCAAATTGTATAGGAATAATTAAAAGAACTGTAATATCTAATAGATCAACTTTTTTTTGTGCTATATGTCAAAAATAATAAGTTGACCAGGATTTATTGGGCATATATACAAAATAATAATCATGCCAAATACAAAATCAGCAATTAGAAGAGTAAGAAGAGTAAAAAAACAAACTTCAGCTAACAGGGTAAGGAAGAGCAAATATAAATCTGCTATAAAACACATGGAAATATTGATAAAAAAAGGAGACAACAAGAATGTTAAACAATATTTCCCTAAGTTTCAGTCAATTCTAATGCAGGTTGCTAAAAAAGGTATTATCAATAGAAAAACTGCAGCTCGAAAAATTTCAAAAATTTCAAAAAAAATTTAACAAGGTAAACAATTTAAAGTTGTTATTTTTTTAGCTTATTTAGTTTTTGGAACAAAATATAGATTTTTATTTCTGTTCAGGGTTGTAAATTAAAATTTCTATCTTTACGTTAAGTCTACAACCAAGATTGATTTATTTTTTTAAAATTAAAAATAAATCTTGAAAGTTTTAAAAAAATAAGGTTTTTAAAGTTTCAAGAAAATTTAATCATGAAAAATAAATCGATCAATCAAAAAAATATTTTTGTTTCAGAAGAAGAAAAAACATTAAATTGGATTGATTTACAGTCAGAATTTAAAAAGAATTTTGGTGAAGAAGTTTACAGCAGTTGGTTAAAAAATGTCTCTTTAGTAAAAGAATATAATGATTACCTAATTTTAGGTGTACCAACTAGATTTTTTAGAGACTGGATTGTATCAAGATATTTAGATAAAATATTAGAATTAGTAAAAAATTATAAATTAAGTTTAAGCAGAATAGAATTTAAGATAATTGAAGATCAAAAGAACAACAAAGCTGAAGAATTTAAAATTGAAGATTTCAATAAAGTTACAGAAATAAAAGACTCAATCTTAAATTATAATAGACTCAATCCGAATCTAAATTTTGAAAATTTCATAAAAGGCACTAGTAATGAAGTAGCTTTATCTTACTCAAAAAAGGTATGTGAACATACATCGCGATACAATCCTCTCTATATATATGGCGGTGTTGGTCTGGGGAAAACTCATTTACTTAATGCTATAGGTTTAGAATTACAATCTACTAAAGAAGTCATGTTTATTTCAGCTGAAAGATTTATGTATCATTTTATTAAATCTATAAAAAAAAATGATATGGTTAACTTTAAAGATTTCTTTAGAAAATCTTCAGTTTTTATAATCGATGATGTACAATTCATAAGAGGTAAAGAGAGCCTTCAAGAAGAATTTTTTCATACATTTAATAGTCTTTTAGAAAAAGGATCACAAATTATAGTTTCTGCTGATAGGCCTCCCATGAAACTTGATAGGGTTCAAGAAAGAATTAAATCAAGACTTTCAGGGGGATTAATAATAGATATTGATGTTCCAGATTTAGAACTTAAAAAAAATATAATTAGCAATAGAATAAATCATATTCAAAATCAATTTAAGGAACATATTAATTTATCTGAAGAGGTTATTAGTTTTATCGCTTCAGAGGCCAAAACTAATATCAGAGAATTAATTGGGGTTCTAAACAGGGTAATTGCTTTTAGCCGTTTACATAAAAGAACGTTAAATACAAATGATTGCAAGAATATTTTAAAAGATGTTTTTAGTCAGGCAAAAATAATTACTGTTGATAAAATTCAAAACACAGTTTCTAACTACTTTAATATTTCATTAAACGACATGTTATCTCAGAGAAGATCAAGACCACTTGCTCGTCCAAGGCAGATTGCTATGTTTCTTGCAAAAAGATTGACAACTCGGTCTTTGCCAGAAATTGGAAGAAGATTTGCAAATAGAGATCACACTACTGTTATCCATGCAGTTAAAACTATAACAAAATTGTCGGAAAAAGATGAAGAAATGAAAAAGAATATTGTTCAAATTAAAAGTATTTTGTTAGAAAATTAGCTCCGATGCAATTTGATATTAATAGAGACGTACTACTTAAATCATTAAATTTTGTTCAAGGTGTAGTTGAAAAAAAGAACACTCTTCCAATTCTTTCAAACGTCCTACTAAATTTAAGAAATAACAAGTTGGAAATTGTGGCCACAGATTTAGATATTGTTTTTTATGACGAGATATCTCAATTAAAAGTTGTTGAAGAAGGAAATACAACGACCTCAGCAAATGTTCTTTTTGATATTCTTAGAAAAATACCAGCAGGTACAGAAATAAGTTTTTCTCTTAAATCTGAAAATAAATTAAGTCTTAAATCAAAAAATTCAGATTTTAATTTACTATGTTTGCCCTCTAGTAATTTTCCTACTTTTGACGATAAGTTTGAAAGTGAAAAAATAGAGTTAGATAAAAAAAACTTTTTGCGGTTATTAAACAAAACAAAAATATCAATTTCTAATGATGATACAAGACATTATCTGAATGGAATTTATTTACACGCTACAGAATCTGATAAAAATACATTTTTGACTGGTGTTGCCACTGATAGCCACAGACTTTCATCTAGCAGTATTTTAGTAAATAATATTAAAAATTTCGCTTCAATTATAGTTCCAAGGAAAACCGTTTTTCAATTATGCTCTTTATTAGACAACATTGAAGAAAAACTTACTATTCAAGCAAACGCTAATAAAATAAAATTTGCGCTTGGGAAAATTAGTTTAATTTCGAAAGTTATAGATGGCAAATTTCCTGATTATCAAAAAGTTGTTCCAAAAGAAAATACCAAAACATTGACTGTATCTTCTGCGGATTTTATAAATTCAGTAGAAAGGGTTGCATCTGTTTCGATCGATAGGAAAGAAGGCGTCAAACTTGAACTGAGTCGAGACAAATTAAAATTATCAGTTAATAGCACTAACTCTGGGGACGGTAATGAGGTTGTTACAGCAAAATATGATGGGGAGGATATTGCAATTGGATTCAATTCAAAATATCTAATCGATATTGCCACTGAAATTGAAGACAAAAACCTAACATTTAATCTTAAAGATTCGACATCACCCGTTTTAGTATTTGATAATTCGGACAAAAACAGTTTTTACGTCATAATGCCAATGAAAATTTGAAAAATTAATTTTATTTTTTTTTTTGAAAAATTCATCTAAAACCGTTGATAATTAATAATAATAGAAGGTTTAAACAGTAGTCGATTGTATCTTGTTAACAAAAAATGATATAAAAATACAACTAAAATATAAATGTCAAAACAATCTCAATTAAAAAAAAAAAACGATTACAGCGCTTCATCAATAAAAGTTCTTAAAGGACTTGATGCTGTTAGAAAAAGACCCGGTATGTATATCGGTGATACTGATGATGGCACAGGTCTTCACCATATGGTTTTTGAAGTATTAGATAATTCCATAGATGAAGCCTTGGGAGGACACTGTAAAAATATTTCAGTTTTCGTTAATAACAATAATACTGTCACCGTTGAAGATGACGGCAGAGGTATACCTATTGATATGCACAAAAGCGAAAAAATGTCAGCTGCAGAGGTAATTATGACGCAATTGCATGCTGGTGGAAAATTTGATCACGACTCTTATAAGGTTTCTGGCGGATTACACGGCGTTGGAGTTTCAGTTGTGAATGCGTTATCTGAAAAACTTGAATTAAGAATATTCAGAGATGGTGTAGAATATTTCATAGAATTCGAAAACGGAAAATCATTAAAACCGTTGAAAAAAATCGGAAAATCATCCAAAAGAGGAACAAATATAACATTTTTACCTTCTAAAGAAATATTTTCGACCATTAAATTCAGCCCATCTATTTTGCAAAAAAGAATGAGAGAATTAGCATTTTTAAATAAAGGAATTAGTCTAACATTAATTGATAAAACTTCTTCAAAAATGAAAAAATATGAAAATAAATATGAAGGCGGTATATTAGAGTTTGTCCAATTTATTGATCAAAAAAAACCTATTTTATCTAATAAAAATGAGAAGGCAGTTTTTAAAAAGCCAATATACATTTCCTCAAGTAAAGATAATGTTAATGTAGAATGCTCTTTAGAATGGAATGCAAGTTATTCAGAAGAAGTGTTGGCATTTACAAATAATATTCATCAAAAAGATGGTGGAACGCACCTGCTTGGTTTCAGAAGTGCTTTAACTAGAATTATAAATAAATATTCCAATGAACATAATAAAAAAAACAAATTATCTCTTTCAGGTGAAGACATTAAAGAAGGTTTGACGGTTGTTTTATCAATCAAAATGCCAGATCCGAAATTTTCCTCTCAAACAAAAGATAAACTTGTTTCCTCAGAAATAAGATTAATTGTTGAGAGTATAATTAATGATAAAATTTCAATGTGGTTTGATCAAAATCCTTCTATTATAAGGAATGTATTAGAAAAAATCACTCAAGCTGCAGTCGCTAGAGACGTTGCAAGAAAAGCCAGAGATAATATAAGAAGAAAGGGCAGCTTTGAAATAACAGGCTTACCCGGAAAACTAGCTGATTGTCAGATATCTAAAAAAGAGGGTACTGAACTTTATATTGTAGAGGGGGACTCTGCTGGCGGATCAGCAAAACAAGGAAGAAACAGGGAATTTCAGGCAGTTTTACCTCTTAGAGGAAAAATTCTTAATACTTATGTCAATACCAATGGAAGGAATGCTGGTAAAACAGCTGAAAACGAAACTAAAGCTCTATCCAAGATGATGTCATCAAGTGAAATAGTAACATTAATTAACGCATTAGGTACAGGTTCTAAAGATTTTGATATTGACAATCTGCGTTATGAAAAAATAGTAATTATGACCGATGCCGATGTAGATGGTTCCCACATTAGGACCTTATTGTTGACTTTTTTTAACAATCATCCATTTAACAGTTTGATTGAAAATGGCAATTTATATTTAGCTCAACCACCATTATTTAAAATAACAAAAAGCAATAAAAGCTTTTACATGAAAGATGAAAAAGATTTAGAAAATTTCATTATTAAAAATTCCAATACTCAAAACAAAAAGGGAAAATTGTCATCAAAAGAATTAAATAAAATTGTTGAGGAAGAAAAGCGAAAACTTTCAATCCAAAGATTTAAAGGACTCGGTGAAATGAACCCCGAAGAATTATGGCAAACAACCTTGAACCCTGACAACAGAAATCTACTTAGGGTTCAATATTCTAATGGAACAAAAGAAAAGTCAAAAGAAGATCAAAAAATAATAAGTATTTTAATGGGTGATGATGTTGCTCCGAGAAGAGAATTTATCACAAGCAACGCATTGGATGTAGCTAATTTAGATATTTAATATCCATGGATTTTGCTACTATTTTCAGGTTAGACGAAAACCTTAATTTAGATAAAAAAACACTAGTTTTTTTGAGATGGATTGCAATATTTGGACAATTATTTTCAGTAAATTTAGTATTTTTTTTTCTAGATCTAAACTTTCCAATAATGCTTTGTCATGTGGTTATTTTTGTTGGTCTATTAACTAACATCTATTTACAATTTGGACTAAAAGCTAATTTGCTGAAAGATTTATATTCAAGCTCCTTTTTAATGTACGACATAATTCAATTAAGTATTCTTTTATTTTTAACAGGCGGAATATTTAATCCCTTTGCTATACTTCTAATTGTTCCAACAATTGTTTCTTCAACCTTTTTAAGTATGGGAAGCACAATTATTCTTGGATCATCAACTATTATCATATTATTTGTATTAACATTTTTTAATATGCCTTTACCTGGGATGGAAGAATATGTTCTGTCATTTCCAAACTATTATGTGACAGGGATATTAATTTCTTTGATAATTGGTCTTATCTTTTTAAGTTATTTTGGTATTCGATTTGCAGGCGAAACAAAAAAAAGATCAGATGCACTTAATAAACTTCAACAAATACTAGCAAAAGAGTACGAATTAGAGTCTTTGGGTGGACAGGCAGCTGCCGCAGCTCACTCTCTAGGCACACCATTAGCCACAATATCAGTGGTTTCTAAAGAGATGAGAAAAGAAGTAGGAGATAATTCAAAACTTACTAAGGATATAGACTTACTAATAAGTCAGACTAAAAGGTGTAGTGAAATTTTAAAAAATATTTCACAAAAAAAGATAATAAATGACGAATTTTTAAGTTCTATGAATTTTGAGGATTTATTAGAGGAAATAATCAAATCTTTTAAAGAGTCCTCAGAAAAAAATATTAGTTTAAATACAGATAAAGATGTTAATAAAATATATATTAAGAGAAATCCTGAACTTGTATATGGCTTAAGGAATTTTATTGGGAATGCAGTAAAATTTGCAAATCAGAATATACTTATATCAATAATAAGTGATAATATTAATTTGTATATTTCAATTGAAGATGATGGACCAGGTTTTCCAGAAGATATTATGAGAGCTTTAGGAGAACCTTATATTAGATCAAGATCAAACTTGTTCAAAAATAATGCAGGATTAGGATTAGGAACTTTCTTAGGCAAAACTTTATTAGAGAGACAATCAGCAGTTATATATTTTGAAAATAATAGTTCCTTAAGTGGTGCAAAAGTTAAAATAAAGTGGAGAATAAAAGATTTGACTATTTCGACTTAAATTCAAAAACATAGGATATTATCTTATAGGCTAGTTTTGCGACCAAAAAGTTACAGGAATTGAAATTTTTGATGGGTGCAAGTTCATTGATATCTGCGCCCACTACATTA
>MDTB01060368.1_pt1 | contig 10635 bp, 9 predicted proteins | sample 811161 | NCBI WGS metagenome assembly MDTB01 (sample SAMN05326650, study PRJNA326480) | marine metagenome | isolation source: seawater | place: Mediterranean Sea | collected 2009
AAATTTATTACTTTTTCTTAATAATGTACTATAAATATTATAGTTTCTTTTTTTTTTCATTATTAAATTTTTAATTTTTAACAATTGCATTATTCCTATACCAGCTTGCAAGTTTGTCATTCCATAGTTAAAACCTATTTCATCATGGATATAACTATTGTTAACTTTTGCTTGATTAGCTAAATGTTTGGCTTTTTTGTAAAGATTTTGACTATTTGTTATTAGTGCACCTCCTGCTCCTGTAGTTATTATTTTATTGCCATTAAATGAAAAGCACCCAATAGTACCCGATGTGCCAACATGTCTATTTTTATTTTTATATTTAATCTTAGTTCCAACAGACTCTGCTGCATCTTCAATAATCGCTATGTTATATTTATTGCATTCACTCAGAAGTTCTTTAGTTAATTCAGTACCAGAACCGTATAAGTGAACAATTATTATTGCCTTTATTCTTTTTCTGGTCTTTTGGTTATATTTTTTATTTTCTTTTATGAAAGTGTTATTTTTTAAAAAAAAAATTACATCTTTTATGTTCATATTCAAATGATCATCGCAATCAAAAAATACAGGTGATGCAGAGCAATATTTAACAGCATTTATTGGTGCTATAAAAGTTAGTGTAGGAACCAAAACTTCGTCATTTTTATTTAGTTCTATAATTTTACACGCTAAATGTAATGCAGAAGTCCCAGAATTTGTAGCTACACAATATTTAGACTCAGTAAATTTAGAAAAATTTTTCTCAAATTTTTCCACATATGGGCCTGCTGTGGATACAAAAGTTGAGGAAATAATTTTTTTTACAATATTTTTTTCAGACTTATTAAAATATGGTTCGTGTAGAGGAATATTATTTTTTTTATTCATAATCTAAAAATTTTTTTTGTACCATAAATAAGTCTCTAAAACACCATCCTCTAAATTAAATTTGCTTTTATACTTAACAAACTTATTTGTATATTTAAGCGATGGTGCACGTCTTAAAATTTTATCTTTATTTTTGGATAATATTATTTTTTTTTTAATACCAACTACTTTCATACATATTTTTACGAGATCTAAGATTTTATACTCTGGTTTTTCATTTCCTATGTTAAAAGTTTTTTTATTAGTTTTTTTTTGAAAAACTAATTCATTAATAATTTTAATAGCATCGTCTATGTAAATGAATGTTCTAGTATTATTAGGGGAATAAACTTTGATTTCTTTATTTTTTTTTTCCGTTATCTCTTTTAATTTTTCTGGAATTACATGAGACATACCCATTCTTGGACCATAAAAATTATGAGGTCTAACTATAGTGTAATTTAATTGAGAGTGATGACACAAGTTTTCACCATAAATCTTTGAAAGCATATATGTGCTTCTACTATCGTTAAATTTGTTTAAGCAAATTTTAGTATCTTCTCTAGTGGGTATTTTGAAAAAATCAGTTCCAATGGTGCCAGAATAAACTTCGCTTGTTGAAAAAAAAATGAATCTTTTAAGTTTTTTGTTTTTTTTAGCAAAATTTATAGCATTTATAGTCATGACAATATTTTTATTAAGAACATCGTACGGGTTTGAAACTACATTTTTAACTCCAACTATAGCTGATAAAAAAAATATATAATTAAAATTCGTTTTTAATTTTGAGATTTCTTTTTTATTTAATAAATCTAGTTTTCTATATTTTATATTTTTTTTTTTTACTAATTTCTTAAAAAATTCATCTTTTTTTCCTCTTTGAAAGTTATCTACGATTTCAATATATTTACCTTTCGCACTGGATAATTTGCAAGCCAGATGATAACCAATAAAACCAGCGCCTCCTAAAATAAGTATTTTCATATTTTTTTACCCAAAGTTTTAAAAAAAATATTATTTTTTTTTAATTTTTTAGATACTTTGTCTGGAATAATATTATTCAGGTCAAAAATTTTAACCTCCTTATTTTTCAGAACATATTTATTGAAGTTAAATTTTTTAAAATTTTTATGTGGTGTTGCAAAAATTATTAAATCAACATTTACGTCTGGGGGACTATTATAAATGTTAACATTATGTTTATTTTCTTTCCATTCTGAAAGGTATGGATCATATAAATATATACTGCATTTTTTTTGAAAAAAAAAATCATATAATATTTTAGTAGGAGTATGTCTTGTATCGCCAACTTCATTTTTATAACTTACACCAGCAATTAATATTTTATTTTTAATTTTTAAATTATGAAATTTTTTTATAAGATTTATTGAAGTAAGTGGCATTTCTTTATTTATTTGGGTAGCAAGCAATGATAAAGGAAAAGATAATTTGTCTTTTGAAAAAATTTTATCAGCAATTTTTCCCATTAATGGATCTTTAGTTAAACAATAACCACCAACACCTAATCCAGGGTATCTTAAATTTTTGTGTGTATCTCTTTTATGAATGGCAGAAATAATTTCATATAAATTAATATTTAGATCTTCAGAAAACTTTGTCCATTCATCAATAAAAGCAATATTGACTGCTCTGTAGGTATTTTCTAAAACTTTTGTAAGCTCTACTGAAGTTACGTCGGACATGCATGTTAAAGGATATTTTTTTGTATTAATAAATGATGAAAAAAAATCATAGGTTTTTTTTTCAGCCAGTTTGCAATTAGATCCAAATACACGCCAATAATTTTTAATTGATTTGTAGTAATCGTTTCCAGGCATGACCCTTTCAAAAGAATATGAATATTGTAAATTTTTTAAAGAGATTCCTCTTTTTTTGAAATTTCTTTTAAAATTAGGTAAAATTATATTTTTGCTAGTACCTGGAATTAAAGTGCTTTCAAAAATTACTAAACAATTTTTGTTAATTCTAGAGCTGATAGAATTTAATATTTTATCAAATTCCCTCAAATACTTACTCTGAATTGAATTTTTTAAATTTACATCAAAATTGATACTCACAATCACGTAATTTGCATCTTTTATTTCATCTAAATCAGAAGAAAAGTAGAGTGATTTATCTCGTAGATTTTTTTTGAGAAATTTTTTTATATTTACATCTGAACTTTTGTAAGGAAAAATTCCTTCATTTAATGCATTTATTTTTAATATACCATCCTGGTTCTCTTTATCTATTCCACATACTTTAAAAATTTTATTTTTATTTTTTGTTGATGAAGAAATGACTATAGACATTGCAGCACCCACAAAGCCCATACCAATAACAACAATTTTTTTCATCATGTTATTTTTTCAATTTAAAAAATTAATTTAAACTAATTTTTTATTACACTTATTTCACCAGACTCTATAGCTAAAATGAAAGAATTTGATTGTTCATCGTAATTTATATCTCTAATTCTTTCTCCTATAAGGATTTTTTCCATATATAGTATTCCATCATAATTTTGATTTAATTTTAATCTATATAAACTTTTTGCACCTAATGATGCTAAAAAATAATTATTTTTCCATTTAGAATTAAACCTATCAGGAATTTTAATTATTTCAGCAGGCGCTACTGAAGGGATAAAGGTGAATATTGGCTCTTCAAAATTATTTGCATGATGATCTTTTGCAAACTTATATTTTGGTAAATTTTCTCCATAAGGCTCCCCGTAAGATGCAATTGGCCATCCATAATTCTTTCCTTTTTTAATTACATTGATTTCATCACCTCCTCTTGGACCCATAGATGATGTAATTATTATATTTTCATCTGCACTAATTCCCAGAACATTTCTGAAACCTGAAGCGAAAATTTCCTTTTCCTTATCATCAAAACTAACAAATATGATTTTACCAAAATCAGATTCCTCTGACTGTGCTTCAGTCATTTTAAATTTATTACCTGTAGAAAATAAAATTCCTTTTATACCATCGTTATTATATCCAACCATTTTACCTCCATAGATAAATTCATCGCATGAATTACTTTTAAAAAAATTTTCAAACTTTAAAAACTTAGTTGACACTTCTGCTGAAAGTATTTGAAAATTAAAACACGCACCTTCTTCAGTGTGACTTTTATCCTTTGTTTGCACTGATAAATATAATTTATCTTCAAAAATTAAAAATCCATGAACTGGCAAAACATAATTAAATAACTCATTTAAATTATTTTTAATTTCATTTTTAGTTAGATATGTTTCTTCATTACTCAAATCATCTTTTTTAGAAGTAAAAATTTTACTATCCTTCCCAACAATAAACAAATTTTCTTCCCATATCTCAACAAAGAAAGTGTTATAGATTGTTCCGAGAAAACTGTAATCGCTTAATTTTTCTAATTGGTCTAGAGTTTCATTCTCATTAAAAACTTTTTTAGTTTTATAATTTAAATTCAAAAATTGTGTTTGAGGAAAAGTATTTTTATTATAAGCATATTTATTTAGTAATTCTAAATCTTTAATAAATTTTTCAGAAAAGACTATTTCCATAATCTTATTTTTTGTTTGTATCGGTATTAAATTTTTTATTGTTTTTAAATTGATGGTAAAAATTAAAACGATTGCTAGAATTATTGAGTAAAATATCAGTTTATTTCTTGAAAACATAATTAGAACACATTATTTAAATTATTTTAAAAAATAATCAAATATTAAATAGATTCTATGAACTCCAAACAATCAAATAATTATAAAATAATTTATTGTAAAAGCATAATAGATCTTAAGTGTATTTGTAAAAAATCATCTAATTAAAATGGATAATTTTTTTGGATCTTTTAATCATTTTTTATTTATTCAAAATTTTTTTAAAACTAGAAAAATTTACTTAATTTTCTTTTTATATTTAATTGGAACTTTAATGGAAATGATAAATATAGGTTTAATTATCCCATTTCTTAATTTAATGTTTAATGAAACTCCTATTAATATATTTCCATTTAATTTTAATTTTGAATTATTTAAATTTGAGAATAATTTTTTTGGCTTAAACATAAAATATTTATTAATAATTTTGATTGTTTTATTGTTCGTAATCAAATCAGTAATTCTTGTAATTGTAGCAAAATTACAGTCACTTTTCTTTGCTGAAATGAGAACAAGGATAACAACTTACTTTTTTAATTTATATTTAAGTAAATCTTATTTATTTTTTTTAGAGGAAAAAAGTAGCTCTAAAATTATAAGAAATATAACTATGTTAAGTAGCAGCTATAGTGGATTTTTGGAAAGATTTTTACTTTTGGCTAATGATTTTTTTATTTTTTTGGGAGTGATTATTGTATTATTTATTTACAATCCTGTAATTTCTTCTGCTGTATTTATTTGTTTATTATCTTTTAGTTTTCTATTTAGTAACTTCACTAAAATATATTTTTTTAATTTAGGTAAAAATTTACTTTCACTATCATCTGATATTATTAAGGATATCCAAGAATCTCTTGATAACATACTACAAATTAAGCTTTTAAAAAAAACATTATATTTCCAAAAAAAATTTAATTATAAGGCAAGAGATAATAGTTACAAAGTTGCTCAATTAACATTCCTTCAGTCTCTTCCTAAAATTTTTATCGAAATGATTTCAATTTTATTACTTTTTTGCATCATATTTTTTTTGATTTATTTTGATAAACCTCAAGAAGAAATTCTTTCTCTATTGACTTTATTCGCAATAGCAATAATGAGAATAATTCCTGTATCTAACAAACTAATATCTTTTTTAAACTCGTTTAGCTCATTTGCGCCAAGTTTAGAACTCCTTAGCAATGAAATAAAATTATCAATAAATACTCAAAATGAAAACAAGTCTTCGCAAAGTGAAATTAAAGATTTACCTTTAATCAGTTTAATTGAAGTTGAAAATTTATCCTTTACGTATGATGAAAGAGAGAAAATAATTTTCAAGAATATTAACTTTAATTTGAAAAAAAATAATATTTATGGCCTGGTAGGGGAGACTGGTTCGGGAAAAACAACTTTATTAAACATTATATCTGGTCTTATCAAACCTAAAAAAGGTTCAATAAAATATGATGGTTTTGATGTGAACAAAGTAAATAAAAATATTTCATATGTTTCTCAAAATACATATTTGCTTAATACTTCCATCAAGATGAACATTTGTTTTGGATGTGAACCAAATGAAATTAATGAAAATAAACTAAATAATTGCATCAAATTATCAAAACTAGATAAAATGATAAAAAATCTGCCGAAAGGCCTAGAAACCAACATATCAGAACTTGGTTCAAATTTTTCTGGCGGCCAGATTCAGAGACTCTCCATAGCAAGAGCTTTATACTCAAATAGCAATTTTATTATATTTGATGAACCTACTTCATCTTTAGATGAAAATACTAGTAATGAAATACTTAAAATGATTTATAGTTTGAAAGAAAATAAAATTATTTTACTTATAAGTCATACAAAAAAAGATTTAGAAATTTGCGATGTAATATTTAAAATAGCAGATAACAATTTGTTAAAAATAGATGATATTTAAATTTATTAAAAATTATTCTATTTTAGAAAAGATCAAAAATTTTAATAGATCAGAATTTGCATCATCTAGAAACAAAAATAAATCAAGTAAACTAATTCTTTTAGAATTTAATCCATTTCAAATATTACATGTTATTTTTGCATATATTGTTAATTATTTTTTAAAAAAAAAAAATTTTACAGTTAAAGCTTATTATAGTCATTTATTAATAACTCATGATATTAATAGAACTTTTATAGAATCTCTTAAATCAAAAGTTGCAAATTATTTAAACCTTGGTGTTTTTGGAGTTTATAAATCTTTTGGTGTGAATGAGATTATCTTTCCAAGAATTAATTCTGATATTGAGATTAAATCTGAAAAAATTTATTCAAAAATTGTAACTAAATTAAAAAATAAAAGTGATGTGTTGGAAGTCAAAATAAATAACATTCCCGTAGGAGATCTAATTTATGATAGTTATTTAACTAGAAATAAAAAACAAAAACCTACAATAGATGTTAATGATAAAGTTTTTAAAAACTTTTTATTTGATTTTATTAAATTGTATTTTTTTTGGGAACATTATATCAGCAATAATAATGTCAAAATATTACTTGTAAGTCATTCTTGTTACACTTTGGGTCTACCTTGTAGAATAGGTTTAAAAAAAAAAGTCAAATGTTTGGAAGTTAAAGAAAATCGCCTAAAAAAACTTGATTTAAAAAATATTAATCACTACTCCGAAACAAAGAGTTATCCAATAAAATTTAAAAATTTAAAAAAAAAAGATAAATGGAATGCTTTAAAAATCGCAAAAAATAATTTAGATAAAAGATTTAGTGGTATCAACTTAGATATGCCATATGCAAGCAAAATTGCTTTTTCAAATAATAAATATAAAAAAAAATTAATAAAAAATTTACTATTTTAATTCTTCCACACGATTTTATTGATGCACCTCATATTGCAGGCAAATTTGCTTTTGCAGATATGTATGAGTGGATTAAATTTTTGTCACATTTGTCCTTAAAACAAAAAAAATATAATTGGCTAATAAAAACCCATAAAAAATATGGTGGAAAGTTTTCATGGTATCAAAACTTTACAGAAAAAAATATCGATCGATTAATAAAAAATTCTAATATAAAAAAGTTAAATTCAAACACTTCCCACAACGAAATTATTAGTATGGGTGTTGATTTAGTTCTTACTGTTTTTGGAACAGCTGCTCATGAGTATGCATACAAAAATATACAAGTTCTAAATGCATCCAAATATAATCCACATTGTGGATATAATTTTAATATTCATATTTCTAATACGGAAAATTATAAAAAATTTTTTAACAATCTAAAAAAAAATAAAATGTCAATATCTAAACAAAAAGTTTTAGAGTTTTACTTCATGCATTATATTTACCATACTAAAAATTGGTTTTTTGATGATTATAATAAAATGTTAAAAGAACTAGGCAATTATCACTATCAATGGAATAACAAATTTTATGAATATTGGATTTATAATCATGATAAAACTAATTTTAAAAAAAAATTAGAGAAAAAATTAGATAACTTTATTAATTCAAGAGAACAAGTTTTCAGTGTAAAAAGCATGAGAGACAATTAAAAAAAAATGGTAGATATTTCGAATATAAAGAGTACTCCTTTAAAATGTTGAATAATAAAAGTATTTTAGTTACAGGTGGAACAGGATCTTTTGGTAATCAGTTCGTATCGCAAATCTTAAAAAAATATAAAAAAATTAAAAGGTTAATAATATTCAGTAGGGACGAGCTAAAACAGCACGATATGTCAAAAGTATTTAGTGAGAAAAAATATAAGTTTTTAAGATACTTCTTAGGAGATATTAGAGATAAAGATCGATTATTTAATGCTCTAAATGATGTTGATTATGTAATTCATGCTGCAGCTTTAAAACAAGTGCCTAAAGCAGAATATAATCCATTTGAGTATATAAAAACTAATATCATTGGAGCACAAAATTTAATTGAAGGATGTCTTGAAAAAAAAGTAAAAAAATTAATAGCCTTGTCCACTGATAAAGCTGCAGCTCCAGTTAATTTATATGGTGCCACAAAACTTTGCTCCGATAAACTTTTTATTGCAGCAAATAATGTTAGAGGTTTTGAAGGAACTATTTTTTCAGTTTTACGTTACGGCAATGTTTTGGGTAGCAGAGGTTCTCTAGTAGATTTACTAAAGAAAAGTGAATCAAACAAAAATTTTGGTATCACAGATTTTGAAATGACTAGATTTAATATCACACTTAAAGAGAGTGTAGATCATGTTCTTTGGTGTTTAAAAAATTCTCCTGGTGGAGATATATTAGTTCCTAAATTAAAATCATATAAAGTAAAAGATTTAATCAAATCTTATAATCCAAAATTAAAATTAAAAAAAATTGGTATTAGGCCTGGGGAAAAGTTACATGAGGAAATGATAACCGAAAGTGATAGTCTAAACACTATTGAATTAAGAAATTATTATGTAATTTTACCTAATACTTTTTCAGAAAATAAAATTATAAAAACTAAGAATTATTATAAATCAAAATTTAATGCAAAATTTGTAAAAAAAGGTTTTAGTTATAATTCATTTAATAATAAAGATTTTCTTAGTAACAAAGAATTAAAAAGTTTTTTTATTAAGTAATTCATAAATACCTAATGTCTGAAGATAAAAATAATTATTTTTTAAAAAAAAATATGCCTCTTATTTCAATCATAACAGTTGTTTATAATAATGCTTCACATCTTCAAAAAACTTTTGATAGTATTTTCTCTCAGAATTATAAAAATTACGAATTAATTGTTATTGATGGAAATTCAAATGATGGAACCGTAGAAGTAATTAAAAAAAATGCACATAAAATAACATTTTGGTTAAGTGAATCAGATGGAGGAATATATGATGCTTTTAATAAGGGCATGAAATATGCTAAAGGAGATTATTTAGGTTTTGTGAATTCTGATGACATTCTTTTGCCTGATGCATTACAAATCCTTAAAAATTATATAAAAAAATTTCCTGAAGCAGATTTTTTTTTTGGGTCAGTAAAAAAACATTGGGGTATTTTACATGGATATAAGCCATGGAAAATTCGATTTTCTTGGGGTTTTTACAGTAGTCATTCTACTGGTTTTTTTATTAAGTCAAAATCAGCAAAGTTAGTAGGAGATTATAATTTAAAATATAAATATTCTGCGGATTATGACTATTTTTATAGAATGATTGTAAAAAAAAAAATGAAGGGTATCGCAACAAGGAAGGATGAAATTTTCGGAATATTTAACAGAGGAGGATACTCAAGCACAATCAGTTTCAAAGATCATTTTAAAGAGGAAATACAAATAAGAAAAGATAATGGTCAATCTTATATAACATTACTTATAATAATTATTTATAAATCAATAAAAAATTTTAAGAGACTGTTTTAATTGGTTTTTGAAATTTTTTTGGCTAAATTATATTGATACTTATAATCAATATCTAAATTATATTTATCCTTCATTTCAATAAAATTTTTTTTCATTTTTTTTATTAACTTGAATTTTAAAAAATCTTTTACGTTTAAGATGTACATTGATCCATTTGGCACAAATAGGTCTTTATTTTTATAAATTTCTATTTTTTTATTTTTAATATAATAAATATCTGATAAGGGCTCACTAATTTTTCTAACAGATATTATTGACTTTTTTGATTTATGGTATTCTTTAATACATTTTTTAAAATGATTAATATTTCTGAATGGTGTAGTTGGTTGAAGCAAAATTAAACAATCTAATTTTTTGTAGAATTTTTTTTGATACCATTTAATAGCATGCAATATAACTTTTTCAGAAGTAACTTTACTTCCACTTAATCTTTTTGGTCTTAGCCATGGACATAAAACTTTTTTTTTTAATGAGATTTTTTGAATTTTGATACTATCAGTCGATACTAAAATTCTGTCTTTTTTCTGTGAAATTTTTTTTGAAAATTCAATGGTTCTTTCAACTAAGGATTTTTTGTTGATTTTTAAATTATTTTTATTTTTAAGTCTTTTAGATCCTTTTCTTGCTGGAATTAAAAATAAAATTGAACTCATATATAATTAAATATTTTTATTGTTTATCAAAACTAATTATTTTTTAATTAAATTTTTTGTAATTGATAAGAGAAAAAGTATTAAAATTTTTTGTAAATTGAAAAAAAATTGTTTTTCTCATATT
>MDTB01097923.1_pt1 | contig 10635 bp, 10 predicted proteins | sample 811161 | NCBI WGS metagenome assembly MDTB01 (sample SAMN05326650, study PRJNA326480) | marine metagenome | isolation source: seawater | place: Mediterranean Sea | collected 2009
AAAAATGGCTAAATCAAATATTCTAGAAATTATTCAAGGACTGCAACAAGCAGCCGCAAATGCTTATGATGGCGCTCATGACGAACGATATTCTCACGACGGAGTCGCTCGAAAGATCGGGATTTCTCGTGAAGAGGGAGATCCTATTCTAGACAAAAGAGTGATGGATGGCTTCGGAATAAAGTTCTACAACGACAGCTTGTGCATTACATACCAATCAGATATCCAATTGAAGGAAATATATGATGGGGATTTTGAAAACGAAATCGCACGGAAGCTGAATGAGATCAAGAAGTTCCTCCAGAGAGAATACAAAGCCATTACAGGGAACTCCATTACCTTGACAAAAGAAGGTGACCCAGACATCCTAGCCCAGAGCACTTCTCGTGTTCGCTCTTTTGTAAATGCGAAGCAGCATTATAAAATCTCTGGTGTAAAGCCAGATGAGTTTTCACTATCCAAAGGTTCCGAAAATAGAAAGGTTGACGATGCAGTTCGTAAATTTCTAGAAATGGGTCGGCAATCAGCCAAGCGTCCTCAGAACGTAACCTTTAAGAAAGGCGCAAACCAAAAGTAATGAATGTCATTTCAATTAACGAAAAAACAAATTATAAAGGAAATTATCCAATCTGGTAAGAATCCTTCTTACTTTATTAATAACTATTGTCTAATATCTCACCCAATGAAGGGGAGAATTCCTTTTAGAACATATCCTTTCCAAGAAGATTGCCTCGTTGACTTCAACGACTATCGCTTCAACATTGTCCTCAAGGCACGACAGTTAGGGCTTTCTACCCTTGTCGCTGCTTATTGTGTGTGGTTCATGTTGTTCCACAAAGAAAAGAACATTCTCATTTTAGCAACAAAACTAAGTACGGCAACAAATCTCGTAAAGAAAGTTAAAATGGCAATGAAGAATCTGCCCGAGTGGATTAAAATCTCTGATATCATTATTGACAACCGAACTTCATTCGAACTCTCAAACGGATCAATTATTAAAGCTTCCTCAACTTCCGGTGATGCTGGTCGTTCGGAGGCTCTTTCGCTTTTGGTTCTAGATGAGGCTGCGCACATTGAGGGAATGAATAACATTTGGACTGCTATCTACCCCACCCTGTCTACTGGTGGTCGCTGTATTGCTCTGTCCACCCCTAATGGTGTTGGTAACTGGTTTCATAAGATATACACCGAGGCTGAAGCCGGAGACAACGAATTCCACACGGTTAATTTGCCATGGAGTATCCACCCGGAGAGAGACCAAGCTTGGTTTGAGAAAGAAACTAGAAACATGTCTAAGCGACAAATCGCCCAGGAGCTTGAGTGTTCTTTCAACGCTTCCGGAGAGACTGTTGTACATCCAGATGATTTGCAGACAATTTTTCACAGCATCAAGGATCCTACATATCGAACAGGGTATGATAGAAATTTCTGGATATGGGAGAGGTATGACGCTAACTTTACTTATTTACTCACAGCAGATGTTGCCAGGGGTGATGGCACCGACCATTCGGTTTTTCATATCCTAAAGTTGGAAACCATGGAGATAGTTGGGGAATACCAAGGCAAGCCAAATCTAGATACCTACGCGACGTTCTTATACAGCATAGGAAAGGAATTCGGGAATTGTCTTCTCATAGTAGAGAACAACAGTATTGGGATTTCTGTACTTGAGAAATTAAAAGACCTAGAGTATCCAAATTTATATTATTCTCTCAAGTCTTCTCACGACTACATAGACGCCTTAGAGGCTGAGCACAACGATAAAGCGCTTCCCGGGTTTTCCACCACTTCAAAAACAAGACCTCTTATTGTTGCAAAATTGGAAGAGTTCATTAGAAATAAGCTAATTAAAACGTATTCTGTTAGATTATTTAACGAATTGAAAACTTTTATTTGGAAAAACGGGAAACCCCAAGCTATGAGAAGTTATAATGACGATTTGGTTATGGCACTAGCAATAGGTTGTTGGGTTAGAGATACCGCTCTTCAAGTGAATGAGCGAGACGTTGAGTATAAAAAAGCCATGCTTGATGGAATGTTTATAAATTCTAGAAAGATGAATACAACCATCCAAGGTATGGATGGCTATAGAGAAGTTGAAAAACAAAAGAAATTAGAAAAAGCAAAAGAAGAGATTTCAAATTTTGCTTGGATTTTCAGGGGATAAATAAATGGCACGTGGAATGAGAAAAGGTAGAAATCCTTATAATGAGGAAACAAGATTATTCAAAACTTTAACTAGATTGTTCTCCGGACCAATTGTCAACAGGCGTACCCAAACAGGTAGGCAGTTGAGAAGAAAGCATTTAGATATTTATTCTAAGTGGTTCAAGTCGGCTTCCGGTCTCCAATTTAAAAAAGCAGAATACAACCCAATGAATGTTCTAGCAGCAAACATGATATCCAATCGTGCTCGTTCGGAACGTTACATTGATTTTGATCAAATGGAGTACATGCCTGAGTTAGCATCTGCTTTGGATATATATGCCGACGAGATGACAACACACTCCAACCTTCAGCCAATGCTGACAATAAAGTGCCCCAATGAAGAAATAAAATCTATTTTGGATACTTTGTATCATAATATTTTAAATATCGATTACAACTTGTTCGGCTGGTGTAGAACGATGTGCAAATACGGAGACCTGTTTCTATACATGGATATAGATGAAAACATGGGAGTTCGAAATGTAATTGGTTTGCCCCCGCAAGAAGTCGAGAGACTAGAAGGGGAAGACCCCTCGAATCCAAATTATATTCAGTTTCAGTGGAACAGCGGTGGGCTAACTTTGGAAAACTGGCAGATGGCTCATTTCCGTATCCTTGGAAACGACAAGCACATGCCATATGGAACATCTGTTCTGGAAGCGTCACGGCGTATCTGGAGACAACTTACTTTGCTCGAAGATGCTATGATGGCGTATAGAATCGTTCGCTCTCCAGAAAGACGAGTGTTCTACGTTGATGTTGGGAACATTGCTCCCCAAGACGTTGAGCAGTATATGCAGAAAGTCATGACCCAAATGAAACGACACCAGGTGTCTGACCCAACAACAGGTAAGGTTGATCTTCGATATAACCCGATGTCAATTGAAGAAGATTACTATGTTCCTGTACGAGGAGCCACCAGTACAAAGATTGAAAATCTTGCCGGGGGACAATTCACCGGTACAGTGGATGACGTCAAGTACCTTCGAGACAAATTGTTCGCAGCCATTAAGATTCCACAATCTTACCTCACAATGGGTGATGGCGCAACAGAAGACAAGACAACTCTTGCTCAAAAGGATATTCGATTTGCAAGAACAATCCAGAGACTTCAGAGAGTTGTTATTTCTGAACTTGAGAAGATTGGAATCATTCACCTATACACCTTGGGATTCAAGGGAGATGACTTGTTGGGCTTCAAACTGGGCCTGAACAACCCTTCGAAGATAGCCGAGCTACAAGAGCTTGAACACTGGAAAGTCAAGTTCGAGGCCGCTGGGGCGGCAACAGAGGGCTATTTCAGTAAGCGCTGGGTAGCGGAACACATGCTTGGCCTTTCTGAGGAAGAGTTCATTCGTTGTCAAAGAGAAATGTTTTTCGATAGGAAGTTCGATGCAACCCTAGAGGCCGCTGGAGAAGCGGCAGCAACAGAAGGGGCTCCGCCTAGTGCGCCTGACTTTGATGAAGATCAGCCAGGAGATGAGATGGATCCAGCCGAAATGGAACTGGAAGAGCCAGCCGGAGATGAAGAGGAAGAGGTTCTATTGGCCGAGCCCCCAGCAAAAAGAGATGACGATAAGCCGCGAAGACCCAAATATTATGAAAGCCATCAACCAGAAGGCTCATATGACAAAGGGAAGAAAAGAAAAAATATGAAATCCTGGGCAGGACCTGAGGTGAACACCAGGCGTTCTAATTTTCCAGGACTGGCAGGCTTGAATTCGTATGCAAAAGGAGTTGTGGCGGAGAGAGCAAATGTTTTAGAAGAAGAGCAACTATTTACTATCAGTAATCAAGTAAACAAGTTAATTGAGAGTCTGGAAAGAACGGAGAAAAAGAATGAAGATGAAACACAATAAGAAAAGAAATACCGCTTTTCTTTATGAAATCTTGATAAAAGAATACACTAAATCAATTGTTCGAAAAGATGAAGATAAAAAGAAGGTCTGCCTAAACATCCTCAAAGAATTTTTCTCCGGTACCATTCTTAAAAGAGAAAAGGATATAATTTTATCTATTGTTGAATCAAGAAGTTTGCCAAAAGATTTGGGAGTAAGACTTATTGTTGAAGCGAAGAAGAGCTATATCTCTTTAGATAAAAAAGACATTTTCAATTCTCAAACAAACTTGATTAAGAAAATAAACGAATCTCTTTCTCGGGATGTCTTCTCTAACTTCGTTGCTGACTTTAAAAACATAGCGACCGCATGGCAATATCTAAACGCAGGAAGCTCACAAAGTCCAATGGACAGGGTTCTGCTAGAAGAGAGAATCATAAACACGATTACCTCTAGCGAAAAATCCAAAGAACAAATGAAGCACGTAGATAACCTAACGTACAAAATGTTTACGAAAAGGTTCAATGATACCTACAAGAACTCCCTTAGAGAAAACCAAAAGCATTTGTTAACGAATTATATAACATCTTTTTCTGACAACGGGCTTGGCCTCAAAAGCTTTCTGAATGAAGAGATCGGGCGTCTGAAACACCAAATTAAAGAAAATGATGCTGGTGACTACCAAGAAGACATGCTAAAGATTTACGAAAAACTGGAGTCCTTCAGCAAACACCCCGTATCGGAAGACACTGTCCGCGAAGTATTTTATATTCAAGATTTAATCTATGAGGTATATAAAAAATGATAGACGTCAATATCGGTGACAAAGAAGCACCGGAGGCCACATCACCAATTAAAGTTTCGTTTGATAACTCGAAATCAGAGATTAGGGTTGAGATTACTCATCCAAAAGTGTCTAGTTTCAAATTGCACGCAAGAGCAACTCTAAACGGAGACATAATGATTTTCGATCACAACGATATTGATATCATGATACTGACGGAAAAAAAGAAAGTCATAGCCTTTGCTAAAGACCTGATGACAGATGCGGTGTATGGGACGGAATCTAGGCTCTTCACCCACCTCAAGAAGAGAGGCCTCGTAGAGTATGACTCAATCCAGGGCGGCAACGTGTATGGCTCTTTAGAGGCCAAGCTGCTGCATTCTAAAAAGTTTGACGTAATCAAGCTCACTCTTAAAAACATATCTGAGTGGCTTATTTCCGAAAAACCAAACATGGATGGAATTGAATATTTCGAAAAAATGGAAGACGAGTGGCTGACTGAACCTAATGCGGAGGACTCTACTGAATTCGATCCCAGAAGGCAAGCAGCAGAAAAAGGCTCTATAAGTCCTAGGACGACATATGGTGCTAATAATGGAAATTATTATTACGAGGAATAATGGATTTACTTTGGTTTGTTCTGACAGCATTCGGCCTCACGCAAATTCTTTTATACGGAAGTATATTTGATTTTATAAGACCAGAAAAAAATTTAGACAAAAAATGGACAATTCTTTTTCACTGCCCAATGTGTATGGGCTTCTGGGTTGGGGCGTTTTTGTTTCTTATAAACGAAGGAACAGAACTATTTACTGTCGAATACACTTTGGTGAATCTATTTATTTGCGGTTGGTTGTCTTCTGGCACATCTTATCTTATCATGATGGCTGTCGATGATTCCGGAATTAAACTTAACATTGGAGATAAAAATGAATTGGACCCAAAAATGGATGCTTAGACCTGTTGCTCGCTGTCGAAGCGGCTGTTGACTCGGGCGGGGAGAGCCCGCATTTAGGATTTAAATATGAAAAAACTATTAACAGAATTTTATGAGCTTTGTCCTGGTGGGCATTGTCCGGATCTTCTCACAGAAAGAGAAAAGAGAGAGATTCAAAACGGGGCAATGTATTTAACAGGAAGATTGCAAACTGCCGATATGAAGAATGGAAATGGTAGAAAATACCCCATTAAAGTTCTTAAGAGAGAAATATCCAATTATGAGATTGTTGTAAGAGATAACCGAGCGACTGGAGAATTGGATCATCCGGACGATAGTGTTATCAACCTGAAGAACGTTTCTCATTTGGTCACAGAAATTTGGTGGGAAGGCAAGGATGTCATGGGAAAACTTAAAATTCTCGATACTCCTTCAGGTCGGATTTTGAAAGACCTCGTCGGTGCGGGTGTCAAACTTGGGATCTCCTCCCGTGGCCTTGGCTCAGTTCGAGAGCAACTTGGAGAGACAATCGTTGAGGATGACTTTCAACTAATTTGCTTCGATATTGTTTCAGAGCCATCCACACCCAACGCGTACATGTACCCAAATGACAAATCTGAACTCTCAACAACCCTAAAGACTCGGATGCAGGAAAACAAACAAAACAATATCCAAGATCTATTTAATAAGATTTTAAAATAAAGAAAACAGGATTGTGATGAAGAAAGAAGAATTGAAAAAAATATTGAAACCTTTGATAAAAGAGTGTATCAAGGAGGTGATGTTCGAACAAGGCACTCTTTCCACTATCGTTTCGGAAGTGGTTCAGGGGCTCGGAAATCCAATATTATCCGAGTCCCGCTCCGCACCGGCTCCCAAGGCAAAACAAAGAGTCGAGACTGCCCAAGAGGCGTCGAAGCGAAGGCAAAAAATGATGGAATCAATAGGAAGGGATTCTTACAATGGGGTTGATTTATTTGAGGGCACAACCGCTGCTCCGGCTCCTAGCAAAGAATCTGGACACAGCCCTTTCTCTGGTACAGACCCAAGAGATCCGGGCGTAGATATTTCAAGCCTTATGGGCTCCTCGACAAACTGGAAAACACTGGCAGGTAAATAATGGCTAATAATTACACATTAAAAGTTGGACACAGAGACAACATTGAGCGAATGATAAAAAGATTCATCAAGAAAACTAAAAAACTTGGCATTATTGATGAGGCTAGAGAAAGGCGATATTACAAAAAACCCTCAGAGAAGAAAAGAGAGGCTAAAAGAAGAGCAATCGCTCGACATAAGAAAGAAGAAGCAAAAAGACGTAAAGAAGACTAATTAATTCAAAAAACGAGGGAATGAAAAATGTCATCAAATATATACAGCACCGGGCTTAGAAATGTTGGCTCCTATCAGGCATCCGGGACACCTTGGGTAACTGGTTCGGAGTCTACAACTTATTTGGCCACAGATAGAACAGTTAGATATAGTTTCCCATATGTCTCTAAATCTTTTACGGTAATAAATACTGGGCAGAATAATATAAGAATTCACTTCCAAAGCGGAAGCGGAGCAACCATAGTGGCTGATGGTCAACCGGTAAACGGAGACCCAAGCGATGACGTTAACGGGGACTTTCATTATGTTACTGTTCCAGCCCCAAGCGGCTCTATTACCATGAATGTCAAGTGTAAAGAAATTTATATTTCCAATCACTCTGGTGGCAGTAGCGGTTACGAAGTCTTTGCAGAACTAACAGGTATTTCCACCAAGTCTATGTTTGCGCTGACTGGTTCCGGGATAACGGGATAAAACAATGGGATCATATACTAAAGAAATAACTTCAGACTTCGAAGAAATTACCGTCACCAATAGCGGCTCTTTTGGGGCCCTTGCTGTGGATGATATCGTCATTGATAACAACAACATGATCAGAACCAGCGGTGGAATGTTTTTGTCGGCCAGTGGTGGATTGACCATAGAGAGCAGCGAACAAAGCATTGTGTTGGACACAAACAACCTTATTCTTACAAAATTTGGAGGGACTGAGAGACTTAGGCTCTCATATTCCAGTCCAAACATCACATACCAGATAAAATCTAATGGTAAAAATTTATTATTCAAACAATATGATGGACACGAAGTAATGAAGATTGGCGATGATAGTGTCGTCAGTTTTAGTTCTGGTTTTCATAGATTCGCAAGAGATGTCGATATTAGATTCGCTGACTCCGGAGACAATTCGGTCATTGTGGAATTACCAGTGAAAATTCCTGCAAGGTCCATAATAACAAAATTTGCTGTTATACCCAACGTGTTGTCCAATTTGGGGACACATGATCTTAATTTTCAACTTTCTGCTACTTCCGGCACAGCCGCTGATTCAACAATTTCCTCTGGTACTGAAGTAATAGGTGCTGGTGCTACTAATCAGTCTAACAGCAACGACACGAGCAACCTGGACGTTGCGATTGGTAGTGGCGTTTCGGATAACCTAAAGAAAGTTTTCATGAAGACGGTTGATGTTAAGGTTGGGCTTAGCGCGGATGTCTATGTTTATATTTGCAACGCTGGTACAGGCAACGGAACGACAAATTCTACTTCCGGTAATGTTTCTGTAATTATAGAATATTACGGAATTGATTAAGGAATAGGGAGATGTCATGGCTGAATTTGGATGGGCAGATATACGCTCCGGCGTTTTAGGCGGCGGTCCAGAAGGAGCATTACAACATAGGGCGGCAGATTTATCCATAACGGGTAGTCAACAACTATCGTATGATGATGGATCATCCACGCTTACTTTGAGCGGTACACTGAATGTTTCCGGTACCATCAATGCCAACCAATTCAATCTAGATGTTGTCAACAAGACAGTCACGAATATCAATTCAGACGGATCGACAAACTTTGGTGACACCGTAGGGGACCTGCACAAGGTTACCGGTAGTCTATCAGTTAGCGGATCCTCCAATGTTATGATACATGCTGATTCTTCAAATGGAAGAGTCGGTATAGGGACAACAGCCCCTGCACATGCGCTAGAAGTTGCAGGAAACATAGGGGTCAACGAATACATATATCACAACGGAGACGTAAACACATATTTAAAGTTTAACGACTCTGGTGATCAAGCAAACTTTTCTGTAGGCGGAGTCGAGACGTTTTCCATAATTGGAAACACCACGCCAAAGAAAGTGCATGTACAGAACTCATCTCTACAGGTTGATGGGGCGACAATTGTATCTGGGACTTTGGCGGTCACTTCCTCCACAAGCCTCCAGGCAACGACCGCCACAACCATAAACGCTACGTCCGTATCATCTTCCGCCAATGTTCAAATTGGAGGCCAGCTTACTGGCTCTGACAACCTGTATGTAAATTCGTCCGGTGTCGGTGTAGGCGTTGCTAATCCAACAGAAAAACTGGAAGTTGCTGGGAATATTGTCGTGGATGAAAAGATAATCCACCGAGGCAATCCCACTGCTTACATGTCTTTTCCCCTGACAAACAAGATCACTCTCACTGCCGATAGTGTTGATGCGATAACAATTTTCGGAGCAACGACACCAAAGAAAGTAGTTATTGATAATTATGATTTCAAGGTTATCGGGACATCCAATGCAGATTTAATATTCGGAGACTTTAGCGCAGACAAAGTTGGGATAATGACAAGTGCGCCCACTCATACTCTGTCTGTTTCCGGAACATTGTCCGTATCTGGAAGTTCTGTTTTTCACAATGAGATATCCTCTTCGGCCAACATATCTGCTAGTTATTTTTATGGTGATGGTTCTAATATTACTGGGGTTATTTCTGAATGGGATGGCTCCCACAATGGAAATGGGGAAATAACTGGTTCTTTTGTTATTTCTTCTTCGGCCGGCGTTGCCTTCCAAGCCAACAGCGCAAATGCCCGGGTGGGAATAGGGACGACCAACCCGTCAAAAAGATTTCACGTACACGAGCAGTCCGGGGCCGGCTCGCCTTCATATGATAACTCGACCGTTGCTATTTTCCAAAGAAACAACAATGCTTCAGAAGCAAACATTTCGGTGATAGGCTCAGCGGCGTCTCAAGTAAGTTTTGGAGACAATGCCCAAGAGGCGGCTGGGCAAATTAAATACGACCACAGTACCAACCTGTTTAGTTTTCGAACAAACAATACTGCCGACAGAATGGTCATCGATGGCGCTGGGAATGTAGGTATTGGAGTGGCATCCCCGACCAGTAAGCTTCAAGTCAGCGGAAGTGTTTCCATTACGGGAAGCTTTAAGATGTCTGGTTCTCAAGTTATAGACGGAAACCTACAGGTGTTGGGAACTGTAACGGGTCCATCTCCATTAAGAATTGCAGAAGGGATAAAATGCTATGCCGATACAGAAATCACCGGAGCCCTATACGTCACCTCCTCAACCGGAATAATTCTCCAAGCATCAGGAGCTAGTGTTGCCGTCGGAGGTAACCTAGGCGTTGACGACAAAGTATTCCATAATGGAAACACTAATGCATACCTCTCATTTCCTCTTGAAAACAGAATTGTACTAGCAGCAGACAACACCGCTGCAATGACAATATACGGTAATACGACCCCTAAGCGGATCGATATAAACAATTATGATTTTAAAATTATAAGCAATTCCGGAAATCTATTATATGCAGACTATAGTGCCGACAACATAACCGTCTCTGGTACTTTGGCTTTGTCCGCTAGCAGTTCCCCGCTACAGATACAAGGACTACAATCGGCCGTTGCTGTTGCAACAAAATACCTAGCTTTAGATTCAAGTAACAATGTTGTTTTGACTTCTTCGACGGGTGGTGCCGGTGGTGGCCAGGTAGGTGCAGCGGAAGACTCTAGTTATCTAGACGGG
>MDTB01013405.1_pt1 | contig 10634 bp, 12 predicted proteins | sample 811161 | NCBI WGS metagenome assembly MDTB01 (sample SAMN05326650, study PRJNA326480) | marine metagenome | isolation source: seawater | place: Mediterranean Sea | collected 2009
ATATCCTGCTGGCCCATTCCAAAATACTGTATTTGAGATATCTATTGTTTTATTTATTAAATCTAATGTATTTTTGCCAATATCTAAAACCATATCCTCTGAACTAATATCCTTTAAAGATTTATAGACCCGATCTCCGTTAACATTAGAAGATGTATTACAATCTACAGGAATAATAATTTTACATTCATTTTTTTTAGCTAATGTATAAATATTTTTTATAATATTGTCTGATCCTTTTTCAATAAGAGATGCTCCAACATTTACACCTTTAAATTTAAGAAAGTTATTTGCCATTGCTCCCACAATTATAAGGTTATCTGCGCTTACTAATAGGTTTGATAAAATATTTATTTTAGTCGATACCTTAGAACCACCAATTATGCATGTGACTGGTTTCTTTCTATTATTTATTATTAAATTAATTGATTTAATCTCTTTATCTAAAATAGGACCTCCATAACTATCAATAAATTTAGTTATCTTATGTATAGATGCTTGTTTTCTATGAGAACAAGAAAAAGCTTCGTTTATATAAATATCACCAAGCGCCGACAGTTTTTTTGCAAAAACTTCTTCATCATTTTCTTCCTCTGAAAAAAAACGAATATTTTCAATAAGCAAAACTTCGCCAGGTTTTAATTTATTAGTAACTCCAACTGTTTTGTCATCAATATTTTCATTATAAAAATAAACTTTTCCATCCAATTCTTTTTCTAAATAATTAAATATTGGTTTTAGACTCAATTCAGGAACTTTCTTTCCTTTTGGTCTTCCAAGATGTGTTATTAAAATAACCTTAGCTTTATTTTCTATTAGTTTATTTATAAAAGGCTTGATAACTTTAAGCCTTGTATCGTCTTCAACTTTTGAGTTTTTAATTGGAACATTCAGATCTAATCTGACAATAACACGTTTATCATTAACAGAAATATTACTGGAAAAAATTTTTAAATCAGACATTAGTCTAATTATTTCTTTACCCTTGATTTTACTGTCTTAACAATCTCATCACTGGTTAAATTAAATAATTTATAAATCTCTTTATATGGAGCACTTTTTCCAAAAGTTGATAACCCAAGTGTAACACCACTCTTTCCAACCACATTTTTCCAATTTGATTGGCTTGATGCTTCAATTGAGATTTTAAAAGTATCTTTGCCTAGAATATCATTTTTGTAATCATTGGTTTGATTTTGGAATAGATCATAACAAGGAACAGAGATGACTTTTGAATCTATATTCATGTCTTTAAGTTTTTCTTGAGCTTCCAGAGCAATTTCAACTTCAGAACCTGAGGCGATTATTGATATATCTGCATTGTCAGAAGTTTTTTTTAGAACATAAGCACCTTTAGAACACATATTTTCACCAGAGTTATGTTCGCTAACATAAGGCAATTTTTGTCTGGAGAGAGCTATTGCACTTGGATTATTTTTACTTTTTAAAGCAATTTCCCAACATTCAATAGTTTCATTAATATCAGCTGGCCTAAATACGTTTAAATTTGGTATCGCCCTAAGATGTTCTAATTGTTCTATAGGTTGGTGGGTAGGTCCATCTTCTCCTAATCCAATAGAGTCATGTGAAAAAATATAAATTACTCTTAATTTCATAAGAGCCGATAATCTCATCGAAGGTTTTAAGTAATCTGAGAAAATAAGAAAGGTCCCTCCAAATGGTATTAAACAACCATAAAGCGCTAGACCGTTCATAATACCAGCCATAGCATGTTCTCTAACACCATAATGAATATAATTTCCTGAGAAATTTTTAGAAGTAATAACTTTTGAGCTATCAGTTTTTGTATTATTTGATCCACTTAGGTCTGCAGATCCACCTAATAGTTCAGGTAAAGCGTTAGATATGCTACCTATAACAGAAGAGGAACATTGCCTTGTTGCCATTTTTGGTTTTGTTTGAAAAAATTTTAATTTTTCATCACCTAAAATTTTATCTAATTCTACTGGTAGTTCTCCTTTTACTAATCTTTCGTATTCATCTTTAATTTTATCATTTTTTTTACTTAAAATTTTATTCCACTCAGTTTCCGTTTTTTCACCTTTGTTACCTATCTCTCTCCAAGCTCCAATTATATCTTCGGGGATATCAAACGGCCCATGTTTCCATTTAAGTTTTTTTCTTACCAATTTTATTTCTTCATCTCCTAAAGGAGCACCATGAGAGGAAGCTTTGCCAGATTTATTTGGAGAACCATATCCTATTATAGTTTTACAAGATATTATCGATGGTTTTTTTGACTTCGAAGCTTTTTTAATAGCATTTAAAATCTCCTTAAAATTATGTCCATTGATTTCTTGAAAAGACCAGCCATAACTTTCAAATCTTTTTTTATAGTTGTCAGAAACACTCAATGAAGTCGGTCCATCTATTGAGATTTTGTTATTATCAAAGAAAACTATTAAATTTTTTAGATTTAAATGACCCGCTAAACTCATCGCTTCATGACTAATACCCTCCATTAAGTCCCCATCACTAGCAATTACATAAGTTTTATTATTGATTAGATCAGAACCAAATCTTTTTTTTAACACCTCTTGTGCGATTGCCATACCAACTGAATTAGTTAAACCTTGACCCAAAGGACCAGTTGTCGTTTCTATACCAGAGTCTTTTTCATATTCTGGATGCCCGGCGCAAATTGAATTTAGTTGTCTAAAATTTTTAATGTCATCTAATTTAATTTTTTTGTAACCAGTAAGATAAAGAAGTGAATATAAAAGCATCGAACCATGTCCCGCTGATAGAATAAATCTGTCTCTGTTAACCCAGCTAGGATTTTTTGGATTAAACTTGAGGTAGTATTTAAAAAGGACTGTAGCCACGTCTGCCATTCCCATCGGCATGCCTGGATGTCCAGAATTGGCCTTTTGAACAGCATCAATTGACAAAAATCTTATTGCGTTTGATAAATCTTTTAATTTTTGGTCCACTTATAAATTACCTATATAGACTTCACTCAATGATATCAATAATATGATATAAAAATTACGATGGAAAGTTTATACAACAAAGAAAAGAAACTTGAAACTGTTTTAGAAAAACTTAAAAATTTAAGTAGTGTGCCTAACTTAAACACAAGTGAACTCGACCAACTTAATGTAGAAAAGAATCAATTACAAAGCGAAAAGGTTGAAATTGAGAAAAAGTATAATGATTTAGTTTTAAAATATAACGAATTAAAAAATCAAGTGAAGAAGATGGAAGACGATCAAAAAAGGACAAAGCGGATGCAGGAACAGTTCAATCAAGATATCGAAGAGTTAGGCGAAGAAACTGATTCTTTAGTAGAAGAGATAGAAAAATGGCAAATATAAATATAAAATTTAACAATAAAGACTATCTTTTGTCGTGTGATGATGGTCAAGAAGAAGATTTAAAAAATCTTACAAAATTTTTAGATAAAAAATATTTAAGCCTTAAAGAAAAGTTAGGGAATATCGGGGAAAACAAACTTTTACTTATAACCTCAATCCAAGTAATTGATGAATACTTTGACTTAAAAAAAAGAGTTGAGTCACAAAAAGATAACTTTGAAAAATTATCTTCAAAATTCAAAGAGATGAAATCTCTAGTTCTAAATTATAAAGATGGTAAAGAGACTGAAATTTCCAAATTAAATATAGAGCTGGAAAAGTTCAAGAAAATGGTAGAAGAGAGCCAATCTATATACGAAACCATGCTTGAAAAGACAACCAGATCTTTAGAAGAAATTCTAGAAAAAACTGAAAACAGTTCTAAGATTCAGTAAATGTCTCCCAAAGAAAAGGTTAGAAGAAAATTTATTTCAATAAGGAAAAAAAAATATTTTCAAACAAGTTTAAGTTTTTTTAAACCACTAGTTAAATTAATAAATAAAAAAAAAAAGAAAAATATATCTATCTATTATCCATCTAATTTTGAAGTAGATACACTAAAATTATTTGAAATAATAAAAAAAAAAAGCAATTTAGCAACTTCTTTGCCAGCAATAAAATCAAACGGATCAATGAACTTTAAGAAATGGAGCTTGTCGGATCCATTAAAGGTAAACAAATATGGCTTTTTAGAACCATTACAAAGTCAAAAAAAAATAAACCCTGACATATTGATAGTTCCACTGGTTGCATATGATAAATTTCATAATCGTTTGGGTTATGGGAAAGGTTACTATGATAGATTTTTAGCTAAATATAACAAAAAAAATAAAAATACACTGACTATTGGTCTTGCATTTTCTTTTCAAGAGTATAAAAAAATTCCAATTTCAAAACATGATGTAAAATTAGATTATATATTAACAGAGAAAGGTATTTTTTAATTAAATATGAATATATTAATTTTAGGAGACGTTGTTGGACCAGCTGGAGTCAAAACTGTAGTAGAGAAATTACCAGGAATAATTAAAGAAAAAAAAATTGATTTTGTCATTTTAAATGGTGAAAACGCAGCTGATGGCGGTGTAGGAATTACTGAAAAAAATACTTTAGATTTTTTTAAAGCAGGAGCAGATGTAATAACGTCTGGAAATCATATTTGGGATGAAAAAGAAACAGCTAAATTTATTACGAAAGAAAAAAGATTGTTGAGACCTGAAAATTCCTTACAACCATCACCTGGCCAAGGTATGGGTATTTTTCAATCAAAAAATAAAAAAAAAATTGCAGTTATAAATTTAATGGGCAATATTTTTATGAAAAAAAGTGAAGATGTTTTTCAAGCTGCAAAGAAATTTTCAGAAACAATTAAATTAAAAAAAGATGCTGATTTTATTATCGTTGATATGCATGGCGAAATAACTAGTGAGAAAATGGCGATGGGATATTTTTTTGATGGAAAAGTTACAATGGTTGTTGGCACACATACCCATGTACCCACTTCTGACCATAGAGTTATGGAGAAAGGCACAGCCTACCAAACTGATTTAGGTATGTGTGGAGATTATAATTCAGTAATTGGTATGGATAGAGAAAATTCTATAAAAAAGTTTTTTAAAGATACATCAGCAAAAAGACACTTCCCCGCTTTAGGAGAAGCTACAATTTCTGGATTAATGGTAACAGCAAATGATAGTACAGGTTTAGCTGAAAAGGTTCAGCCGATAATTACTGGTGGTTCTTTGCAAGGTAGAATGTAAAACATGGCTGGTCATTCACATTGGGCAGGGATTAAACATAAAAAAGGTAGACAGGACAAATTAAGATCTAAAATATTTTCTAAAATTTCAAGAGAAATTACAGTTGCAGCAAAACTTGGATCTAAAGATCCAGGCACAAATCACAGATTAAGAGCAGCTATAGAGTCCGCTAAAGACGCGAACATGCCAAAAGAAAACATTAAAAGAGCAATGAATAAATCTGAAACAGATAAAAATGAAAATTTTGAAAGCTTAAGATACGAGGCTTTTGGTCCAAAAAATATAGCTGTTATAATTGAAACTTTAACTGATAACAAAAACAGAACAGCAAGCAAAATAAGAACAGCTCTTCAAAAGTTCGGAGGAAATCTCGGAAGCTCTGGATCCACAACTCATTTTTTTGATAACTGTGGAATAATTCAAATCTCTAAAGAAGAAATATCTGAAGAAAAAGCCTTAGATTTTTCTGCAAAAGTGGGTGCTAAGGATTGTATAAGTTATAAGAATTTTCATGAAATAATTACAAATAAAGAGGATTTTTACAAGATTAAAACCGAAGCAGAAAAATTAACAAAAAATTTTATTTATTCTGATATCGAATGGAGACCCAAAACCATTATATCCTTGAAAGAAAGGGAAGAAATGGAAAATATGCTTGAATTACTAGAAGATAATGAAGATGTTCAAAAAATTTTTCACAATTGTAAATTTATTTAAGGAATTTTAAATGAGAATAATTGGAATAGATCCTGGTTTAAGCGGCGGTATAGCTGTACTTGATGATCTAAAAATTTTCGATGTATTTGACATGCCAATAATGTCAGAAGGAAAAAAAAACAAAAATCAGTTAAATAGTGCTCATTTAGTAAATATAATAAAGAAGCATATAATTCCTGAAGATACTTTTGTGATAGTCGAGCAAGTTAGTGCGATGCCTGGACAAGGAGTTACTAGTATGTTTAATTTTGGGCAAACTTTTGGATCTATAAAAGGTATTTGTGCAGCATTAAACTTACCTATTTTTTATGTAAGACCAGCTAAATGGAAAAAACATTTTGAACTCATTAACTCCTCTAAAGATGCTAGTAGAACCAAAGTAATAGAAATGTATCCATCTATATCTACACGACTAAGCAGGAAGAAAGATGTCAATAAAGCAGATGCGATTTTAATTGCAAGATATTTTAGAGATTGTCGTGCTCAGTTTAACGAGTAAACGTATACATAATTATTAAATCTCACTGCCAAATTGATGACACATTCTACACGTAATTAAACTCAATGGAGCAAGAAATCGCGACACAAGTAGTAGGCCTAGGTGGTGCAAATGATTTTTCACTATGGCAACTTTTTTTAAGAGCTGATTTTGTAGTGAAGGCAGTCATTCTACTTCTTATTGCTAGCTCTATTTTTTCATGGACATTAATTTTTGATAAAGCAAGATTATTTAGAAGAATAGATCAATCGACAAAATCTTTTGAAGATAAGTTTTGGAAGTCAAAGTCAGCAGAAGCTTTTTATAAAAACCTGCCAAACAAAACAGAAGATCCTCTAACTATAATTTTTAAGTCTGCTATGTCAGAATTAATTAAAACTAAATCTAAGTCCTCCGCGGTTCAAAGTGCACGCGTTGAAAGAGTATTGGAAGTTTCTATAGATACACAAATGAAGAATGTTGAGAAAAATTTTACCTATCTTGCAACAGTAGGATCTACCGCTCCATTTGTTGGTTTATTTGGAACAGTATGGGGAATAATGAATTCATTTCAATCTATTGCAATTTCAAGAAACACAAGCTTAGCTATTGTTGCACCAGGTATCGCAGAAGCTTTATTTGCAACCGCTCTTGGTTTATTAGCTGCAATACCTGCAGTTATTGCTTACAATAAGTTCAACAGTGACTCACAAAGATACTTTGCTAGAGTTGACAATTTTTCAAAAAGATTTTTATCAATAATTTTATAAATATGGCTTTTATAATTAACCGCTCAAAAAAAGAACCAATGAGCGAAATAAATGTTACTCCGTTCGTAGACGTAATGCTTGTACTTTTAATTATTTTTATGGTCACTGCGCCTTTACTAACTGTTGGAGTACAAGTTGATTTACCAGAGTCTGCTGCAGACTCCTTACCTGACGATCAGGAGCCTTTAACAGTAACTATTAATTCCAAAGGAGAAATATTTATTCAGGAACACCAAGTAACTTTCCAAAAAATAGTTCCAAAATTATTAGCAATATCTAAAAATAGAACAGATACTAGAATCTACGTTAGAGGAGATAAGACTATAAATTATGGTCGAGTTTTAGAAGTCATGGGAAGATTGTCTGGAGCAGGATTTTCAAAAGTGGCACTAATTTCAGAACCTTATAAAAATTGATGATTTATGAGCAGAGGTTTATTATTTTCTTTTCTTTTTCATGCTTTTATTATTTTTATGACAGCATTAACCTTACCTTTTATGATGCGAGAACCAATTGATTTGCCACCAATAGTTTCAGTAGAACTTATTGAGATTAAAGATAAAACTTTTATACCTTTTGCTCCAAAAGCTAGAAAAATAATCGAAAAAGTAAAAGAAGAAAATAAAAGAGTTGTATCTGAACAGGCCCCACCTTCTGCAAAAGCTAAAGAAAAACCAGATAGAATTCCATTACCAGATGACAAAAAAGAAACGAAACAATTAGTAAAGAAAAAGCAAAATCCAGAAGAAATTAAACCTCAAATCAGACAATCTTCGGAATTTGAAAAAGAAGAACTTTTTGATACTAACGAGATTGCAGCTTTAATCGACAAGTCAAAACAAGAGCAAGCAGAAACACAAAAAAAAAGTAGTGAATTAACACAAAGTAGCGTTAAAACTGCTTTTGCTCAAGGACTATCTTTGTCTGAAGAAGATGCTCTTAGAGCACAAATTTTTGGATGTTGGAGTGTTCCATTAGGTTTACCCTTCGACGAAAGTTTGCTTGTTAGAATTAAACTTAAATTGAAACCTGACGGAAGAATACTTAAAGCTGAAATTTTAGACCATGCAAGAATGAATACACCTGGACAAAGTTTCTATAAAATTTTGGCAGAGAGCGCCTTAAGAGCAGTAAGAATTTGCCAACCTTTAAAAGTTCCTCCCACAGGATACGAAAGATGGAAAGATATTCAATTAAATTTTGACCCTACAGAGATGTTGAAAGGATAAAGCTATGAAAAAAATAATTATATTTATACTAGTCTTTTTATTTAGCACTCAAAACGCGAATAGTTTGATAAAAATTGATATTACTAGAGGTAATCTTGATCCATTACCTATAGCAGTATCTCCGTTACATATTGATGAAAAATCAGAAGACCTTAAATCACTTAAAGAAAAAAAATTAGGAGAAGAAATCTCAAAAATAGTAGAGAAGAATTTTAAATCTACTGGATTATTTAACCCTTTAAAAAAAGATGCTTTTGTTCAAAAACCTGACATAGCCCATTTAAAACCTCGATTTGAAGATTGGAGATTGATTAAGGCACAAGCCCTAGTTACTGGAAAAATATTGGTTAGTGACAATAAATTAAAAGTAGAGTTTAGGTTGTGGGATTTAACAGCCGCCAAAGAAATGGTAGCCTTATCGTTTACAACTACTCCCACAAACTGGAGAAGGGTTGCCCATATTATATCCGATAAGATTTATGAGAGACTAACTGGAGAAACAGGTTATTTTGATACTAGAATAATATATGTATCTGAAACAGGACCAAAAGATCAGCGAGTTAAAAAATTAGCTATCATGGATCAAGATGGTTATGGGGCAAAGTATCTAACATTAGGAAATGAATTAGTGCTAACACCAAGATTCAATCCGACAAACCAATTAGTTACTTATATGTCTTATTTTAAAAATATGCCTAGAGTTTATTTATTAGATATTGAAACTGGTATACAAGAAGTGGTTGGGAATTTTCCTGGCATGACTTTTGCTCCAAGATTCTCTCCTGATGGAAAAAAAGTCATTATGAGTTTTGCAAAAGATGGTAACTCAGATATTTACTCAATGAATTTAGAAACAAGAGAAGTTGAAAAAATAACCGAACATTCAGCAATTGATACATCGCCTTCATATTCACCAGATGGAAAATATATTTGTTTTAATTCAGATAGGAGTGGGCTTCAGCAAATATATGTCATGAGAAGCGATGGAACCCAAGTAAAAAGAATAACATTTGGACAAGGTCTTTACGGAACACCTGTTTGGTCTCCACGAGGAGATTTAATTGCATTTACAAAAGTACATAAAGGTAGGTTTTACATTGGCGTTATGAGGTCTGACGGAACTGGTGAAAGGCTCTTAACAGAAAACTATTACCAAGAAGCTCCTTCATGGTCACCAAATGGTAGGGTTTTGATTTTTTATAGAGAGACAAAATCTGACAGCAAAGGAAAAGGCTTTTCAGCTAAACTTTGGTCAATAGATATTACAGGTTACAATGAAAGGATGATTAAAACTGAAACTGATGCCTCTGACCCATCCTGGTCCTCATTACTTTCAAAATAGTCAATTTTAAGTACAATTTATACTTGCAAGATTCGCTTAAATTTGGAATATTAGATCAACTTAAATATATTTAGGAGAAAAAAATGAAGTTTAACAGTGCACTAAGAAATTTTGTTTTAGTTTTAATCAGTACGTTGTTTATATCAGCGTGTTCTACTGCTAAGAAAGCAAAGGTAGACACTGTTGATGATGTTTACACAGGTACAGATACAGTTGAGTTTTTAGCAAAAGGTGTTCCTGATAGAGTTTTTTTTGCAACTAATAAGTCAAAATTAACTACTAAATCGCGTGATACTTTAAGAAAGCAGGCAACTTATTTAAGAAAAAATAAAGATTTAACTGTTACAGTAGAAGGTCATGCTGACGAAAGAGGAACTAGAGAATATAACTTAGCTTTAGGTGAAAGAAGAGCAAACGCTGCAAAAGATTATTTAATGACATACGGTGTTTCTGGAAAAAGAATTACCGTAATTAGTTATGGTAAAGAAAAACCAGTTAATGCAGGCTCAACACCACTAGCTTGGTCTCAAAACAGAAGATCTGTTACAGTAAAAACAAATTAAGAAGTATTTAAGATTGAAAGACCCTGTTATTCCTTAAGAATAATGGGGTCTTTTTTTTGCCATTTTGTATAAATAAAAGTTAAGGAATGATTCAAAAAGATATTATCCATTTAACAAAATTTTTTTTTATTAGCGTTTTTTTAATATTATTTACAAGCAATATTAACGCTGAAGAAGAAGATCAGGACTTTAAAGATATTATTCTTAAGATTGAAACAATAAGTAAAGATTTAAAAACACTAGAAACGGCTTTTTACAAAACCTCTGAACTAAAACCCTCAAAAATATCTTCAGAGGGATTAAATGAAGATATACTTACAAGGCATTTACTTAAATTAAATGAAATAGAGGAACAATTTAGAGAAATAACAAATAAGTATGAGGAAATTAATTTTAAA
>MDTB01065092.1_pt1 | contig 10634 bp, 12 predicted proteins | sample 811161 | NCBI WGS metagenome assembly MDTB01 (sample SAMN05326650, study PRJNA326480) | marine metagenome | isolation source: seawater | place: Mediterranean Sea | collected 2009
ATTTTTATAAATAAATCTATATAATTCTTGCTTGGTTGTATTATATCGATCTGGACTCGCGATATATTCTACTTTTTTGTATTTAACCATGATGTATTTAATAATTCTGTCATATCTATATTAGTTGTCTTATTTGATAAATAATGCATTGTTTCTTGTAATGTCATATTTTGATCTCTTGCTGACTTAAGCAGATGATAATTATATCGCATATCTAATGTTAAAAATCTAAAAATCCAAGTATAAAAAACCACCTGTCCGATATTTCTAATATTATTTTTATATTGTTGAGTAGGCATAATTTTTATACCTTCACTTCCATCTGGTTTTCGTGTCTCTTCTATTAATTGTGGTATATGACGATCGTTTAATAAACAACTCCATCTATGATTATTAGTAGTTGTTGCCACAATACAATCATGTTGCACGGCTATCTCTATATATTTAATTGTTCCATTTTTTTATAGACTCTACTAATTCTGAATATAGTATTGTTTTTTCTATTGGTGGAGGAATTATACCATATATTGACCAATGAGCATAATAGTCAATTTTATCACTTTTAGTCTTTATATCTAGATTTTTTTTATCAATCGAAGTTAGAATCGATTTAAACACTTGATTATTACCATTTGCAAATATAATACTACCCATAATATCTCTTCTCGGTAGTAAAATATTGTTATCAAATGGTAAATTAAATCCACATATCAATGTAATTGATATAAATAACGACAATAATATACTATATTTCATATATCTTATATCTTATATCTTATATCTTATATATTGAAAAAGTCTTTAACTTGTATTCTATGTAATAGAATACGAGAGAACGAGAGAACGCGAGAGAATTAATTAAAAAAAAAGATATAAAGATATTATTATTATTATTATTATTAAGATGGCTCTCTTCGCTATTGCCCCCTCTTTTGCTCTTGGATTTGTTCCTACTCCTCGCAGTTCTCCGTTAAAATCAACGACCACAACAACAACAGATAATTTTAAATATTTTGGTGCTATTGCACCAACGGGAGAGTTTGATCCTCTAAATATTGTTACAGATAAAAATAAGAAATTTATGCGCGAGTCTGAACTTCAGCATGGTCGTATTGCTATGCTCGCCGCTGTTACTATTCCAGGAGTAGAAATGTTAGATCTTGATTCTGATTCACAGTCTTTAGGTATCAATTATCTATCGGGCATGGATCTAGGCGCCCAGCTACCATTTTGGTATGGGTTAGCGGTTGTAGAATTCTATCGTATGTATTCGGGGTGGAACAGTCCCTTTTATGGTGATAAGCGCACACCTTTTTCTATTTCGGATGATTATCAGCCAGGTAATCTCTTTCGTGTAGATGTTGATAAAGCGAGTCCTCGTCTCTACAATACAGAACTGAGCAATGGTCGGCTAGCTATGCTCGGTGTTGCTCACATGATTGGTTCGGAACTTGCAACTGGTGAGAATCTTGTGACACAGATGTCACATTTCTAATCATACACGATTGTCTATAATCTAAAAAAATAGTATAGTCTATAAAATAATATTATTATCATCATGTCAAATAATATTATTTTTAGCGTTTTATTCGCTCTTAATACCTATTATTCCGCAAGCAAGGCGTTTTCCAGCATTACCAGTTTTAAGTGATTCTGAATCACCACCTCTACCTAAATCATCACGGTCTTGATGAACAATAATCATTCTACCTATAATATTTCGAATACCCGGTCGCAATGTTATTTTATCAGTAATAATTGTTCCTTGTGCTAGACTATTATTGCTCATAATATTGCCTAAATCACCTGCATGACTTTTATTGTCATGTAATCCTCCGTGTGTAGAACCATCAGGATTAAAATGATCGCATCCACTACTACAACCTTTAGTTAAATCACCACATCGGTGTATATGAAACCCATGTTCGCCATCTGTTAAACCAGAAATTTTATATTTGATGACTATATTTTTATGATTTTGTCGAAATTCTACTATTCCGCTTACATGATTGTCCGGAATCTGGTTATCAGGATTTAGGACCGCAATACATTCTCGAGGATACGCTTGATTTCGTATTTTACGCCGTTTTCTAGTGTGTTTTTGCGTTTGAGGCATATTTAATAATATAATCTATATAATATCTATAAAATAATATAATCTATAAAATAATATAATCTATAAAAATAATATTTATAGACTATATAAAAATCCAAAATGTCGCATCTAAGCACTCCACAATCAGCCGCTGCAATGGTATTCTATTCATTGTTAACATTCTTTATCGTTCCATATATTACAACTCCATTACTACCTGGTTCTGGTCCTGAAAAATGCGTGGCCGGATTCACAATAGGTTTTGCGGTAAGTGTATTTTTATGGTTTATGTTTGGTCGCAAATTAACATCTGGAAAAATGTATTGATAGAAAAATATTTTTTATAACAAATAGGATGCACAGGTTATAACAATTTGGATACACAAGTTATAACAATATTATATATTAATAAAGATATTAGATATCTTTTAGGTAATGTGACGTGACTTGCCTCCGCGCTTGGCGTTACACATCTTATACCATTTAGTCAGTTCATGTTCAGTCTTAATGTTGTGACTCGTCAAGACATGACCAGTTCGTGTAGAATCACGACGCTTAACAGTCTTACGCTCGCGCTCGCTAATGTCAAACTTTCCGTTCATTGTCTTTTTTTGCTTTTCTTTTGATAAATATGTATTAAGCATATTATATCATTTCAATTTTTTTTTGTTGATTTTAAAAAATTGAAATACTTTCTTTTCTTAATTACCATAAATATTCATGACTTAAGATTTTAGGATTATAATAACCTCGCGACTTACGTTTTTCTAATGCAATTGCTTCGCTGCGACGCTTAGTTCCTGAATGCCTATTAAAATAATTCTGCATACGTTTTCTAGTGCCGTGATTTTTATGACTATATAATCCTAATGGGGTGCGGTCTCGATATTGTTCATAATCAGATGCACCAAAATGTATCCGTCGGCGACGCTTGGTCTGCTTATCTTCTACTGTTGCTGTGTATTTTTTGCCAGGTGGTCCCTTTTCAAATTTTATGATCTTTTCTCTCATAATCTCTCCTATCTATATATAATATAGATTAAAAAATAAAAATTGAAATAAAAACTTTATTTATAGACTCTCAAAAACTTTATTATAGCGATTGAAAATGACTCCTCGATCATCGGAAGAAGGTATAATAATGTCTCCTGCAAATAATTCTGGAACACGGTATCGTAACAAATACATAGGAAACATTTTCAATAATATTGATAATTATAATGACGATAGTGATCAGGATGATAGATATCGAACAATTAATGAAAATAACATTAATCTTCATAAGATTAAACAACGTTTCAATAATTTAGATATAGATGTTAAACATTTGGTTTCTTATGCAGAAAGTCTATTTTGTACTGTCCGCAATCACGAACAAACTATCTATAGAATGAATGGTGATTTAAATATTATGCATGATCGTGTTTGTCATTATCAAGAGCTAGCTAAAACAGCAGAACAAAAAATAGAAGAAGTTATATCACCAGAAACTATCTGTTGCATTTGTATGGAAAATCCACGCGAAATGGTTTATATTAATTGTGGGCATCTATGTGCATGTGCTAAATGCGAACGACGGATTGATGATAAGTGTCCTATTTGCCGAACTGCGAGCCGTGCTGTCAAGATTATCTACAGCTAAATTGAAAACATCATGATACAATAAAATCGGGATGCAATAATATATTTTTTATAAAGATTTAAAATTAACACGATGATAATATGTAACGAATTACGAGAGATAATGGCTTTAATAAATCAATATCTCTCATATGTTGAACAATATACATCGATTTATGGAGAGAAAACGTTAGTGTTAATGCAAGTGGGTAGTTTTTTCGAATGTTATGCCCTTATTAACCAGGCAGGCGAATATACAGGAAGCAGGATTCAAGATTTCGCTGATATTAATGAAATGGCTATTAGTAAGAAGAATGTATGCGTCGGAGGAAAAAGTGTTGTTATGGCTGGGTTCGGTCTAGCACAATTAGAAAAATATGTTAAACGCTTACAAGAACACGGTTACACTGTCGTAGTATTTACTCAGGATACACAGACGAAAAATACCACACGCAGTCTATCGTGTATCTACTCTCCAGGCACTTTTTTTTCAAGTGACACAGCATTAGATGATGACTCGCGTCTCTCTAATAATACAACATGTATATGGATCCATTATTCGCCTAAAAATAGCGCAGTTAGAGAGATGATTACAGTTGGTATCGCCAATATTGATATATATACAGGCAAATCCAGTGTTAATGAGTTTTCGACTGAATATTATCATAACCCTACTACGTATGACGAATTAGAGAGATCTATCGCCATATTTAATCCTACTGAGACTATTTTAATCAGTAATTTGCCGAGAGATAAGATCGATGGAATCATTAATTTCACCAATATACAGAGTAGATTAGTTCATATTGTCGATATTAAAGCCGATACTAATGTCAATACTAATCTCGATACTAATGTCGATACACAACATAAAAATGAACTATATAGAGAGGCTATTAATTGCGAGCGTCAAATCTATCAACGAGAGATATTGAATAAGTTTTTTAATGGAAAGGGGATAGCCGACATCGATAATGGTGTGTTAACCAATTATTTCAATTTTTCGATAGCAAATCAAAGTTATTGTTTCCTATTAGAGTTTGTATATCGCCATAATCCCGGTCTGGTGAAAAATATTCAACTTCCATATATTGAAAATGTGAGCGACCGACTTGTCCTAGCAAATCACTCTTTAAAACAACTTAATATTATCGGTGATAGCAGACATACTGGTCGTTTATCAAGTGTCCAATCGCTTCTTAATAATTGTATTACTAGTATGGGTCGCCGTAGATTCAACGATGCGCTCTTAAATCCCATTACTGACCCAGTGCGGTTAAATAGGATATATGATATTACTGAACATTTTTTGAATATGGATGGAGGTCGAGCATTATGGCATGACACTATTCGGTGTAGGCTTACAACGATTAAAGATTTTGAAAAGATCGAAAGGCGGCTTGTGATGCGGCGTATCTCTCCAAAAGATTTTTATAATATTTATCAGAATCTCTCAGTTTTAAGAGAGATAGATGACAAGATGACCCTTGATAGAGAGTTCTCTCAGTATATTGGAGAGATATCTAATAATAATAATAATTTTCGGGAGGCAAGTGGTGCAGTGCGTGATTTCATCGGTGAATATTTCGATGTAGAACTCTGTAAAACAATTGATGACATTCTGAGTGATCGTCTGGCTAATATGGTATTTATAAAGCGCGGGATTAGCGATAAATTAGATCAAAAAACCAAGAAATCGATGGATACGCGAGAGATTCTAGAGGCGATAAAAATTTGGATGTCTAGTTCTATAGAAGAATATGAAAAGACTGCTGGGAAAAATAATGAATACATTAAGATTCATGAGACGCCAAAATCGGACCCTATGTTAATCGGCACTAAACGCCGTGTGGTTATTTTAAAAACCATTATAGATCGCATTTTATCTGGTGCGGATAAGACAAAAAAACAGAAGATAAGTTATACTAGTCGTTATTCTGGGACAACAGAAGAATACTGGCTAGAACTCGATGGACTCGATTTTGTGGCACATGGTGGTAATAAGACAAATATGGTTGTAAAGAGCGGACAAATTGATCGATTATGTGGGCAAATCGAGACGGCTAAAGATGAACTAGTGCAGGAACTCGTCGCCACATACAACATCATAATTGATCGTTTTAGTGAATCGATTACTGGCAATATTGGCAATAATAATAGTAATAACGGTGACGATCTATTAAGAGTGATTATTAATTATACTGCTGAATGTGATTTAATTCAGGCAAGATGCTATATTGCTGACAAATATAATTATTGCCGACCATTTATTGATAAATGCGATAAATCATATGTCCATTTTACTAAGATTAGACATCCACTAATCGAACAACTAAATACTAATGAACTCTACGTGACAAATGATTATTGTCTCGGTTTTAAAGAAGATAATAATAATCGAGAGAACGTTGATGGTGTATTATTATATGGCACTAATGCAGTAGGTAAGACGAGTTTTATTAAATCGATTGGAATTGCCGTCATTATGGCTCAAGCCGGACTATTTGTTGCATGTGAGACTTTCCGTTACAGTCCATATAATTATATTTTTACCAGAATTTTGGGAAATGATAATATTTTCAAGGGATTATCAACATTCGCAGTAGAGATGAGTGAATTGAGGACTATTTTGCGGATGTGCGACCAGAATAGTCTCGTTTTAGGCGATGAACTATGTAGTGGAACAGAATCGACATCCGCTCTAAGTATTTTTGCTGCTGGTGTAGAACAATTACATAAAATCGGTACGAGTTTTATATTTGCTACCCATTTTCATGAAGTAGCTAACTATGACGAGATTCGCACTCTCTCGCGTTTGCGTCTATGTCATATGAGTGTAGTATTTGATAGGGAACGACGCACTCTTGTATATGATAGAAAGTTGCGTGAAGGTCCAGGTGAAAACATGTATGGACTAGAAGTGTGTAAAGCACTGGATCTTCCCTATGATTTTCTAGATCGGGCACATGAACTACGTATTAAATATAGCACGAATCCCGATACTCTAGTGTTGCGTGCATCGACATCAAGATATAATAGCGATAAGCTGCGTGGTCAATGTGAGATTTGCCATGCGCGTCCATCAACCGAAGTCCATCATCTGCAATTTCAGAAAAATGCGGATAGTCGAGGCATAATTCGGGGAGAATTTGCAAAAAATCATAAAGCCAACTTAATTAATATATGTGATGTGTGCCATGACATGATTCATAAACAAGGAGTGGAACACCGAGTGAAATTGACAACTGACGGCTACCAAATTATGGAACTTTAAAAAGATAGATTTTTATTTTATCATAATATATAAAGAGAATTATGATAAATTCTAGAAAAATCTATAAACGTAGAAGAGTTAAGAAATATACAAAAAGAGGCGGAGCCCCTCGACCTATTGTTATGCAACATATGGTGGCACAAAGTGAAAACCTACATGGTATATATAATTTTCCAAAAGACAAGATTAAAACACTCTATGTTTGCAGTGATTTAGAAGGAGCTAATATTTTTAATTTTACTGGCGATATACATGCTGGAAAAAAAGAGGATAAAGAAGAATATACAACAGAAAATATAGAAACGATAGAACAACAAACGTTATTAGATAGTTATGAAAAATTTAAGGAAAAAAGAAAAATTGTTGTGAGTGAAATAAATACTAATTTCAATACTGATAGTGAGCCAGGTATTATAAGTAATTTAAAAACTGCAGATACAGCTTTAGCATATACAGGAGATTTATTTGATAATAGACCACATAGTATTAGATTATTAAAAAAAATGTTACAAATGAAAGACAATCGCATTACCCGCGATAGACTAATATTAATAGGAGGTAATCGAGATTACAATAAATTAAGATTAGGTATAGAACTTTTTTTAATAACAAAAGATAATAAAAGTATATTTTTTGATGAAAATATAACATTACAAAAGATATTACAAGAAGATAATCTAAAATTTAGAACTCAAGATGTTAAAGATTTTACGTATATAAATTCTCAAACCCCGAAACTGAAGTTGGTAATAGATGCTTATAGTGAGAAAATTACTGAAGACAGGGCAAAAGGTTTGTTTTATTCGAGAGTTAATTCAATGTTAGAAGAAACAATGGGAGCAAAATATCTTGCTTATAAAACAGAATTAATAACAATATTAGACAATTTAAAGATTACTGTTCCTGGAGATACAACCCAAGATAATTTTATATCTAAATTTTTTTGTATTTTATGTATGATTATGTGTTTTGATTATAGTAACGATGACACGGTAAACACACATCCAATATATACAGATTTGAAAGAATATAGTGGATTAATTTATAAATATTTAGGCTATATACATCCTATGGCTTTATTTACTATAAATGGTAAAAAAGGATTATTGTCTCATAGTGGTTTTCCAATTTTCGGTATTACTAGTCCTTTAGGTTATGATCCTAAAATTACAGATAATACAATAAACTTAGAAGATATATTACACAAATTATATATTGATAAACAAAATTTATTAAGAGATTATAATGGATTACGTATGAGTGAATCTCTGTTAAACGTAGAAACGATTCCACCTAATATTATAAGATATATTCAAATAACAGGTGGTTCACCATTTGAAAATATTAAATTCACGCCAATTCTAGGAAATAATGCATTTAAGATTATTGAAACTCCAAATAATATGTATTATGGCGGTGCTGATATAACCAGTATGCATGAGATGAAGAAAATATGGTTAAATCAACCACCAACTGATTTAAAACGATTTAATTTTTTTAAAGATGTTACTGAGGGTAGAAAAAAATTAGATTATCATATATTTGGACATGTTCCACAGCCATTTTTTCCATCAGTTGCACAATCAAGTGATAATACAACGCATATAGCACTTGATATATGTAGAACAGATTTAGGAGGATTAGGTAATAATTATTATAGTTTTACGATGTTAAAATTGACAGGTGATCCAACAAATGATATATTATTTGGAAGAAGTCGTTTGGCTCAAATAAGTAAACCTAATACGGGTAATCCAACAGACTATGAAGAAAATACAGAGTTACAAGATAAGGTTATTTACTATTATGAGCCTATAACAAGATTTAAAAAAAACAAGCATATAATTAATTTGACCGGTATAGAACCATTGCATGTTGAAGCACAACAAGAAGCCCCTTATAAAAGAATAGTTTATATTAAAGAAAGTGAACCTCCATCAGTTGGTGGATCTAAGAAAAAATGTATGCATATATGTGGTCATTTATGTAGAAAATGCCATAAACACGACCACCATTGTAGAATAAAATGTCATGAATGCCAACAGGAACATTGTGATACTAGACGTAAAAAAAGATCTAAAACTCAAAAACGTGTTAAACGACTAAGAAGACATAGAAAGTCTAGAAAGAGACAAACAATATCAATAAGACAATAAATAAAATAAAATAAAACAAAAAATTGAATCTATATAAGATAATAGAAAATAAAATTCTTGACAAAATCAATGCATATAATATACTACACTATTATGTCGTTGCCACTCATTGCATCATCGGCATTTCAGCACTATTTGACTGAGTTTTATCAAGATCCGCATGGGCTAGAAGAGTTCAAAGTCAATTTCTTGAAGAACCACTATTTCAACCTTGTTAAAGGTGAGTTTATACCCGAGCTTACATCTACAAAAAATCTGTTAATAGGTGTCACGAAACGCCATCCTGATCTAGTCTATTTTAGACTACGTGATTTGTCTAGCGAACCTATTATATATAATCGACGACTAGAGAGATTTGTGGATTAAAGTGATTAGATTAGATTTGATTAGAAATTATATGTTGTTTGGTATCTTTTATATAAGTATGGTTTCTCTATCTATTTTTTATACTTATCAAAAATATTGAAAAATATAAAAAATATTAAAAAATAAAAATAAGACATAATATAAATTTATGTGATCGCTATATAAATAATAAAATAATATATAATTTCAATTTTTTTTAATCAATTATATATATAATGAATGAATCAACAAAGAAAACTTTATTTAATTTAGGAGCCAGTAGTGATATAATATCAGTATTAGTATTGTTATTTGCAACATTTCAGGATGCCTTCAAACATATAACAGTATCTACCAGTATGTTAATATTTTCTATTATTAAAATAGTAGGTAAATCTATGCAAGCGCCATATTATTTTGATAAGACAAATGCCTATATTAAAAATTCTATCAACATTGGACTATATAGTATTATAGCAATAATACAAGCATATACTATTTATAAACATTATTATAGTCATGCATAAAATATATTATATATATTATATATATAATATGGCTAAAACTAAAACGACAGCTAAAACTAAAACTTTAGAGATAGAGGGAAAATATGATACGCCTCTAGTAAAAACACTATATAATTTAGGAGCAAGTTCTAATATTATTAGTCTATTGATTTTATTATTTCACGCTGGTATTAGCATATATACTCATTCAACAATACATTTATCATTAATGTTATTCAATATTGTTAAAATTATAGGGTTACTGATGCAGTTACCTTATCAAATGGCTAGACCTGATTCTATGCGTAATGTTTTAATATTTATTGCGTTACATACTATAATAACTTGTTTACAAATATATGGTATATTTGTTATGAAATTATAGATAGTATTTTCTATCAAATTTTATAAAATACTATTTATATCTTAAAAAAATAATATAAATAGTATTTCATAATACATAATATTATTTATAAAATATATCATGTCGAAAAAGCGTGTAAAGATTGAAGAACAAGACCAATACCAAGAAAAAACATATATTCAAGAAGTGTGTGCAGTGATTGATCGGTCAGGTTCTATGGCAGGTAAAGAACTAGATACCATTGGAGGAATTAATGAGACATTTCGTGTATTAC
>MDTB01104558.1_pt1 | contig 10634 bp, 13 predicted proteins | sample 811161 | NCBI WGS metagenome assembly MDTB01 (sample SAMN05326650, study PRJNA326480) | marine metagenome | isolation source: seawater | place: Mediterranean Sea | collected 2009
AGAATCGCACTTACGACACATACCTTTTCAGGGTACTGCTCTACTACTGAGCTACAAGGCCTAAAATCTAAAAGTTATTCTACCTTTAGTTAAATCATAAGGTGTCATTTCAACCATTACATTATCTCCAGCTAGAACTCTTATTCTATTCTTTCTTAATTTTCCAGCAGTGTGGGCTAAAATTTCATGATTGTTCTCAAGCTTTACCCTAAACATTGCGTTAGGTAATAACTCTGTTACTTTGCCCTTAAATTCTAATGTTTCTTGTTTTACCAATTATTATTCCTTTTTTAATCTAAATTTTACCGATTTAGCATGACCTTCTAAATTTTCATGTTGGGCTAAATTTATAACTGATGGACCTAATCTTTCAATACCTGTTTTTGTTATTTTTATTAAAGAATGACGCTTTAAAAAATCATTCACTGATAAACCCGAAGAAAATTTTGCTGATCCAGATGTCGGCAAAACATGATTTGGGCCAGCAATATAATCTCCCATTGCCTCGGGAGAAAATTTGCCAATGAAAATCGATCCAGCATTTTTAATCTTATTAATTATCTTTTTATAAATACTAGAGTAAATTTCAAGGTGCTCTGGTGCAATTGTATTTACTACATTTATGATTTTTTTATCGCTGTTGACATAAATTGCTAATCCATAATTTTTGATGCTTTTTAAAGCAATATTTTTTTTTGGTAGATTATTTAATTGTGATTTAAGATTAATATTTACCAACTTAATTAAGTTTTTGTCTTTTGTAATTAAAATTGATTGAGCAAATTGATCATGTTCTGCTTGAGCAATTAAGTCAGAAGCTACCCATGCAGGGTTAGAAAATTTATCTGCAACAACGCTGACTTCAGATGGGCCCGCAATCATATCAATGCCCACATCACCAAAAACTTCTTTTTTAGCACTAGCAACGAATGCATTCCCAGGTCCAACTATTTTATCAACTTTTTTAAAAGTTCTTGTACCATAAGCAAATGCAGCTATTGAATGTGCGCCGCCAGTTTTATAAATTTCTTTTACACCGCATTTTTTTGCAGCATAAATTATTGCGGGATTTATAGATCGACCTAGAGCAGGTGTTGTTAAATAAATATTTTTTACTCCTGCTACTAAAGCTGGAATACAGTTCATAAGCACTGTACTGGGATAGCTTGCGGTTCCGCCCGGAACATATACCCCAATTCTTTCAATAGGAGAGTATTTATACGAAAGTTCATTTTTAAATGAATCTTTAAATTTAAAATTTTTTATTTTTTGTTTTGAGTGAAAATTCTTTATTCTCGAAAAAGCAAGATCTATTGATCTTTTCAATTTTTTATCAACCTTTTTTAATATTGTTTTTATCTCATCTTCTGAGAATTTAATTTTTTTTCTTTTAACTTTAATTTTTGAAAATTTTTTTTCATATTTAATTACTGCATAATCTCCATTTTTTTTTACATCCGCTAAAATATTATTCACTTTTTTAGATTGATTTCTTTGATTAGTTTTTCTAAAATTAAGAATTAATTCTAATTTTTTAATAAAATTTTTATTATTAGCATCTAAGAATTTTAACATTACATTTCCTTATGTTTTGGCATATTTTTTGTATCCCATGCTTCCCCTTGGTCATCTAAGGTTACCTCTATGACCTCTGTGATAACTTTTATAATTGAGTCACCTGCAAAAACTATTTTCATTTCATAGTTATTATCAGGCATTTTATTAGTTTCAATAGCTAGAAAATCTAAAAACTTATCTTTTTTTGATTGATTTATGTTTTTAGAATGGACTTTAATAACGTTTTCAAATTTGATTATTGTTCTTATTCTTTTATTCTTCCTAAATACGCCTTTTTCAACATCCTCCCACATAAACCGGTTCAGCTGCATAATAAAAATTTTATTCTTTTTTAAGTTTGCAATGTCTGAAACATTAGCAATAGAGTCCTGTAGGTGAGCAGATACGACTCTCATATCATCTTCGGTCCTCGCAATTAATTTCAGATTTTTTACTTCCACGTTAAATTCTTTTAATTTCAGCTTTACACTTTTTTAGCTTATTTTCTAAAAATTCATAACCTCTATCTAAATGATATATTCTATTTATAATTGTTCTGTTAACTGCAATTAAACCAGCTAATACTAGACTAACTGATGCTCTTAAATCAGTAGCCATTACCTCAGCACCAGTCAGTTTTGTTGGACCTAAGATATAAGCTGATTTTTCTCTAATTTCAATTTGTGCACCCATCCTTTTTAATTCAGGTACGTGCATAAATCTATTTTCAAAAATGTTTTCTTTAATTTTAGACAAGCCTCTTGCTTGCGTCATTAAAACCATTAACTGAGCTTGTAGATCTGTTGGAAAACCAGGGTAAGGTTGTGTAACTAAATTTATTTTTTTCAAATTTTTAGATTTAAAAATTATAATTGAGTTTTTTCTTTTTCTAATTATTACTCCCATCTTTTTAAAAATATTTAGTTCAAATTTTATTATTTTAGGTTGAATTTTATTTAGTGTAATTTTTTTACCTGCTAATGCACTCGCAACTATATATGTGCCTGCTTCTATTCTATCAAAAATAATCTTATGTATTATTTTTTTTTTATAAATTTTTTTTCTGGAAATGAAAATTTTTCTATTTAATACTTTGATTTTACAACCAAGTTTTTTTAAAAATTTTACCAAATCAAGAATTTCTGGTTCAATAGCACAATTTGAGAGTACTGTTTCTCCTTTGGCGTTAAAGGCTGCTAATAAAGCATTTTCTGTAGCTCCAACTGAAATTGAGGGAAATTCAATTTTTGCTCCGGTTAAGCCATTTTTTGCTTCAGCAATTATATATCCGTCTTTAATTTTTATCTTTGCACCAAGTTTTTTTAAAGCAAATAAATGTAAATCGACTGGCCGTGTTCCTATAGCACATCCTCCAGGTAAAGATACTTTTGCGTGCTTATATTTCGTTAAAAGAGGTCCAAGAACTAAAACACCAGCTCGCATCGTTTTAACTAATTTGTAAGGTGCCAAAGTATTTATTTTTGTTTTATTTTGTAAATTTATACTTTTTTCTTTTTTGTTAATTTTAATATTTATTCCAATGAACTTGAGTAAATCTATCATTGTAAATATATCTTTTACTAAAGGAATATTTCTCAGCGTAACTTCTTTAGCTAAAATTGAAGCAGCTAAAATTGGAAGAGTTGCGTTCTTCGAACCTGAGATTGAGATATTTCCAGATAAATCCTTTTTTCCTTTAATTAAAAGTTTTTGCATTAAAGAAATATTAAACTTTTGGAAGAGTTACACCTTTTTGTTTCATATATTTCCCTTTTCTTTTTGCATACGTAATCCAGGGTTTTTCATTTCCTTTTAAAAATACAAATTGTGCAACGCCTTCATTGGCGTATATTTTAGCGGGTAAAGGCGTCGTATTTGAGAATTCTAATGTAACATGGCCCTCCCAACCTGGCTCTAGAGGAGTTACATTTACGATTATTCCACATCTGGCATAAGTAGACTTGCCTAAACAAATTACTAATACATCATCTGGTATTTTGAAATATTCAATTGTCCTTGCCAATGCGAAAGAATTGGGAGGAATAATGCATTCTTTTCCTCTTTTAGTAACGAAACTTTCTTTTTTAAAAACTTTTGGATCTACAATACCTGAGTTTACATTAGTAAATATTTTAAATTCATTAGATACCCTAGCGTCATAACCATATGATGATAAGCCAAAAGAAATTTTTCCCTTTCTAACTTGTTTACTTATAAAAGGTCTTATCATACCTTTTGATTTAGCATTCTGTTTAATCCACTTATCTGAGAGAACTGGCATTATTTTCCTTTTTAATTAATCTTTTATGGACTCTTCTTTTTTTTAAATTTTTTTTTAAAGCTGTCTCTCTTTTTTTTAACAATGAATCTTTCTTGACAGAAGATTTCATTATTATACTAGCTTTTGTCTGGATTTGTTAAATCCTCAAGAGTAATTGGTTTATTTATATCGTGCATATTTTCTTGCTCCGACTCTTTTGGATTTGCGCTTGATTTTTTAGCTCTTCTTTGCTCTATACGTGCTTTACGTTTTGCTTCTTTCTTCATAGCCTTGTCCCCACGTGTAGATTTGTAATCATAGTGAATTCCCATAGCAAGCGCTCCTTCATTATTAATCGAATTTACTTCTTGAATTGCTTTTTTTCAAGTATCTTGATCGAACTTGGATAATTATAAACAAAATCGACAAAATTACGGCAACAATAACATCCTGGAACGGTGTGGCTTGTGGAAATCCATAATTCCATAAAATTACCAAGATTAGCCAAATGAACCAATTTATGTTAATCATCAATTTTACAACCTTGCTCGTCACAATTTTTTCCATTTTTAATATTATTAAAAAAATCAATAGCTCTTAAAGATGTCATCATATTATTTTTATAAACATTCAAATATCCGTTTAAACTATCAGATAACTTTTTTGCCTTATCCATCATTCCAAGCCTAATTAAATTTATTAACATAATTGAATTGCCATTAGGTATTGTGTTATCACTTATATCAATAGGTTTAAAAAAAATATCATCATTGTCTATTGGATTTTTTTGAAATATATTTTTATCGCTCAAATAAAACTTACCTATAGCTTCATGAGACATTTTTCTTGCTAAATCCTTGTACTTATAGTTGAACGTTTTATCAGATAGATCATTAAGGGCGTTTATAAGATAAGCATAATCTTCGATAAAAACCTTATCTTTTGAATAACTATGATAAATTTTTTTTTGTATATATTTTTTCTCAATTTTATTAAAAAAATCCTCTGCTAATTTTAAATATCCATTATCAGGTAGAATTTCATCAGCTGCAATCAAAGAGCTTATCCATAAAGAGTTTAAATCTAGTTGGGTTTTATCATCAAAAAATGGTTTTTTTTTCTTAGATCTTATTTCTAGGAGTTTTTTTAAAATTATTTCTGGAGATTTCTCTTTTTCTACTAAAATAATTTTATTTTCCCAATTTCCTTCTGGTTTGATCTCAAAATATTTTTCGATATTCTCTATCTGTTTAATTTCGATGTAATCAAAAACATAATACTTTCCTTCAACATCGTCGCTATCAGCGTCATAAGCAGAGCCAAGAAATCCCTCTTTATTTAAAAAATTTTTTTTGAGAAATTCAACTGTTTGTTTTAGCTTATATTTATAGTAATTATCTGAATTTATCTTACAGTACTTTGAAAGTAATAATATAAATTGAGTATTGTCATATAACATTTTTTCGAAATGCGGAACTATCCAGTTTTCATCGGTAGTATATCGCGCTATTCCACCTTCAACATGGTCGTAAATTCCTTTTGAACAAAGCTGCTTTATAATTAAGTCAACTGGTTCAAGAAACTTCTTCTCTTTTGATTTGTTGTAAAAGTATATTAACGTTTCATACAAATTAAAAGTAGGAAATTTTGGTGCACCTTTAAAACCTCCTTTTTTTGAATCTAAATAACTAAGTGACATTTCTAAAATTGGCTCAAGATCTTGACTCAATACTGAGTTTTTTTTGAGGTCTAAACTTTTAATAATCAAATCTTTTTGTTTAATAATATTTTCTCTTTGATCTTTATATGCTTGGGCAACTTTATTAAGAATTTCTTTAAAAGATGGTAATCCTTGTTTGGAGTCTTTTGGAAAGTAAGTTCCTCCCATAAATGGCACGCCATTTTCGTCTAGAAACATAGTTAACGGCCAGCCACCAGCGGTTTGGTTAAAAAGTTGAAATGAGCTCTGAAAAATAAAATCTAAATCTGGTCTTTCTTCTCTATCTACTTTTATGTTTATAAAAAGTTCATTCATAAGTTTTGCAGTTTTAGGATCTTCAAAACTTTCGTGAGCCATAACATGACACCAATGACAACTTGCATAACCAATGCTTAATAAAATTGGTTTTTTATTTTTCTTAGCAAAATTTAATGTCTCGGTTGACCAAGTTTGCCAATTAACTGGATTGTCTTTATGCTGATTGAGATAAGGACTCAAATCATCAGATAAAATATTTTTATCAATTTTTATCATTAAAAAATTTGTTTTTAATTATTAAGGAAAAAATCATTAATGAGGCAAACATTAAAATTGGAATATAAATTTCTGGTGTAAAAATTAGTTCAAACACGCTGAAATTTTCTGCTTTCTCAACATAGGAATTTAATCCAGCTCCTATAGTATTAATTATGAAAAATCCTGGAATGAAACCAAAAAAACTGGCCAAAAAATAGTTCATTTTTTTCATTCCAAATAAAACTGGAATTAAGTTTTGTAAACCAAAAGGAATTCCTAAACCACCAATAAATCTATAAATAAAAAAATAATAAAATTCATTTTTTTGGAATAAATATATATATTTTTCAAATTTATTTTTTAAAACTTCCTTAATTAAATCTCTGAAAAAAAAATTTCCAATAATATATAAAACTAAAGAGCCGATTGAAATTGATACAACTGAAATAATTGTTCCAACCCATTGACCAAATATTATTCCTGAAAAAATTAGTATTGGTGACCCAAAGCCCAGAAGAGCGACCCAAATAATTGCAAATATGAGAAAATAGAATAAATTTATTAAAATATTGGTACTTATATAAAAATCTAAGTCAGCCTGAAGTTCTTTATAATAGGAAAAATCATCTAATCTATTGACCTGTATACCTGTAAAAATAAAATACAAAAAAACAAAAAGTATTAGCAAGTAAGAGATGCCTAAAAAAAATTTTATTTTTCTACTCATAATTAACCTGTACAATAGACAGTAATTAAAATATATACCTTTAAACATTTATGAAAAGAACTTATCAACCTAGTAATTTAGTAAGAAAAAGAAGACATGGTTTTAGAGCGAGAATGGCTACTAAAACTGGAAGACAACTGATAGCTCGAAGGCGAGCAAAGGGAAGAAAGACACTTTCAACTTAAATTAAATGGTGCAGCTTGAAAGTTTAAAAAAAAGCAACCAATTTAGAAAAGCTCTTAAAGAAAAAAAATTTCACACAGATTATTTTTCTGTATTTGCGGCAAAGAATTTTTTTCAACCAAAAATTAAAACAAATTTACTCATAAGTTTTGTAATGAAAAAAAAAATTGGAAATGCAGTTAAAAGAAACAAAATTAGAAGAAAATTAAAAGCAATAGTGCAAAAATTATTAAAAAAAAGAGGTGCAATTAATAAAGATTACACTTATATAGTTTTTGGTAAATCTAATGCATATGCTCAAAAACAAAATGTGCTTTTGCCTTTGATGGAAAAGATTTTTAATAAATTAAAAAAAATGAAATGAAACAGTTGCTCATAATTTCAATTAAATTATACCAATATTTTGTCTCTCCAATTTTAGGAAACAAGTGTAGATTTTTTCCTACTTGCTCAGAATATTTTATTGAAGCTCTTAAAACACAAGGTCTAATTAAAGGAGTTAAATTGGGAGTAAAGAGAATTTTAAAGTGTCATCCAATTAAAAAGTTAGGTGGTGACAGTGGAATAGACTTTGTGCCACCAATGACTAAAAAGGATAATAAAAATGGATAATAAAAATGTTTTTGTTGCAATAGCGCTATCAATGTCTGTATTACTTTTTTGGGGCGCTTTTTTTGAGACTCCAAGAAAAACTCCTGATCAACAAGCTAATCAAAAAATAGAAAAAAAAACTAACCAAGGGTCAATTGCTCCAACTTTAAGTCAACCTCAAATATCTAAAAAACTTACAAGAGAAGAGTCAATTAGTAAAAGCAATAGAATAGAAATAGAAAATAATAGCCTTGTAGGATCGATAAATTTAAAAGGCGCTTTGATCGATGATATTTCTTTTAAAAAACACAAACAAAAAGTAGATGGAAGTAAAAATATAATCTTTTTAAATCCCTCTGATACTGAAAATGGTTTTTATATAGAAACTGGTTGGACAAGTATTGGAAATAAAATCAAGATCCCAACTAAAGACTCGATTTGGACTGTTAAAGGCAATAATGTTTTGAGTGATACCTCACCGGTAATTTTACAATGGAATAATGGAGAAGGATTGTTATTTGAAAAAAAAATAGAATTGGATGATAAATACTTATTTAATATTACACAACAAATAAAAAATAATTCGAATTCTCCTATTGATTTATTTCCGTATGCTCAAATGACTAGAAATAAAATTCCCGATGATATGCAAAATTTTTATATCCAACATGAGGGTTTTATTGGTGTGTTCGATGACGAATTGAAGGAAGACGACTATGATGACGTAGAAGAGAAAAAAATAGTTAGAGAGTCGAATGAAGGATGGCTTGGTATTACAGATAAATATTGGATGACTGCCTTTGTACCAGAGAAAGGTAAAAATTTTAAATCAACATATCTTTACGAAAACGGATTTAAAGCGAATTATATTATTAATGAACCTGTAAGTATAAAAAAATCATCGACAGGATCTAATCGACTTCGATTGTTTATAGCTGCTAAAGAAGTCGAAACAATTGATAGCTATGCTGCTGATCAAAGTATAAATAAATTTGATTTGGTAATAGATTGGGGATGGTTTTATTTTTTTACAAAGCCATTATTTTTTGTAATAGATTACCTGTTTAAAATATCAGGAAATTTTGGGACAGCCATAGTTTTATTAACAATAGCCATAAGATTAATTTTTTTCCCGTTGGCTAACTTCTCATTTAAATCAATGGCAAAAATGAAAGCGGTTCAACCAGAGATGATGCGGCTTAAAGAGCTTCATAAAGATGATAAAGTAAAATTTCAGCAAGAAATGATGGCTTTGTATAGAAAAGAAAAAATTAATCCTGCTTCGGGATGTTTGCCGGTATTAATCCAAATTCCGTTCTTTTTTGCAATTTATAAAATGCTTTTTATATCTTTGGAAATGAGGCACCAACCTTTTTTTGGTTGGATAAAAGACTTATCAGCTCAAGATCCAACCACTTTATTTAATTTATTTGGTTTAGTTCCGTGGGATCCACCTTCGTTTATGATTATTGGAATTTGGCCAATTTTGATGGGTGCCTCTATGTGGGTTCAACAAAAATTAAATCCAGCACCTGCTGACCCCATACAGGCAAAAATTTTTGCCTTCTTTCCGTTGTTCTTGACAATTATACTAGCATCATTTCCATCTGGTTTAGTAGTTTATTGGACAATAAATAACATTCTAACAATTGCTCAACAATATGTAATTGTTAAAAAGACGACAGTGAAAACTAATTAATTAAATGTCAAAAAATATTTCTCTTAATGAGATAAAAGAATTTTGGCCTGAAAAAGCTCCTGATATTAATGTTGTTAAAAAGTATATTAAAAAATATGAAAATGAGAAAATTGTAATTAAATATGGCGGTAACGTACTCATTGATAGAAATATCTTTAATAACTTTATTTCCGATATGAATGTTCTTAATAGATTGGGTCTATCTGTAATAGTAGTTCATGGCGGTGGGCCAAGAATCAAGAGAGAGTTAGATAAGAAAAAAATTGTATCAAAATTTGTCAATGGCTTACGGGTTACTGATAAAAGTATAATTGATATCGTAGAAGAAGTATTAATTGATTTTAACAAAGATATAGTAGGCTCTCTAAAAAAATTGGGTGCTGGAGCAGCCTCATTTCATACTAAGACTGACAATGTAATAGAGGTTGAGCCTGAAAGAGAAGAACTTGGATTTGTAGGAATACCAAATAAAATAAATGATGATTTAATTCACAAAGCACTAAATAAGAATAAAATTCCAATTATTGCCCCTTTAGGTTTAGGTAAGAATAATCAATCATATAATATTAATGGTGACACTGCAGCGAGTGCTATTGCGAAAAAATTAAAATCTAGAAGATTAATATTAATGACAAACGTTGAAGGTGTTTATGATGATCAAAAAAAGTTAATATCAGAAATTAAGCCTTTTGATCTTGAAAATCTTATAAAATGGAAAGTTGTTCAAGGCGGTATGATTCCTAAGATAGCTAATTGTGTTGATGCTGTCCAAAATGGAGTTAGGGGGGTTGTTATACTTGATGGAAGAAAACCTCACTCAGTTTTACATGAAATTTTTTCTGACAAAGGGTCTGGAACATTAATTAGAGAATGAAAGACTTAACAAATATAAAATTTTGGCTTTTTGATTTGGATAACACCCTTTACGATGGGGCTACTAAAGTTTTTGATCAAGTAGATAAAAAAATGTCGAAATTTATCTCTGATAAATTAAGTGTTAGCCTTGCAGAAGCTAGAAAAATTCAAAAAAACTATTTCCAAGAATATAATACAACTTTAAACGGGATGATCAAAAACCACAAAATTGACGCTGATGAATTTTTAGAGTTTGTACACGACGTAGATCTAAGTTTTTTAGCCAAAGATAAAGATTTAGAAGATGAAATTAAAAAGTTAAATGGAAAAAAAATAATTTTTACTAATGGCTCTAGAGCCCATGCCCTAAATGTCACAAAAAGAATTGGAATAGATAAGCTTTTTGACGGAATTTTTGATATAAGAGATTGTGAATTTATTCCAAAACCTTCGAAAGAGCCTTACAAAAAATTAGTAGAAAATTACAAAATTGAGCCACAATATTGTATATTCTTTGAGGATATTG
>MDTB01188910.1_pt1 | contig 10634 bp, 9 predicted proteins | sample 811161 | NCBI WGS metagenome assembly MDTB01 (sample SAMN05326650, study PRJNA326480) | marine metagenome | isolation source: seawater | place: Mediterranean Sea | collected 2009
TCAGATGGGCATTCTCAATTCCAACAGGTATTGGTTCAATATAATTATCCTTGAAATTAATATTTACTCCAAAAACATGAATCTTTCTTTTTTTATATTCTTTTAGAATTTTAATATCAGGACTTTGATCGCCATTATGCACTATTACTTTTCTAAAGTTTTTAGCGTAATTAAAAACCCAGCTTTTAGAGAACATGCCTCCCTCAACAAAAATAATATCTTTCTTTTTATCTGAGGTGGTTATTAATGGTTTTTCTTCATTATTAATTAATAAGCAATCTGCAATAGATAAAAAAGTGTCACCAGAAATATATGGATAACTGGATGTTCGAAATGAAATATCTGGTTTATCTTTTCTAAAGCATTTATTTTTGAATTGATGAAATTTACCTTTAAATTTAGATTTATAGATTATTAACTTGGAGATAGCCTTATTTATGATCTTATTCAAAATATAAAAAGATAAAAATTTATATTTATTTATAACATAACTAATAAATTTAAAAATCAAAATAAGCTTTTAAAAAGATAAATTTGAATATTAGTTAACTAATTTTTGAATTTTTAAATTTTCTTTAGCCAAAAAATTTGTTTTAAATATTTAAAAATCTTCTTAAGACATCTTGGAATAAAATAAATAATTTTATATCTATCAGCAATAATAGTTTTTCTTTTTTTCTGCAAGTTATAGTATATTTTTCCTCTTTCAATAAGATCTAAAGCTTTTTTTATTTTTTTAGAATGCACATGCAAATTATAAATTTTAAATGTTTTTTGATTTGGAGCCGCTTTTACAAATAATTCCTTGCCATTTGAAATTATTTTTAATTTATTGAAATCAGCTTTGGAATTTTCATTTATAAACAAATTATATGTAGGCTTAAATTTATTAATCTTGGGATCAATACCTAAACAGTATTGACCTAAAGCAGCTGCATCAAATATACCTTCAGAATAATCTGGCGAAAGTATTTCCCAATAATTTGAGTTTTCATTATATGATTCTGTAGCTAAATTATAAAGATTGTTACTTTCCTTCGCAAGCATGCCTAAGGCTAACATGTCGTTTTTTGCATTGAATGGTGGTAAATACATCTTTATTAACTGATCTACTAAATCAATTTTATTACAATAAATAAAGCTTGCTATAGCTCTATTTAAACTGTCTCTTGGAACAAATAATCCTTTACCTTTATGTTCGAATTTATTATCAAGTTCGTCAAAATTGAATAATAAATTATCTATTTCAGTATGAAAAAATTTTTTGATATTATACTTTACTAAAAAATATCTCAATATTTCAAATCTAAATGAAGTATATTTCCAGAAATTAGATTCAATAAGATGAGATGATGTAAAGATAACAGAATCTTTCTGAGAAATTTCAATGCATACTCTTTGGATTTTTAAATCTTCAAAGTGTTTTTGGAATTTATCATTTAAGTAATTATTATGTAGAAAAAATATTTCTCTATTAGGATTATGCTTTCGTGTTATGGAAAAACTTTCAAAAGCCCACTTTGGAACTATATCACCTAGCCAAACATATATTAAGGGCGCTTTTGTGTTTGTTTTACTCAAATTTTATTTAAATTTTCTTATATATAATGATATCTCATAGAAAATAAACTTTGTTATATTAATTATAAGATCATTCATTTTATGTTTGTTGAATTTTAAGTTAAATATCTTTTGCTTTTCTTTCTGAAAATTCTTTATTTTTTTGGCTTTTTAGGTTTTTGTTCTCTAAGTTTTTAATAAAACTATTTTTTGACTCATAAAGCTTAATTTTTAAAGTAGCTAATAAATAAAAATTGATAATATTTCTTATATAAATAATAAGTCTTGAAATCTTTACTAACATTGTGGATATTATTTTAGTAATTTCAAAAATTAATTTAATTACAATTAATTTATTTAAAATAAATATTATTAATTTATAATGTTTATTAATTAAAATAAAAAATAAAAAAATTTTAGGTAGTAATTATTGTTTATCTTGCTCTATTTATATGAGGCTGAGACTATTAGATTTAGTTTTTTACAACCTTAAGTCGATTTATAAATTTATCACTTTTTGAATCTCATAGTTCTAAATTTTTCAATAGTAATAAATCAATTTTCTTTATTCACTAAATAATAATTGGCAACTTCAGAATTACATTTCTTGATAAAATCCTATTAAGCATGCTACAACTTGTGAATCTCTAGGTGTATTTTAAGGTGTAGATTTCAATAATCAAACACTATAAAGTATTATAGAAATTACGGACGTTAGGAAAGAAATCTTTAGATTGATAGATATGAACGACGTTTCGAATTTGGGGCCATAGCTCAGCTGGTAGAGCACCTGCATGGCATGCAGGGGGTCAGCGGTTCGAGTCCGCTTGGCTCCACTAAGTTTAAAGAGATTAGATTATCTGGATTAAAATATATTGTTTTTATCAAATAATAAATTCAAAATTACTGGTTTTGTAAGGTAATTAAATGCTAAGTTGGAGATATTATATATAGATAAATTAAATAAATAACTAATTCAAAAAATTAAATTAAAATATATACAAAAATTACTATGAGATTAAGTTCAGACACTAATATTAAGGATTCTACTAAAAAAGTAATTATCAAATCATATAGATTATTAAATAATAAAGAAAAAAAACAATTAAAAATAAATATATTTATTTCTTTCTTTTCAGGAATATTAGAAATATTATCATTAACAGCTTTTTATCCAATTATTAGTGTAATAGTAGATCCTGAAGTTATAGAAAGAAATAAATATATAAACAAACTTTGGATTTTTACTGGAAGTCTTGAAATAAATCGATTTTTGATAATATTAACCTCTGTAGTTTCATTAATACTTGTAATTTCAGCAATATTGGCTTATATATCTCAAGCACTTGCTTCTAGAAATGCATCTTCAGCAAGAGAAAGACTTTCTAAAGGTCTTTATGAAAATCTAATATTTTCTTCTTATGAATGGCATCTTATAAATAACCCAAATCATTTAAGAGAAATATTATTGGGTTATCTTGATTTATGGAATATAAGAATTATTAGAATGATTCCAAGTCTGGCTGGCCAATTTTCAGCCATTATATTAGCTTGTATCAGCTTATTAGTAGCTACTCCAATTATAGGGTTGATTTTAATTATTTTATCAAGTCTAATTCTCGCATTATTATTAAGATTAATTAGAAAAAGATCAATCAGATTAATGAACAGCGTGCAACAAAATGAGCAATTGTTAAACGTATTCGTTTATGAAACGTTATCTGGTATTAAGGATATAAAAGTTTCTTCAAGAGAGAATCATTTTATAAAAATATTTGAAAAACTAAATCATATAGCTATTAGAAGTAATAATAGAAATTATTATTTAGAGATAATACCACCAAGTATAGTTTCTCTTTTTAGTCAATTAACTATTTTAATATTAGCTCTTTCACTATTTTTATTTAACATAAGAGGGGCTGAATTAACAGCAATAATGGCTATCTGTGTTTTAGTCTTTTCTAAAGTAGTTCCCTTAATTAATAGGTTTACATTTTCTATAAGCAGTTTTGCAAACTACGAACGTTGGGTAGAACAAATATATAGCACTAATGAAGAATTAAAAAAATTTAACTTAAATCTAAATTTAAAAGTGAAGAAATCTGATAAACCTTTGCAATGGCAAAAAGTAAAATTTTCTAAAGTTGAATTTATATATCCAAACTCAAAAAATTATGTTTTTACTAACTTGAATATTGAGATTAAAAAAGGATTTCATTACGCTTTTGTTGGATTCTCCGGAGCTGGTAAAACTACTGCTATTGATTTATTTTTAGGACTACTTCAACCTTCAAATGGTGAAATACTTATTGATAATAATAATCTTAAAACTATAGGTAATAGAAAATGGCAAGAAATTATAAATTATGTTCCGCAGAAGCCAATAGTGACAACTGGTACTTTAAGAGAAAATATTGCTTTTGGAATATCAAGTAATGAAATTGATGATGAAAGAGTTATAAGTTGTTTAAAAAAAACCCATTTATATGAAATGTCTCAATCACTTATTAATGGAATTTATACAAACTTGGGACATGATGGAATGAATATGTCAGGAGGACAAAGGCAAAGAGTAGCAATATCAAGAGCACTATATAATAATCCAGAGATATTAATTTTAGATGAAGCCACAAGTTCCTTAGATAGCGAAACTGAAAAAATAATCCAAGAAACAATAAGAAGCCTTAAAGAAAAAATAACTATAATTTCAATAGCCCACAGATTTTCTACAATAAAAAGTTGTGATCATATTTTTTTATTTGATAAGGGTCAAATGAAAGATTCTGGTTCATTTGAAGACTTAACATTAAAAAGTGAATTATTTAGAAAATTATCAGCCTCACAAATCATTTATAAAAATAAATAATATAGAAATTTAAAATGAATTTTTTAATAGTAGGGATTGTTCGTAATTGTGAGAAAACAATTAAACCAACGATTAAATCTCTTTCAAGATCATTTGATTTTGCAGAAAAGGTCCAATATTATTTTGTGGAATCAGACAGTAAAGATGATTCGTTAAAAATATTAAGAGAGTTGAGTGATCAAAACAATAATTTTAATTTTGAAACTTGTGGTAACCTTATCAAGAAAGGGATTAGAACTAGATGTGTTAGAACCTCATTTTGTAGAAATAAATATCTTGATTTTTTGAGGTTAAACAAAAATGCGTGGGCAAAATATTTAGTAATAGTTGATGTAGATGGTGTTTTTAGAGGTGTTGATAGTAAAGTAATTCAAGAATTTATAAAGAAAGATGATTGGGCTGCGATGGCTGCAAATGTTAAAGGGAATTATTATGATATCTGGGCTTTAAGAGAAGATACATGGTCTCCAAATGATTGTTGGATGGCTGCAAGAAAATCTTTAAAAAATGGTCTTACTCAATATCAATCAGAAATAATAAATGTTTATTCTAGAATGATAAAAATTGAAAAAGGGAAAAATTTAATAAGTGTCAAATCAGCATTTGGTGGATTTGCAATTTACAATACTTCTTGTATTCCAAAAGAAGCTAAATATAGTGGGGTTTATGATAATGGAGAGGAGAAAGTCGATCATTTAGATTTCAATCTTTCTATTTATAAAAGTAATCCAGGTAAATTTTTTATTAATCCAAATTTAATTATAGGACCTAGTCCATATGAACATACTAGATTCGCTGGGATAATAGGCACAAATCGATTTTGGCTTAAAATGCATATTTTTGATCCTTTCTTAAGATTTATTTCGAGGAAAAAAAGATCATTATTTAGATCTAATTGAATTTATAGAATTTATAGAATAAAAGTTATTTAAATTAATGAACTAGAATTTATTAAATTAATTTATATTAAAAAAAATATAATCTTGACTACAAAGGTATTTTGATTTTGGAGTATGACTTAGTTTTAAATTAAATACATTTTATTTATAAAAGTTTTTACTAATATAAATCTAAACCTAAACTAATATTAATCTCCTAAACATTGAGAAGAGAAATAATAACCAGGTTTAAACTTCGAATCAAGATTTACAGAGCTTGCATCAGTTTCAAAATATAAATCCTTTAAAGCAAGTCTAAAATCAAAAGAGACCATTGTTTTAGAAGTTTTGTTTACAGTGGAGCCATGAATACAGTCAATATGGTCAAATGAAAAAATTTTCATAAGTTCTTATCCATAAATATCAAAATATCTAAATCATTAATAATTATATTATTAAACTTTCAAGATTTATTTCTTCAAAATAATCTTCAAGATAGTAATCCATTTTTAAGAAATTTTTATTTGGTTTTTTAAAATCATTTGAATCAAAAAATGTAATGGCATATTTTAATTCTTTATATTTGTTCAGCATATTTTTAGTAACTTGTTGAATAGGTATAGAACCTACTTCTAGTGATTCATAAAATCTTACATTTAAGAAATTTCCTGTACCTAAAGGATTCAAAATATATTTATATTTTGATAGAGTTTCAAGATATGAATTATAGGACATTTTTCTATTTGCAATTTTGATATCTAAAGGTAAGTCTAATTTTTTTAATTCTTCAAGTAATTTAAATCTTTTAGCATAAGCATTATTTGGATGATAATTTTTTTCACAGCTGCCTAGGAATAAAATTCTATCTAATTTTTTAGTCGAGTAAAATTTTTTAATTTCAGATTTCTTTGATAATAATTGCTTTGATATAAATATTTTTTTTAATTTTTCAGCATCATCAATATCGCCTAAGAATTGTTTGAGATTTTTTATCTTCTTTAATTTCCTTTGTATTTTGATATTTTTTGGAAATATAGAACTAAATATTTTTTCAAAGTTGATATTTATTACTTTTATATTTAATTTGTTTAAGCAATTTATAAAGTCCCTTTTTGACCAGATTTCTAAATTTGGCCCATAAAACTCATCAATAATAAAAAGATATTTTAATTTTTTTAAATCTTCTTTTTTATTTACTTTTTTGAAATTTCCAGCTCTAAAATATGCTTCTAGTGATTCTTTATAATTTTTGAATAATGATATATCCAATTCTTCATCACATATCATTCCAAATAAATTTGATTCCATTAACCTTAAACCTTAAGATTAGATTTTATTTGATAAGAAATATTTGTTATTTTATCATAAAGCCTTGTATTTTTTTTAATTAGAAAGTCTATATTTTATAAAGTAAATCAATAAGGGAATTAATTGAAACTAGCTTTGTTTAGAGAATAAAATTCAAAATCTATTAAATAAAATTATTTATGAGATCTTTTTTTGATTTCTTACAATCTATTATTTTTTTCAATTCTCTCTTTTTTATAATTCTCTATGGTATCTTTAATCCCTTTAATTAAATCGATTTTAGGTTCCCATCCCATCTTAGATAACCTAGAAGTTTCTAACCTTTTTCTGGGAGTGCCATCTGGTTTTGATTTATCCCAAATAATTTCCCCATTATAACCAATAGTTTTTGAGACTAATTTAGCCAATTCCTTAATTGAAATTTCATCTTTGCTACCCACATTAAGCCAACATAATTGATTTTTTTGTTGAGAGTAATCTTCCAAGTTATTATTTGGATCCCACTTTTCAAGTGCAAAAACACAAGCCTCAGCAAGATCATCTACATGCAAAAATTCCCTTAGGGCTTTTCCTGTACCCCAGCATATTACTGAATTTAAATTTTTATCTTTAGCCTCTTGAAATTTCCTTATAAGTGAAGGTATGACATGACTATTTATAGGATGGTAGTTATCATTTGGCCCATAAAGGTTAGTTGGCATTAAACAAATAGCATCAAAATTGTATTGATTCCTCATTGCTTCACAAAGTTTTATCCCCGAAATTTTAGCTATTGCGTAAAATTGATTTGTTTCTTCTAAGGTATTAGTTAATAAATCTTCTTCTTTGATAGGTTGATTTGCGAATTTTGGATAAATACAACTACTCCCAAGGAATAATAATCTTTTTACTTTATGAATTATTGATAACTCTATTAGATTTGTCTGTATTTTTAAATTTTCTAGAATAAATTCAAAAGGATAACGCTTATTTGCAAGAATCCCACCCACTTTTGCTGCTGATATAATAACTACTGTTGGCTTATTTTTTTTAAACCATTGATTAAGAGATTCGTAATTAGTTAAATCAAGATCTTGACGTGAAGGTCTTAATATTTCTCCCTTAAGATCTTTTCTCCCATAACCAGAACTCAATAAATTTTTAAATATTGCTTTGCCAACCATGCCGTATCCACCTGCAATAAAAATAGATTCATTTTTATTTATGAGATTTTTCATTTATTTAGCTAAGACTTAATTCTTTCTGAGCAATTTCCCTATCATTTTTAATCATTTCTACAACCATTTCCTCTAAAGTTATTTTGGGTTCCCAACCTAATATTTTTTTTGCTTTAGATGCATCTCCAAGTAATTCTTCTACTTCAGTAGGCCTATAATATCTAGAATCAACTCTTATAACTATTTTTCCGGTATCTTCCCTCATCCCAATCTCTTCTATTTGATTACCTTTCCAAATAATACCTTTTGGGTTTTTAGAATCTTTAGAATACCATCCAAGAGCAATGGCAGCTATTTCGCAAAACTTTCTAACTGTCTCCATTCGACCTGTAGAAATTACAAAATCTTCTGGTTTTTCATTTTGTAGCATCATCCATTGCATCTCAATATAATCTTTGGCATGACCCCAATCTCTCTTTGCATCTAAATTACCCAAGTAAAGACAATTGTCTAATCCCAAATCAATTCTTGACAATCCTCGAGTAATTTTTCTGGTAACAAAAGTTTCACCTCTTCTTGGGCTTTCATGATTGAATAATATTCCATTACAAGCAAAAATATTATATGCTTCTCTGTAGTTAACAGTTATCCAGTAAGCATATTGTTTCGCAACGGCATAAGGACTCCTAGGATAAAAGGGAGTTAATTCTGTTTGAGGAGACTCTCTAACCAGTCCGTATAACTCACTTGTACTGGCTTGATAAAATTTTGTAGTCTTAGATAAATCTAAAATTCTTATTGCTTCAAGAATTCTTAAAGTACCTAATGCGTCACTGTTAGCAGTATATTCTGGGGTATCAAAACTAACTGCTACATGACTCTGAGCTCCTAAATTGTAAATTTCGTCAGGTCTGACAGTCTGTAGAATTCTTATTAAATTTGTACTATCTGTCAAGTCTCCATAGTGTAATATAAATTTTGAATTATCTACATGAGGGTCCTCATAAATATGATCTATTCTCTGGGTATTAAAATTACTTGACCTTCTTTTAATTCCATGAACTGTATAGTTCTTTTTTAAGAGAAACTCAGCTAAATAACTTCCATCTTGGCCTGTAATACCAGTAATAAGAGCAATTTTGTTTTTTTTAATTGTAGAGGGTTCCTTTTCCGAAAAGCTTTTTGCCATTATTAAATTCTTCTAAGATTAAATTAGTTTACATATGTTGTCTGATTATTTAAATAAAAAATCATTTTTATATTTAAAAACAATATAATTATATATCCAATATTGCAAAAAAATAATGATAAATGAATTTATTATTTAAAAAATTAAAATACTATATAAACGAAATCAATTTTCGAGTATTATTGCAATAGGTTTAATTCCTTATGCATTTAAATAATAATAAAAAATTTAACGCTACATATTTGTATAAAAAAGGCAGAAAAAAGAGACTAGAAAACCAAATAATTTGTCCCTCAGAGTTTTTTTATGGTTATAGGGAATTATTAAACGAAGGTGTACTCAATCTGAATTTTTTTGAAGAATTAGATTTAGATCTTGAATTTAAAAATATTTTTTTGAAAAAGTTTCTAAATATCTTAACTAAATTAATATTTAATTTTCCATTTAATCCTGTATTAGGCTTTTTGATTAACAAAAGTTTTATAAAATTAAATGACTCTGATTATATAATTTCAACAACAAACACATTAGGTATAGTTTTATCTATAGCCAAAAAATTTAATTTAATTAATGCTAAGGTTTTTTTTATATACATGGGTTTATTCCACCATAAACCTAATATCTTAAAAATAATTCTTTATAGATATATCTTTAATTCTATTACAATTTTAACAATTTCTAAAACAGAAAATCAAATTTTAAATCTCTATTTTAGAAATAAAGCAAAATATATACCTTTTGGAGTCGATTCAAATTTTTGGAAGCCTCAGAATAAGAAGATAAAGAAAAAATATGTACTGGCTATTGGAAACGATCAAGCAAGAGATTGGGAGACACTAATAAAATCTTGGGATGATACTTTCCCTCTTTTGAAAATAGTTACATCCTTACCTATCAAAACCCATAAAAGTAATATTGAAATAATTAGAGGAAACTGGCATGCTGAGATTTTAAGTGATATTCAAATGAGAGATCTCTACAATGGTTCTGAATTTGTAATTATTCCTTTAAAGCAAACATTTCAGCCCTCAGGTCAAAGTACCTGCTTGCAAGCAATGGGATGTTCTAAAGCTGTTTTGATATCAGATATTAAAGGTATTTGGGATAGAGAACTTCTTAAACATCAGGAAAATATATTTTTTGTAAAGCCTGAGGACAAAAAAGATCTTAATAAAGGTATTAAAATCTTGATAAATAATTTGAAAATGAGAAGTAGGATTGAAAAACAAGGACGTTTATTAATTGAAAATCATTTTAATGTTATTAATATGAAAAATAACTTACAGCAAATATTAGAGGAAAATTAGTTGAAAATAGCATTAGGTTTTAAAATATTAGATGGTTCATGGGGAGGTGGGAATCAATTTATTAATTCTTTATATAGAGATGCAAAGGCAAGAGGATATAAAGTAACTAATTCTCTTGATGATAAAGATATAGATATTATTCTTTTTACAGACCCAAGATATTTTAATAAAGGAGTAGCTTTTGGCTCTTTGGATATTTTATATTATTTACTTTTTAAAAATAAAAATGCGATAGTTGTTCATCGGATAAATGAATGCGATGAAAGGAAAAATACTAATCACATGAATTCATTTCTAAGATGGTCTAATTATTTTGCTGACCATACTGTATATATTTCAAGTTGGCTGAAAACTTTAAATTTATCTCAA
>MDTB01191903.1_pt1 | contig 10634 bp, 9 predicted proteins | sample 811161 | NCBI WGS metagenome assembly MDTB01 (sample SAMN05326650, study PRJNA326480) | marine metagenome | isolation source: seawater | place: Mediterranean Sea | collected 2009
ATAAATAACGAAATACCACAAGGGTTCCAACGTAAAGGCGACCAAAGCTAAAGCCGAAAGCTCAGCCAACCGCAGTATTGAGAGCCTTTTACGATCGGCCAGTAGCATGAGTCCACCGATCAGACCGAGCGTTTGCAATAGAAGTGTTGGTATTGCTGCCGAATTTTCAAAAATAAGGAATCCAAAGATTTGTTCAACTTGCTCAGAGAATGTCCATGCCGGCAAACCAAGTAAGAAGGCGCCGTAGGCAAACCCACCGAACGAAATTTGGTACTTCCAATCGCGACCAAAATGCAGGCTCGAAATCAATAAAAATAAAATGAGAGCCAGACTGGGTAGCAGTAACCAAAAGCCAATCACAAGACCAGCGATAGCGCTATAAATCGTGAGAAACCAAACACCCGAAGGAAGATCACGGATTAATCCATACCTCGTTGCGACTATGGGATCGAGTGCCCCGTGGGGTAGCCCGACCAAAGAGATCAGACAAGACGCCAATATTAAGCTCAGATCCATCGATATCTCCCCAATAAAGCGCAAGTAAACGGCTTGGCAGGAGCAACTCGCAACATGTGAATCAAATCGACAGGAGACCGCATCATCATGAACGCCGCAAAACGGTCCGGGCGCATTCGGTTTGCGATCTGCATCAGGAGCTGAGGAATAATATCCGGCCGGTGTTCAATGAGGTTCAGGAACAGGCGGTCAGCCCATGTGGTGATCGCCGATCCTTGAAATGGTTGGGCAACATCATCGGTCACCAACTGGTTGGCCATCTGCTGACAAGCGTAGCGAATAGTTCGATAACCGTAGCCAGTTGCATCGCGAGTCATACCACCTCGCGCGCCAATGGGAATCCCCAAATGATTCGCTTGCTGTTTGAACCCCATCGGAATGTGGGCAGCCTCGTTTCGGACCACCCGATATCGACGGTCAGGAAATCGTTGCTGTAAATAGCTGACGTTCAAACGATCCAAGACCGAAAAATCAGCGGGTTTCGAGGTGAACTCGGTATGCTCCACCAATAATTGGTTGGCGCCCAACGGAAGTAAATAAACAAACTGAAGCCCTGAATCAGTTGCTCGCATGCAGTCCATCAACCCAACTTCCAGGATTCCGTGTGGCTGTTCAAAAACAACCTCAGTCCCTGCAAAACTCTGCGTTAATTGAAACGTATCAACTGAACATGGACGACTATCAAAGCAGTGAGTTGCCTTCGGGCTCTTATGAACCAACTCATCCACAAGGTCAATTTGAGGATGCGCTTCGATTGCATTCAGCGCAGATTCTAGAACATATTTTCCCGACCGGGTCCCATATTCAAAGCGAGACCCGTGATGAGACACATGATCATCATCACTACTGAGCGTCCAGCGACTACTCGAATACTCTGGTCTAAGGAATGCGCGCTCGCTATCTGTGTACCAAAAACTAAAGGTTTTTGCTGCTAAGGAGCGCGGCTTCGGCTCAGAAATCAGCACGTGGCCAGGTAATTTTTTAAATTGAGCAAGCGAAGCGGCGAGCGTTAAACCGCTTAGACCACCGCCGATGATATGAACCCAGGGATCCATCGCATCAAGCCCAGTGGACCCCAGGGCGATTATTCAACCCTCGATGCAACTCGGCGTCGTGAAAACCCTGATATTGATGCGCCTTCCTCGAAAAAAGGAAGGTGACAACGCATCGCAAAGCAATCAAGTATTTTTGCGTTTTAGTAGTAAAGGCGCGGCCAGCCCAAATATCAAAGCGACGGTCAGCGATAACCAAACCGATCTCACGATAGGTCAGGGCAGCCACGTAAATCGCCAATCGCGCTTGTGTCGGAAGGAAACAGAGACCAGAAATACCAGACTCATAACGAACTTCTGCCTCACTGAGTAGATATCCAACCACGTGTTTAATGCTTTCTGTTGTCTGTGCATCGGGTGACACAATCTTTTCTGCGGTCATTGATTCAAAAAGATCACCAGGTAAATAGACCCGACCATTCAGAGCATCTTCATAAACATCACGGCAAATGTTGGTTAACTGCATAGCAACACCCAAATCGACCGCATGATGTCGAGCAACTGGATCTTTCACACCGAATAGATCGCACATCAAAAGACCAACTGTACCCGCAACCTGATAACAATATCGTAGGAGCTCTGCTTCACTCTGGATCGCAACTTTTTCAGTATCAAGCAGAACGCCGTCGGTCAATTCAATCAAAGCATCAAGGCCAATCGATGGCTGAATTGCGAGTGCTTTGGCGACAATGGGGTGCGCGTTATCTCGATGGATCAGCGCTTGTCGTAAAACCAATAGTTGCGTACGCGCCTGACTCGCATCGCTCGCTGTATCTGCCAGATCATCAATTTCACGACAAATCCCATACAGTTCTGCCGCTGATTGCATTTGAGCCGTTGACAGAAAATGACTCGCAAAGTGAAAAGTGGTTCCGTATTTTTTTAATTGTTGTTTGCTCATACGATTCCCTAGACGAAAGCGCGCTTCACCATCGTTTCTTTAACCAGTTGTTCTACAACTTTTGCCGATGAAATGACCCCTGGCATCCCGGCACCGGGGTGTGTGCCCGCTCCTGTGAGATAGAGATTTTCGAACCCTTCGGCCTTGTTATGAAAACGAAACCATGCCGATTGTGTAAACAAAGGTGCAATCGAGAATCCGGCCCCCTGATATGACAAATAATCTTCCGCGAAATGATCCGGAGTCATCGAGAAGGGAGCCTGTATATGTGCTTTCAAATCAGGCAGGATCGTTCGATCCAGCGCATCAATGATACGAGATCGGAGCTTCGGTTCCTCGACGGCCCAATCAATGCAGCCACCCTGATGCGGGACGGGAGCAAGTACATAGAAACTATCGTGACCAGTTGGAGCAAACGACGGATCAGTCGCTGTTGGACGATGTAAATACAACGAGAAATCCTCAGCGAGTACTTGACGATGAAAAATATCATCGAGTAGATCTTTATAACGTTGTCCCATCCAAATCGTATGGTGAGCCACATCGCTGTATTGTTTGTTCGCACCAAAAAATAAGACGTATAAACCCATTGAGAGTTTGCTGTAGTCTCTCTTCAGACGTGTTGTGAATGGAATTTTGCTCTCCGGCAGTAACTCCCGGTACAGATACATCGGATCGCCGTTAAAAACCACGCAGTCTGCAGTGATGACTTCGCCTGACTCAAGCTTCACACCAAACACTTTATTTTGTGACGTCAATATTTCAGATACCGTTGTTCCAGTGTGGAAAGTAATCCCTTGCCGAAGCATTAACTGCTTCAACTGCTCGACCAGTGCACCGGTACCGCCCATTGCAAAAAAGATCCCGAATGCACGTTCGAGATAATGGATTAATCCATAGATACTCGTCGTATCAAATGGCGACCCACCGACCAATAACGGCTGGATTGAAAATGCTTGTCGTAATTTATCGTGCGACAGATGTTTGCAAACCATGTCCCACACTGACCGATCACTGCGAAGTCTTGCTAAATGCGGGATCTGCTTCGCCATGGTTTTAATTTCATGAAAAGGCTGATGGGCCAATTGAGAAAAACCAATATCAAACATTGCTTTCGAATGCTGAACCAATGACTCGTAACCAGCCTGATCTTTAGGCTCAATCCGACGAATCTCAGCCAATGTATTCTCAAGCGTACCGCCATAATCAAAGTGATCGCCATCCGGGAAGACAAATCGATACCAGGGTGTTAACCCTCGAAACTCGATATGATCCTCTCGGCGTTCACCGAAAAGCTCAAACAATTCATCAAATAAAAATGGGGCTGTGATAACGGTTGGCCCAGCATCATGCCGATACCCATCGACCTCAAATGCCTGAGCTCTGCCACCGATGGATTCTTGGCGCTCAACGACATGGACATCTAACCCAAGAGCGCGAAGGCGCAAGGCAGTTGCGATACCGCCAAAACCTGAGCCAACAACCAGCGCACTCTTGGTCACGCAGCAACCTGGAAGGTGGGATATTTCTGATGAAGCGCTTGAATCAAGACCTCAAAAGCTTCGATACAAAACGGCGGCAACGTCCGTACACGCTGTCTTGCATGTTCAAGATGCCAGTCAAAACGCTCTCTCAAAGCAACTTCGGGATCTGAACCATCAATGAGATTGTCAGCAAGAACCCAATAACCGTTTAATCTCTGATTAAAATCTTCCACCTGATCGGAGAGATCATCGGCCAGCTGGTAAGCAACACCAATCGACGATGCACCCGCGAGCACTTGCAACACATCCTCGTCAGAGCCATCAGCAAGTGCAAGAACCATGGCAATAGGCAAGCCCAATAACGGTCCACTTTTGTGGCGAACAATCTGCTCGTAATCTTGAAATGAAATTCTTGATTCTGGGGTCCATTGACAATCGATGGTTTGACCAGCGGCCATCACACTGATACCTCGCGATAGCATTGTCACTAGTCGAGGCAATTGCTGGATATGATGCGGCGGTAACTGGGCGAGTTCTTCAAAAGCAGCGCCAATCAAGTCATCACCAAGACAAATCGCAGACGACTTACCAGCGACGGTCCATACGGCCGCCTGTCCTCGCCTAGTCGAATCCTCATCCTGAACATCGTCATGGATCAGCGACGCTTGATGCAACAGCTCAACTGAAGTCGCAATCGATAACCGCGCAGCTTTTTCTAACGACTGTGAATGGCCAGCCGCCAGTGCGAGTACCGCGCGGGTCCGTGAGCCACCAGACGCCAAGTGATCTATAAACAATTGATTGAGACTAATTTCGTCTTTGACGGGTTTCGATCCATATTTCCGAAGATTATGTTCGAGCTCAATGAGATCATTCTCTAACAGGCCGAAGTCGAACGCTTCCATGATAATACCTCGCGTCAGTCCATCCCTAGTTTTTTCTTATCATTCCGTTTTCAATACGCACGATTCATCGAAAGAACGCATTGAAAACGGGGTCTCTGAAGAGACCCCGATTATCCCGCTTTTAAGCTGAAGCAGGATTTAGGTTTTTGTTATCTGATGTTGCGGCGTACCAAACTAACAAGCAGAATGCCAACTTGTTGACAATGTCAGCGAGGTTATATACCACGTTCAACGTCTGACTTGCTGCTGCCGTAGTTGCACCAGACGCGTCAACCATCACGAAGTAACCGAGGACATAACCGAGAGGATAGATAGCCCAACCGATAGTGACCACTAAGCGCATATTTCCAAATGCACTCTGGACTGCAGCTGAGGCTTGTCCCGCCTGTTTTCCCGCATCGCCAGCAAAAATTTCATACAGAATGTAGAACCATCCCAGCATTCCTATGACAAATCCGACTGTAGCATCGATATAACCAGCTTCGCCCATAAAACCAGCAACCAACATGATCATTGTGCCGATCAATAGTCTCCAGAACATTCCAGCTGATGCCAAACCGATGGCAGCAAGTATCAGATAGAACTCAATCATCTGAAGTGGAACGGTCAACAGCCAATCGATATAGCGATAGACGGTTGGCGTTTCGCCCGTAGCGACCCACACATCGCGCATATAAAAATAGTGCACGGCCGCAATGAAGCAAACCAGTGCTCCAACAACCAGAGATGTTTTCCATTTACCCTCTACGTTTTGAACTTCCCACAAGAAGAAGATCGTAGCGGAAAGCATAGCCATGGAAATTAACCAGAACGATATTCCTACGAAATCGTCTGACGCGAGGTTGGCCGTGGCAAACGCTGATGATGGCAGCGCTGTCAGCAGACCTACAGGGACTAAGCCCTTTAAAAGTTTTGTGAATGTCATGTCTTGCCTCCTCAGGCACTGGAACAAATGTTATATCTTTTGTTTTTCCTATCCTTGTAACAAGCCTGAACGCAAAAACGGAGCCAGCTCCCTCCTTGTTATTCAGGCGAGCCGTACTCCGTAACGACAGACAGAAGTGAATCATAAAATTGAATTAATGACAAATATTTGACAAAGAATAGATAGAAATTGGACGCGCTGATCGATGACTGAAAGCTGCACTCTCAAATTATCACCAGTAATAAAACACCACACTGACGCAAGCTAAGGACAATTGATTCTCGTAAAAACACTATAATTCAATCAGTTAAAGTCGCTTAAGGCTTATCAGATGGATCCGCACACCGAGCATGCCTCCTGTTTTCTCACGGGAACCGCATTCCACTGTGACTCTCGTGCGTCGTAGAGAAGCATGCGTCCCGTCAGGCGACTCTCTCCAAAAACGAGCAAGTTGATAAGTTCTGTCGCTTGCATGCTTCCGATTGTTCCGGTTAACGAAGCCAAGACGCCAGAGGTACTGCACTGGTCAACGGTACTGGGGGTATCTTCAGGCACCAAACACGCATAACACGGTGCCGCTTGATCACGTAAATCAAAAACAGCTAGCTGACCGATATAGTTAATTGCAGTACCGCTCACTAGCGGTTTTCGAGATTGGAAGCATGCGCGGTTGATCGCGTGCCTTGTTTCAAAGTTATCCGATGCATCAACAACCGCATCGACCGATGTAATCAGTTGATCGAGCGCATCACGCTCCACTCGCTCCACCACCGGGTTAATGCGACAGCCCCGATTGATTGCCTCAAGCTCAATTTTCGCTGACAACGCCTTGTTCATCCCGAGACGTGTATCACGATGTAAGATTTGCCGTTGCAAGTTCGATTCATCAACAACATCGAAATCGCAGACCGTTAGTTGTCCGATTCCGGCCGCCGCCAGATAACTTGCGACCGGAGATCCGAGGCCACCCATACCGACAATGAGTACGTGAGCGTTCAGTAAACGCTCTTGACCATCCGTATCAAACTCGTCTAAGAGGATGTGTCGACTGTATCGCAGCAGCTGCTGGTCATTCATCTAGCCGCCGCCGCGTTTCATCGACCAATCGATACGCTTCAGGCACTCGGCGCGCTCATCATCACTACCAGACTGAAAGGTCCAGGTGGCTCGCAAGGATGGAAGACGTATCAATGCAATCACATAATCTGGCAGTATTTCAATCTGAATATGAATGGCGACCGCCCCATCCCGGACGTTGATCTCATGGCCATCAGCTACAATACCGCCAGGTACCGCTTGCTTGAGCCCACTAATGTACTCTTTAGGCGTCGCTGAGACCGTCCTAACGATCACATCAAGATTGTCCGAGCCCAACACGGTCAGCCTCCAGCGACGGGGGGCCAGATGGCTAATACTTCACCGGGGTTCAAAATTCGAACTGGTCGATCCTCTGGCTCAACGTAAATTCCATCGATAACCACCAAGTGAACCAGACGCTCAGGAAGGTCGTATCTCTCGATGATTCGAGCGATACTGTCGGCTTCTCCAACTTCGATCTCGGCTTCATTTTTTACCGAACCCGCAGGGAGAAATTCCGACAGACTCGCATACAACTTCAATGTCGCTGTTGCACTACCCATTCAAAACCATAGGCTGCTGAGCGCACGCGAGATATGCATCCATTACCCGCAAAGGCTCATCCATCAAAATGTCTTTCCATTCACCAAGATTAACCTCTCCCTGAATTAACCCACGCAAAACTCCGACGTGTTGAGTGAGACCAACCGAGGTTGCTCCAACCATTACATCATCTTTAAATTGCAGGCTAATATATCGACTAAGTTTCGGCTCAGACAATTCAACTCCCTCACCACCGTCAACACCTTCCCATTGCCCAAAAGAACTTGAGATCAGCCCAAGCGTATCGAGCACGTTGATCGCTAGAACGCCCGCATGCTCCGCAGACTTACCGGCCATGTTCAATGCAGCAATTCGTGCTTGATCCGCAGCATTCGGTTGAATTGCAGAGACCATCGGTGAATTACTAAACAAATCCGGCGCTTCAGCGACATCGCCTGCCGCGTAGATATCAGCGACCGACGACTGCATATTGCGGTCGGTCAAAATACCATTTGCCACTTCCACGCCAGAACCAGTCAAGAAATCAATATTTGGCCTGACCCCGGCTGACATAACAACAAGGTCACAGCCAATTTTTTCACCGGTCGACAGAGTGACGGTCATCTTATCGTCGCTATTCGGGGATGATGACGCCCCGCCAAACATATTCTTAAGTGAATCTAGCAACGATCCACTGGTTTGTCCGTGTTCAGCAATCGCTTCGACCTTAGCGGACGTCACGACTCGAACACCTTTATCCTCAACCCAGTCTTTGATAATGCCACCAGCTTTTTGTGTCATCATCCGAGGAACCATTCGATCACCTAACTCAACGACGGTGAGATCGACGCCGTTCTTTGCGAATGCCTCTAAGATGATACAACCAATGAAACCAGCACCAACTTGCAAGACCTTTTTACCCTGTTTCGCCAACTCAGCAATTGCTCGCGCGTCCTCCAACGTCCAACACGTGTGCACGTGAGGCAGGTCAATACCCGGAATCGGTGGACGAATCGGGTGTGAACCGGTTGCGATCAGTAATTTGTCATATTTTTGAGATGAACCATCGTCCAGAGTCACCGTCTTCGCATCCGAATCGATCCCTGTTGCCTTAGCAACTTTGTTGGTGATCTTTAATTTCTTAAAATGTGTTTTTGCTTTACGAAGGTAGGTTCCCGTCTCATCGATATTCCCCTCTAACAAGTAAGGGATTGCCATACGTGAGTAAGGCGGCTCATTCTCCGAACCAACCATCGTGATCTTGCCCTTCGGGTCCGCTTTACGAAGCGTTTCCGCGGCAATGACTCCCGCTGGTCCATTACCCAGAATTAGATATTTCATTATCAGCCTCAAATTGATGTTATTTATTTAAGGTAAAAAGCCCTCCAACCAAACGGTCTGGAGGGCTTTCGATTACTCAACTCACACGAACGACGATCCTGTCAATTCCGTGAAGCTGTTGGGTTACAGCCCGAGGCTCTTGAGCTTCTCAGCGGATGGGATACCATCTTTGTCCCAGCCACGGAGTTCGTAGTACTCGGGAAGCATTTCAGGAACTCCTGCAACCAAGCCTTTCGCTGGACCTTCCGTCGCAGGCTCAGTGGTCAACCGAGTCGGCAGCTGATCGTCTTCCTTGGTCAATCCGGCTTCAAGATTGAAGAGCTTCTCCATGTTCCAGATCCGCTCACCAACTTCTTGGAGTTTTTCCTCGGACCAGTCACCTTCACAGGCAGCGTCAATCTGCGCCTGAATGTCGCCAAGACCCCACGCGAAACTGGTAAAGACGCAAAGACCAGACGCATCAAACGCCGCGGTCGCGTCCTGGAACGCCATCACGAGACCTGGTTTCCCTTCAGTCGCGAGCGGATCGGTTTTCACTGGAATACCGAGCGTTTCAGACGCGACAGTGTAAGACCGTAGGTGACAAGCCCCACGGTTAGATGTTGCGTAGGTCAGGCCCATCCCCTGGATTCCACGAGGGTCATAGGCTGGGAATTCTTGCCCTTTCACACTCATTGAGAGCTCAGGCTGACCGTACTTTTCACATAGGCGCTTTGAGCCAAGCCCAATCTCGACACCGAAGCCCTCACCGTTGGCTGTCATATCGACTAACTCACAGAGGGCTTCCGCCGAACCGAATGGTGCCTTTAGACCGATCGTTTTTTCGTCTATGGTTCCGTTTTCGTACATCTCCATCACGGCGCCGACTGTGGCTCCGAACGAAATTGGATCAAAGCCTTGTTCGTTGCACACCATTTGCGCATATTGTAGCGCTTCAAGATCCTTTACGCCGTTCGCAGCGCCGAGTGCCCAGGCTGCTTCATACTCCAGACCTCCAGAGGCACCGTGGTACTGCGGCTTCTGCTGAACGGAAAAATGATCCTTATCGATCTTAGAAACACGCCCACATGCAATGGTGCACCCGAAGCATGCCTGGTTCGCTATCAATTGTGCTTTACCGTCACTCTCGCGAGGAGTCGCCATGGCCTCAGCAGAAATATCATTGGCACTCTCGAACTTCACATCCTTGAAATTCCTTGTCGGAAGAGCACCCATCTCGTTGATCACGTTCATCAGAACTTGGGTCCCATAGGTAGGAAGACCTTCGCCTGTTACGGCATTCTCAGCGAGAATTTGCTTCTTCTCAGCGGTCACTTTCTGGAACTCCGCTGGATTGGCAACGTTACTAATCCCCTTAGTTCCACGAATCGCAACCGCCTTGAGGTTTTTTGATCCCATGACCGCGCCAACACCAGAACGACCAGCAGCACGGTGTAAGTCGTTTACGACGCAAGAGAATAAAACCTGGTTTTCACCAGCCTTACCGATTGAGGAAATGCGGATCTGTGGGTCCTGATTTTCCTTCTTGATTTGCTCTTCAGTATGCCACGTCGAGGTACCCCAAAGGTGGGATGCATCACGTAGCTCTGCCTTATCATTTTCAATCATCAGATAGACAGGCTTCGGTGATTTCCCTTCAAAGATCACCATGTCCCAACCAGCAAACTTCATTTCAGCACCGACGTAGCCACCCGAATTCGAGCATGCGATTGCTCCAGTCAGGGGACCTTTGGTCACAACGGTGTAACGACCGCCCGTTGAAGCGATCGTACCGGTCATCGGACCTGTCGCCATGATGAGTTTATTATCCGCCGATAACGGATCGACTTTTGGATCAATTTCTTCCACCAAATACTTTGTAGCCAGGCCCCGTGATCCGAGGTAATCCAT